>Ga0070699_100000991_pt1 | contig 26429 bp, 23 predicted proteins | sample KBSK1503metaG_FD_65473 | JGI IMG/M metagenome (GOLD analysis project Ga0070699, IMG submission 65473) | Corn, switchgrass and miscanthus rhizosphere microbial communities from Kellogg Biological Station, Michigan, USA - KBS K1-50-3 metaG | ecosystem: Host-associated > Plants > Roots >...
GACTACGATCGCACCGCCGAATTTGAGGTATTTGCTGGTTTCTCTGGACATGCGAAGACCCGTGCCTATACAGCAGACTCTATCCTTCGGCTCCGGCGCGGGTCAAGGTGTCCTAAGGCGCAAGCTCGCGCAAACTGGCCGAAAGCCGACTCCGCGAACCAATCACATATGAGGGCTGGGATGTGACAGCAATCTTCGGATAGCCGTGCCGTGAAAAGAGGCTCTACACTTTGATCCAAGGCCATGAAGCCATGACTGAAGGCGGTAGAGAGACGGGCCTTCAGCCGGCAACTGACCAATTCAAAGGGAGAGATCACATGGAAGCCGCACAGGGGGCCCACGTTCGAATCTGCGAGTTTCGGGCTAGGCCGGGTCTGGAAGAAGAATTCGAACGGATCTATGGACCGGAAGGCGACTGGGTCCGGCTCTTCAAGAAGAGCAGGAGTTTTCTGCGTACGGAGCTGAATTGTGACATGGATACGAAGGGCCGATACATAACCGTAGATTATTTCGTCTCCCGATCCGCGTTCGATGAATTTCTAAAAGAGTTCCGCGAGGAGTATGACGCGCTGGATCGTCACTGCGCAAGGGTTCGTGGGTTTGAGAAGCCGGTAGGCTCATTCACAAACCTCAGCTCCCGGTAAAGAGCAGTTGCACACCAGGCATCCCTTTGACAATGCGAATCTGGAAGACGCTCACTACCTCCGGAGCTTGCGGTCAAATTTTTCTGCCGGCACTCACCAAACCCGGCAGGCATTCTCCCGTACCATCGGTTGTCCCGCTTTGCAGCCCCAGGCCTTCTGGAATTCCGGCATGTTCTGCACCACGCCGTCGACACGGTATTTGCCCGGCGAATGCGGATCTACGCTCACCAGCATGCGCGAATACTCGGGGCGCAGCTTCTGGCACCAGACCCGCGCAAACCCGAGAAAGAGGCGCTGTTCTGGCGTGTAGCCATCGATCTTTTGGCCCTCTTTGCCCGCTTTGTCGTCAGCGATCACGTGCTCCAAGGCCATCAACGCAATTCGAGCCCCGCCGTTGTCAGCGGTGTTTTCGCCCAGCGTCAGCCTGCCATTCAGTTTGAGTTCATCCACTGCGACGAAGTTGCTGTATTCGTCGGCAATGCAACTGGCGCGCTTTTCAAACTCCTTGCCGTCCTGCTCGGTCCACCAGTCGCGCAGATTGCCCTGGGGATCGAACTTACGGCCTTGATCGTCGAAGCCGTGAGTCAGTTCATGTCCAATGACCACACCGATGCCGCCGAAGTTCACGGCGTCATCCATAGTTTTGTCGAAGAATGGCGGCTGGAGAATGCCTGCGGGAAACACAATCTCGTTGTACGACCCGCTGTAGTAGGCATTCACCGTGGGCGGTGTCATGCCCCATTCTTTCCGGTCGAGTGGCTTGCCGATCTTTGCAATTTGGCGCTTGGACTCGAATTCGTTGGCGCGCAAAAAGTTGCCGACTAAATCGCCGCGCACGATGTTGAGTTTGCTGTAGTCGCGCCACACATCTGGATAGCCGATCTTGTTGCGGATGGCCTGGAGCTTCAGCTTGGCCTGCTGCTTGGTCTGGTCTGTCATCCAGGGCAGATTGCGGATGTCCTCATCGAGCGCTTTCTCGAGCGCATCCACCATCTTCAGCATGCGCTGCTTGCCCTCCGCGCCGAAGGTCAACTCGACGTATCTCTGGCCCAAGGCCTCACCCAAGGCGTTGTCGGTTGAACTGACGCAGCGCTTCCAGCGTGGCTTGATCTCCGCTTGGCCGGTTAAGGCCTGCTGCATCTTGAAATTCGCGTCAACGTATGGCTTGGAAAGCCAGGGCGCGGCGTCGTTCAGCAGGTGCCAGCTCACATAAGTCTTCAGGTTATCCAGCGATTCGGAATCCAGCAGGCCATTGACCTGCTTGAAGAACTCGGGATTCGAGACATTCAAGTCCGAGAAACTGGGTGCACCGGCCGCAGCAAAGTAACGATTCAAGTAAAAATTAGGCGCCAGGCCGGCGGCCGCGTCCCGGGTCATTTTGTGATCGCGATTCTTGGGGTCACGGCGCAAGGTGCGGTCCATGGAAGCCTTGGCCAAAGTGGTCTCAATGCGCAGAATCGTTTGTGCCGAATCCGCTGCCTGCTCCGGAGCTTGTCCCGCCAGTGTGAATACCTGGGTCGCGTACTCCACCAGATGCTTGCGCATCTCCGCCATCTTGGGGTCGTCTTTAATGTAGTAGTCGCGGTCGGGCAGCGACAGCCCACCCTGGTCAATATAGGCGATGACTTGATCGGCATTATGCAAGTCAGGAGACGAATAGAAGTTGAACAGCGGGTTGGGCCCGATCAGGTGCACCCGGGCAATGGCGTCGATCAGCGCGGCTTTGTCCTTCACGCCCGCGATCCGGTCAAGCTCCGGCTTGAGCGGCTCGAGTCCCTTGGCGTCTGCGGCCTTCTCGTCGATGCAAGAGCCGTAGTAGTCGCCGATTTTTTCATCAATCGGGTCGCGGGCGGCATCGTTGGCCCACGCTTTCTCCAGAATGTCTCGCATTGTCGCGGCGTTCCGTTCACGAAGCTCGACAAAGCTTGCCCAGGACGTTTGGTCGGCGGGAATTTCCGCCGTCTTCAGCCAATTGCCGCAGGCGTACTGGTAGAAGTCCGCGCACGGATCCACGGTTTTATCGATAGTGTCAATGCTGAAGCCCGGCCCCGGCTTGGCGGCGGGAGCGGATTGGGCGAGGCCGGCGATAGCGAGCAAGAGACAGAGGAACAGCAGGAGGCAAAAGCGCATGGATGACCTCGTTTGGGCGGACTGGTGATTCTAGATCCTTCGTGGTTGGACGGACAAGACACGGAAATGGTAGGCGAGCCGAGAGTGTGGACCGATCGCGGGTGTTTCCTGCGCGGAGACATAAAACGTCGGCCTTGCTCCTCGGCCAACTCCCACGTCGCACAGCGTATAATCAGGTTCTCGGAGAAATTCCTGCAAGGGTGGTGTTTGCTTATGACTCACACGAACGGCAATCCTACGAACAGCAATAATGGAAACAGCGTTCCCCAGCCCCGGGCTGAGTGGATCGCCCGCCGCAAGTCGCAGAACACCGACTCCAATTTCTCCCAGATGCACTACGCCCGCCAAGGCGTGATCACAGAAGAGATGGAGTATGTGGCCCGTCGCGAGAAGCTTTCACCCGAACTGATTCGCGACGAAGTGGCGCGCGGACGCCTGATCATCCCGGCGAATATCAATCACCCGGAACTGGAGCCCATGTGCATCGGGGTGGCCTCGCTGTGCAAGATCAACGCTAACATCGGTAATTCCGCGGTCACCTCGAACATTGAAGAGGAACTGAAGAAGCTGCACACCGCCGTCCACTTCGGTGCCGACACGGTGATGGATCTCTCCACCGGCGGCGATATTCACGAGATTCGCGAAGCCATTTTGCGCCACTCGCCCGTGCCCATCGGCACCGTGCCCATCTATGAGGCCATCACGCGGGTGAAACGCGTTGAAGATCTCACCGCCAATGTGATGCTCGAAGTGATCGAAGAGCAGGCCGAGCAGGGTGTTGACTACATGACCATTCACGCCGGCGTGCTCATTCAGTATCTGCCGATGATTTCAAAGCGCATCACCGGCATCGTCAGCCGCGGCGGCGCAATTCTCGCTCAATGGATGGCCCATCACCACAAGCAGAACTTTCTCTACGAGCGCTTCGACGACATCTGCAAGATTTTCGCCAAGTACGATGTTTCGTTCTCACTCGGCGACGGACTGCGCCCAGGCTGTGTCGCCGACGCCAGCGACGAAGCACAGTTCGCCGAACTCGCGGCCCTGGGCCAGTTGACCAGGAAAGCCTGGGAGTACGACGTGCAGGTGATGATCGAAGGCCCGGGCCACATTCCGATGGACAAGATTAAGGAGCAAGTGGACAAAGAAGTCGAGTACTGCTGCGAGGCGCCGTTCTATACGCTCGGCCCGCTGGTGACCGACATCGCACCCGGTTATGACCACATCACGTCGGCGATCGGCGCGGCCATGATCGGTTGGCACGGGGCGGCGATGCTCTGCTACGTCACGCCGAAAGAACATCTCGGGCTGCCCAACGAGAAAGATGTAAAAGATGGCATCATCGCCTACAAGATTGCCGCCCACGCCGCCGATGTCGCGCGGCACCGCCCCGGCGCACGCGACCGCGACGACGCCCTCAGTTACGCCCGCTACAAGTTTGATTGGGAGAAACAATTCGCGCTGTCGCTCGACCCCGAGACCGCGCGCTCGATGCACGACGAAACTCTGCCCGACGATTACTACAAAGAGGCCGCCTTCTGCTCCATGTGCGGGCCGAAGTTTTGCTCGATGAACTATTCCAGCAAGGTGGACGAGTACAACAAACAGGTGCACGGGTTGGAAAAGAAAGACTACTCGGAACTGGTGGAGAAGCTGGTCCCGCTCAAGTAGGAATAGCGCGGGCCTACTGGATGTCCGACAAGTGTTTGACCTGTTGCTTCTGGGGCTGGGTGGCGGGGCGGTAGCCATACCGGACCACAGTATCTTCTGCGACCACGTCTTCTTCGCTGCTGTAAGCGGAGCGGTGACGCGGCTTTGATTTCACAGTAGCGGATGCTGGCGCTACCTCGCCTTCCGCCGTATTGCTTGTATCCATCCCGCTTGCATTCACGCCGGGGGCCACCGCAGGTTTCACGGCTGCAGCCGCAGCCTGCGTCGCCTGGGACGATCTTGTCACAGAGGCCTTTCTCCGTAAGGAAACCGCTGGGCTGCGGTCTGTCTTAGCGAAGGGAGCTTGTTGTTGGCTGTCTCCGGAACTCTGCGCCGGGCTGGCGGGCACTGGCGGGAGGTACTGGACTGATGCAACCAGCAACAGGGCTGCCGCGACCGTAGCCACGCTTGCCACTGTCGCGGTTCTCCAAAACACCTTATCGCTGGAGAAAATTCGCTTGCACAGGACTCTGTACCCGCGAATCCGGGTGCGGTCCGGAACAGCAGTCTGCGAGAGGCGAACAATCCGAATGGGCTCCACCGGTGGTTCTGCGAGATCCGCTTCTGCCGGAACTTCCGCCTGGCAGGCAGCGACAGGCTGCACCTCCGCCGCTGGAATTTCCTTTGCCCTAGCGGCAGGCTGCCAAATCGGCCGGTGGGAAACCGGCTCGGGTTCCGGCGGCATCAGAGGTTCGGGCTGAGATGTCATGGCAGCACTATCCTCGACCGCCTCTGCTTGCATTTCCAGATCACTAATGGCTATGGCGGCGGGCGCGGGTGCTCTCGGCACGATAGGTTCAAGCGCGGATGCCATTCCACGAAGCTCCTCGACCAACTCAGGTTGTGTTTCTGCGTCATTTGCAGCATCGGCTGGTTCAGGATCAGCTTGAGCGAACGAAGGTACTCGTTTGCCGATTGACTCCGGTGCCGGTTTGGCAAGCGCTATGGGTTCGGGAATTCGGGAAAGCACAGGGAACGGCGGGAGAGTCTCGGCCATTGCTCCGGGCGCGATGAAGACGTGCACATCCTGATCAACGGCGTTAGTGGCGCATCTTAGCGCTTCCTCGGGCGCACACTCTTCCAGCATAATTTCCAGATCGGCAGGCTCGGAAGGAATTTCCTCCGGCGATCGCGTCTGCACCTCGAACCCGCGCGCACGCAAGTCCTCCGCCAGGGGTTGAGACTGCTGTGCAAATCGGGTAATGATGCGTGCCAGTGCCATGGGCCCTTAACGCCGCTCCTGTTGAGCGAGTATCGAGACGAGAAGTGGTCGCGCGCAGATGATCTGGGGTGGCGGTTACCGCGCAACCCCATCCCGAGGGCTGGTTGGACGCGCCCGCAGGCGTATTAGTCTACTCCAATGTGCAGCGTCACAGCAGCAGAACATTGGATTGCCAGAGTGAAAACTTTTGCACTCAACCCCAGGTTGCGAGCACGGCTCCAGCCCCCGCAAGGGCGAAACCGGGCAGCCGGCCTGGCGTGAAGGGAGCGTTCAAAGCGAAGATGAATGAGCCGCTGTTAGAGGCAGCACAAGCTCGCGCACAGACTCTTTCGAGGCCGACGCTTTCAGCGATAGCTCTCCAGCATTTTGGCCGCACGGTTCAGCGCCGCAGCCAGGGCTGCTATTTGGCTCCGAGTGCGATCGAGATCGTGTTTGTCGATGGCTTCGTTGACGCCTGGGATCACGACCGCCGCATAGCCGGTGTATTGCCCCGGAGCATAGATCGCATGGTGATACCAGGGACGGTTGGGGAGGCCCTCGGGAATCAGCAACGCTCGTTCGGCCTGGCGTAGAGTCTGGTTCACCTTGCCAGGGTCGTTCGGCGGATTCTTTTGCCGGGCAAGCATCTTCGCCCCGGCCAGCTCGAAGCGATGCGCTGCCTCGGCCGCCTCCGCAAAACTGGGCGCCTGCGCGCCGAAATCAGCTTCCGCTTTTTTCTTGGCGGTGTCGACATAAGCAGCTACTTCCTTGCCGTATTCCTCGTAATCGTAGGGCAGCACATCGGCATCGGCCATGCGGATGGCCTCGATCCCGTACACCCGTGCCATTTCCTGCTCGTAAACGAAGTAGGGGTCAGCGAACTTCTTGAACCAGTTGAAATTGTCGAAAACCGAGTGATACACGCCGTAGGAGCCGGTCGAACTTACGTCGGTGGCTGGCACGCCCAGGTGCTGCAGAAAAACCGTGTAGTCGGACCCGCTGCCCAAATCGCCCACGGGAGCATCCCCCTTGCCCTGCGCTATCGGAAGACGGCTAGTGTCGCCAATGGCTTCTGTCGGTTCTTGGACAGACTCCCTTCGGGCTTGGTTGGCTTTGCGCCAAACCTCGTACAGAGTGCCACCCTGCGGGCTGGGTACGACCTTGGTCACATCGCGTAGGAATTCCTTCAGGCTGGGCACCGATGACGCGCCGAACTTCGGCCCCGAAACCGCCACATCCATGTTGAAGTAGGCGGCGGCGTTGGCTAGTTCCGCCGCGTGCTGCTCGCCCCATTCGGTCGAGCCGATCAAACCTTGTTCTTCTCCGTCCCAACTGCCGATGACAATAGTACGCTTCGGCTTCCAGCCCGACTTCAGCAGTTCGCCGATTCCGTGCACCGCCTCCAGCAAGGCCGCAGTGCCGCTGTTGGGGTCGACCGCTCCGTAAACCCAGGCATCGCGATGATTGCCCGCCACAACCCACTCGTCCGGTGACTCGCTGCCGCGCACCCGTCCGATCACGTCCCAGATGGTTCGGAACTGATAGTCCTGTTTGAGGTGCATCTTCACCTTCGTCGGGCCCGGGCCCACGTGGTAGGTGAATGGCAGCGAGCCTTGCCACTCCCGGGGCGACTCCGGTCCACCCAGGTGCTCCAGGATGGGCCAAGCGTCAGCATAGGAGAGAGGAGTGGTGGGTATCTTCGGCATTTGTGTCGACTGTTCGGGCGGTGTGCGCTTGGAATCGGGCAGTGACGGGACGGAAGCGATCGCCGGTGTGGTGGGATCGCCCGGGAACTGGAACATGTAGCCTATCGAGCCTCGCTGGACTCCGGTGTCTGGACGCCATGGCCCCTGCGGGTACTTGTCGCCTCGTTTCCAGCCGTCGTCGGCCGGATCGGAGTAGAGGATCACGCCCGCCGCGCCGTGCTCCTGGGCTACGAATGTTTTCACGCCGCGGAAGTTTTGCCCGTAACGCACCAGCGCGATCCTACCGCGCACATCCACCTTCATCTGCTCGAGTTTGCGGTAATCCTCGGGCGATCCGTAATTGGCATAGATCACTTCGGCCTCAACATCGCCCGAGGGCGACATGCTGTTGTACGGCATCACCACCCGCGGGTCGTCCTGATAGGGATCGCTGCTGACGTGTTCACGTGTAGGCCCGTGCATGGTCACGCCCGGCGGTGCGGTCACGTCCACGCTGATCTCGGCGGGATAGTTCATCCACACGCGGTATTCGACGATTTCGGTTTCGAGACCGGCTTCGCGGAATTTATTGGCCACGTAATCCGCCGTCGCCTTGTCCTCCGGTGAACCGGCAATGTGGGGCGCTTGGGTCAGGATGCGCAGGTGCTCTTCGGCGAGCTTGGGATCGGGCACAGCCAGGAATCGGCTCTCGAGCGCTGCTTCTTCGGCGGAATTGCGGAAACCGAAGATCGCGGCTGGGCTGACGTCTTTTGAAGGGCCGGCCGATTTGGAGCTTCCGCTGAGAGGGGGAAAGATAAAACTCAGGATGAGAATAATTGCAGCCAGATCCTTCATCGGGCTCCTGTTGGTGCAGCCGCGCTGTTTGGAAGGACACGGCTTTCAGCTGCGCCGGAAGACTTTCCAATCAAATTGAGGGCACGGTTGAAAGGCTTGCCCTTCGGCACCGGCACACTTTCTGGGATTTTTCCCCAAGCCCTATCATCTGCGCAACGCATTGAGTGTCTCCTGCAGATCGGGCGCCTGGTTCAGGGGATAAACTTTGCTGAACTCGACCCTGCCGGCCTTATCGACTACGAAGATAGCTCGCTCGCTGGCTCCGGCGAAGGGCTCCGCCTCGCGCAGCACGCCGTACTTGCAGCTGACTTCGCCGTGCGGCCAGAAGTCGCTGCACAGCAGGTAGTCGAGTGGGCCGATCTCCCGCTCCCAGGCGGTGGTGTTCATGATGGAATCGACACTGATGCCCACGACCTCTGTTTCGCGCGCCACGAATTTTTCCCGCTCCACCTGATAGGCCACCAGCTGTCCCGTGCTGACCGGTTCCCAGTTCAGCGGGTAAAAAGCCAGCACCAGGTTCTGCTTGCCACGACGCTCGGCCAGGCGGAATCGTTTTTTCACCCCGCCCATCAGGACAGGCAGATCGAAGTCGGGCGCGATGTCACCAGCTTGCAGCACGCTCATCTCCATCGTTCGCCCGGGACCTTGGACAGTTTTGAGCCTAGTCCGGGGAAACCGCTGATTGTACCCCTTGAGGCGGACAGTTTTCTTCGACTTGCCAGCCAGAAACGCCCCAGCCAAGCCTGCCAGGCTTGGCGGCATGTTCCCGAGCTAAACTGAGTTCATGCCCGTGAAAGACCCCACCCAACGCTTCTCCTCGCGTGTGGAGAACTACGTCCGTTATCGGCCGGGGTATCCGCCCGAAGTACTGGAACTGCTGAAGCGCGAATGCGGACTCACGCCCGACTCTGTAATCGCCGACATCGCTTCCGGCACCGGCATCCTGACCCGCATGCTGCTCGAGAACGGCAACCGGGTGTTCGGCGTCGAACCGAACCCGGACATGCGCAAGGCTGGGGAGGAACTGTTGTCTCGCTACCCGGGTTTTGCCAGCGTTGCGGGGACTGCTGAGGCGACCACTTTGGCCGATCACAGCGTGGATATCATTACGGCCGCCCAGGCGGCGCACTGGTTCGACCGCGAGAAAGCTCGCCGCGAATTCACTCGTATTCTCAAGCCCGGCGGCTGGGTGGTGCTCTTGTGGAACGAGCGGCGCACCGACTCAACTCCGTTCCTCCGCGATTATGAGAAATTGCTGCTCACCCATGGCACCGACTATCAGGATGTGCGGCACGAGCACACGACCGCCGCTATTGCTGAGTTCTTTGCGCCGTCGTCCTTTGAGGCGCGTGTGTTCGAGAACCGGCAGGAGTTTGACTATCCGGCGCTCGAAGGCCGGTTGCTGTCTTCTTCCTACACGCCGCAGCCCGGCCATCCCAACTATGCTCCCATGTTGCGTGAGTTGCGCCGGATTTTCGACGCGCATCAGGTGGAGAGCCGCGTGTCGTTCGAGTACAACACCCGCGTGTACTACGGGCGGCTGGAGTAATCCTCTGTGCCCTCTGTGTTCCTCAGTGGTTGCATTCCTCCGTTTTGAAACCACGGAGGACGCGGAGGACACGGGGTACACAAGGCAAATCTGATTAAATGAAGCGCGGTCGCTTGCGAGGAGGACCCGTGCCCGCCGAAAAAAGCTTTCACATGACTCCCGACGACTTCCGCCGCCACGGACATGCGGTCGTGGACTGGATCGCCGACTACTATGCGCGCATCGAATCCTTTGCCGTGCTCTCGCTCGTGGAGCCCGGTCAGGTTCGGGCTTCGCTGCCGGCTGACCCGCCGGCGAAAGGCGAACCGTTCCAGGCCATCCTGCACGACGTCGAAAAACTGATCCTTCCCGGCATCACCCACTGGCAATCTCCGAATTTCTTCGCGTTCTTTCCCGCCAACGCCTCCGGACCGGCCATTCTCGGAGACCTGCTCTCGTCTGGACTCGGCGTGCAGGGCATGCTTTGGGCCACCAGCCCCGCCTGCACGGAGCTGGAAACGCACGTGCTCGACTGGCTGGTCTCCATGCTCGATCTGCCGCGGAAGTTCTTATCCACAAGCGCCGGCGGCGGTGCCATCCAGGATACCGCTTCGAGCGCATCACTGTGCGCGTTGCTCGCCGCGCGCGAGCGGGCCACGAATTTCGCCAGCAATCAGCGCGGCTGCGACGGAAAACTGGTGGCCTACACATCGTCGCAGGCGCATTCTTCGATTGAAAAGGACGTCCAAATCGCGGGCCTGGGCCGAGACCACTTGCGCCTGATCGAGGTAGATGAAAACTTTGCCATGCGCCCCGACGCGCTCGCCCGGCAGATCGAGCAGGACCGTCGCGCCCGGCTCGTCCCTTGCTTTGTCTGCGCCACTGTAGGTACGACCTCCTCGAATGCCATTGATCCCGTGCCTGAAATCGGCCGCATCTGCCGCCAGCAGAATCTCTGGCTGCACGTGGATGCTGCCATGTCCGGCACGGCCGCGCTTTGTCCCGAGTTTCGCCATATTCATGACGGCCTCGAACTCGCAGACAGCTACACGTTCAATCCGCACAAGTGGATGTTCGCCAACTTCGACTGCAACTGTTTCTACGTGGCCGACCGCAAGGCACTGATTCAAACTCTGAGCGTGCTGCCGGAATACCTGCGCAACAAGGCCACGGAGTCGGGCGCGGTGATTGACTATCGCGACTGGCAGATCCCGCTTGGCCGCCGATTCCGTTCGCTCAAACTCTGGTTCGTGATCCGGCATTACGGCATGGAAGGGCTGCAGTATCACATCCGCCGGCATGTGGAACTGGCGCAGCAGTTCGCGGAGTGGGTGAGAAAAGACCATCGCTTTGAATTGGCCGCACCCGTGCCGTTGAATCTGGTTTGCTTCCGCCATAAAGCTGGAGACAAAATCAATCAGGTGTTGATGGATCGTCTCAACCGCAGCGGCGATCTTTACCTGACGCACACCCGACTGAACGACCGGCTTACGGTGCGGGTCTGTGTCGGGCAAACGAACACCACGTCGCGTCACGTGGAGCACGCGTGGAAGAGGATTCAGGAAGAAGCGGCAAACCTGGAGGCTAGTAAATAAGAAAGTTGAGGGCTCACTTCTCTCCCACTGCTGCCGACCGGAGCGGTTTAGCCGGGGCGGGCTGAGGTGCACGCGACTGAGGCTTCGGGTTAGACGATTCGGCCGCGGTGTCCCGAGCTTTTCGCACAATGTATTTTCCCGAGCCGGCTAAGAAGCGAGCCAACACGCCGGCGACATTTTCCAGCAGCACGCGGTCTACGGCGCCGAAAGCATTCTCGCGATCGCTCTCGACCGCCAAAACGCCCAGTTCGCGCCCCGCCAGCTTTAGCGAGACGAGAACTTTAGACCTCGTTCCGGGGAGGGCCACTTGCCCGGGGTCTGCATTACCGCCAGCGCCCAGGAGTTGCTGCGTGTTCTCTCCGACGACCAGGTAGATTCCGATCCAGGTGTAATTGCGTCCTCGGCGGAGCAGTTCGATCACGTCGTCCAGAGGAGAATGATGAAAGGACGGCCGGTTTGTAGCCAGGATACGCTCAACTTCGGCGAGCAACTCGCGGGCGGAGCGATAGGTTTTCAAATCGCAGTCCTGACGGGCGAAGTTAAAGGAAAATCGTGGTTAGTGTAACCGCAGCGGAAATCATGGTCAACGCGGATGTCAACGCGCGGATTACGAGATTGCAGTCAGGAATGGTGCAGTTCAGTTGCTCGAGGTACTCAGCACTCAGCATTCAGCCAATCCCAATGAAGTTGTCACCCCTGAGGCGCTTGGAGGCGGCGAAGAGTCCTTTGCCAACTTATAGAAAAGCAGGTTCTTCGCGGGCTCAAGCCCGCTCAGAATGACAACTGGGGGGCTGAATGCTGAGTGCTCCTTCTTCTATTGCCGCTTCTCCAGTTCCTTTGGCTTGTCCGGAGGCTGGGTGGTGGCCGAAGGGTCGGGCTTCCAGGCCATCGCATTGGCGGGAGCGGATGGGTTCACGCCGAAATCCCAGACGTAGAGATTCATCCCATCTTTGCCCAGCATCTCGACGACCGCGTACTCTCCCGGAATGAGAGCATTGGTGGGAGTTACCTTTACCCAGCCGCCGGTAAGCTTCGCCGCGGTCGTTGGTACGAGCTTCTGCTCCTGGCTGACCTTGCCGTAAACCGCGATCTTGATGTCGCCCACGATGCGCTTGTCCTGCTTAGCCTGCATGCGGACGATGCGAAAGCGGTCCCATGGCAGTTCCGGTTGCTGCGGTTGCTGCGGCCCTTGGGTGCTGGCTGCGGCTCCCATATCCTGCTGCTCGACATTGACGTAGATCGCTGGCAGCGTGGCATGCGACTGGATTTTCGCGTGCAGGCCCGGCACTTCGATGGTCTGCTTGGCGCTGGCGATGGGGTTGATGGCCGCGCGCAGAATGTTCCCCTTCATGTTTTTCTTGACCTGGCCGCCGCTCTGCTGCAACTCGACCAGTTGCGGCTGATTCTGGAAGGTGTCCAGCAGTATCACTCCGCCCTCATCCGGCAGACGCAAACCGGCGGCGACATGGGGAGACTTGGCCTCTTCCGACTGGCGTTCGGCCTCAAGCTCCTTGTCCAGTTCCACCGCTTCGGGGACGGGGGCACCGGCCGCGCGCTCTTTCTCGAACTTATCGGTGGCTGGCCAGTCCACCAGCGAGTTAGGGACTTCCTCCCACTCGCCGCGTTCGGCGCTGAGGTAGCGCACGCGGTCGCCTTTCACTTCCCATTTCGTCGCAAGCTGGTAGGAGCCGTCCTTCAGGATGAGGCGCCTGGCCAGTTGCTGGGCGGGGGCGGACACAACACCGAACAGGCACACAGCGGCGAAGCTTAGGAATATGAACGAGAGGACTCGGATCTTGGGGGCAGATTGGCGCATGGTGATGAGCAAATTATGGCCTGTTTTGGCCGTCCTTGCATGATTAGATGCATGATCTTATGGGCGGTTGTACGCAGTGCCGCCCTCGCCGTACCACACAAGCATTTCTTTCGAGGAGCTTTTCTGGCATAATTCATTGTGCACCCCTGCACAAAATCTCAAGCACAATCTAGGGCGAGGAAGCGATGTCGGCAAAGTATATCTTTGTGACCGGCGGTGTGGTGTCTTCACTGGGCAAGGGACTGGCGGCGGCCTCGATTGGCTGCCTGCTGGAGAGTCGCGGGCTCACAGTCAACCTGATGAAGTTCGATCCTTACCTTAACGTGGACCCGGGTACCATGTCGCCCTTCCAACACGGCGAGGTTTTCGTCACCGATGACGGCGCCGAGACTGATCTCGACCTCGGTCACTACGAGCGCTTCACCCACGCAAAACTTTCGCGCGATAACAATTGGACCACCGGCCGCATCTACGAACAAATCATCGCCAAGGAGCGCCGTGGCGACTATTTGGGCAAGACGGTCCAGGTGATTCCCCATGTCACCAACGAGATCAAGGCCGCGGTGAAGAAAGTGGCGCAGGAGGTGGACGTGCTCATCGTGGAGGTAGGGGGCACGGTCGGCGACATCGAGTCGTTGCCTTTCATGGAAGCTATTCGCCAGATGCGCCAGGAACTGGGTCGTGAACATACTCTGTTCGTCCACGTCACGTTGGTCCCGTTTATCGCCGCTGCCCAAGAGCTCAAAACCAAGCCGACACAGCACTCGGTGAAAGAGCTCCTTAGCATTGGAATCCAACCGGACATCTTGCTTTGCCGCACTGATCGCTTTCTCTCCAAAGAAATCAAATCGAAGATCGCGCTTTTCTGCAACGTGGAAGAAGAGGCGGTCATCACAGCCAAGGATGTGGCTTCAATCTACGAGGTGCCGGTCGTATTCTCCCGTGAAGGTGTGGACACGCTGGTGCTGCGTTATCTACGGCTGGAAGCCAAGGAGCGCGACCTGAAAGATTGGGAAGAAATTGTTCACCGGGTATACAACCCGAAGGCCGAGGTCACGATCGGCATTGTGGGCAAGTACGTCGAATACGAGGATTCGTACAAGTCGTTGAAGGAGGCGTTGGTCCACGGCGCCCTGGCGCACAACCTCAGATTGCACATCAACTGGATTGAAGCCGAGGGGCTGGAAACCGGAGATCGCACCTACGAAGAGCAGCTCGCGGATTACGACGGGATTCTGGTGCCGGGCGGCTTCGGCAAGCGCGGCATCGAAGGCATGCTGATCGCGATCCGCTATGCCCGCGAGAAGAAAGTTCCCTACTTCGGCATTTGCCTGGGCATGCAGACGGCCTGCATCGAGTTTGCCCGCAACGTGTGTGGGCTGGAAGACGCCAACTCCAGCGAATTCGACCCCTCGACGCCGCATCGCGTGATCTACAAGCTGCGTGAACTGCGCGGCGTGGAGGAACTGGGCGGCACCATGCGGCTGGGCGCCTGGACCTGCAAGATCGAGCCCGGAACTTTGGCGCATAGGATCTACGCCAAGCTGGAAATTAGCGAACGCCATCGCCATCGCTACGAGTTTAACCGTGAGTACGAAGACACGCTTACTGCTGGCGGGCTGCGAATTTCCGGTTCGACGCCAGATGGAACTTATGTGGAGATCATCGAACTGCCGGATCATCCGCATTTCATCGCTTGCCAGTTCCATCCTGAGTTCAAGTCGAAGCCGCTGGAGCCGCATCCCCTGTTCAAGACATTCGTGGGTGCATCGTATGAGCACGGGCTGAAACGGCGCGCGGAGAAGGCCGCCGCAGAAGTGGAGATGTTCCATCGGCCGGAGAAGGTGGGAAAAAGATAAATCTCACCGCAGAGATCGTAGAGTACGCAAAGAACCTGGAGCTTTCTTTTCTCGCTTTTCTCGGCGATCTCGGCGTACTCTGCGGTTAACATTTTGACTTGACAACTGCTTTCCAGATCGAAGGCGTCCGGATCGGCTCGGGGAATCTTTTTCTCATCGCTGGGCCGTGCGTGATCGAGAGCGAAGAGCACGCCATCCGCATGGCGGAGATCATCAAGGGTGTCACCCGCTCGCTGAATTTCCCTTTCATCTTCAAGGCCTCATACGACAAGGCAAATCGGACTTCGATCCGCAGCTATCGCGGGCCGGGACTCACCGAGGGCTTGCGCATCCTGAAAAAAGTGAAGGACGAAGTACACGTGCCGGTGCTTACCGACGTGCACGAAACTTCAGATGTGCCGCAGGTCGCCGAAGTTGCCGACGTGTTGCAGATTCCGGCTTTCCTCTGCCGCCAGACGGATCTGGTTGTGGCCGCGGCCATGAGCGAGCGCGCAGTGAACATCAAGAAAGGCCAGTTCGTCTCCCCTTGGGACATGCGGCATGTAATGGACAAGTGCCACACCGCAGGCAACGACAAAGTTTTCATCACTGAGCGTGGCAGCTCTTTCGGCTACAACAATCTGGTGGTGGACATGCGCTCGCTGGCTATCATCCGCAGATTTGCGCCCGTGGTCTTTGACGCGACGCATTCCGTGCAGTTGCCTTCAGCCTCGGCCGATGGAGATCATCCCGTGAGCGGTGGACAGCCCGAGTTCATCCCTGTGCTGGCGCGGGCGGCCGTGGCAGCAGGCGTGGACGGAGTGTTCTTGGAAGTCCACGACAATCCCAAGGAAGCCAAGTCCGACGGGGCCAATGCGCTCGAGTCGACAAAGTTACGGGGAGTGTTGAAAGAGTTGCTGGCAGTGCACAGCGCGCTCGCCGGCGCACATTTAACGCCATAGATGAGCTAGGGCGTTGTCTGCGGCTGAATCTGCTACCATCCCATTCTCATCTGGCATCTAGGCCATGCAGATCTTCTCTGCCATCGCGGGCATCGTCGTCATCCTCGTCGTCCTGCTGGATGCGTTTGAGACGATCGTCCTGCCACGCCGGGTCCGGAGACAATTTCGGCTGACTGCCTGGTTCTACCGGCGCACATGGATTCCGTGGCGGGGACTCGCGAGCCGCATCGGATCGGCCAGCCGGCGCGAGAACTTTCTTGGCTACTTCGGGCCTTTGTCGCTCATCCTCCTGCTGGTTTTCTGGGCCTTTGGCCTGATTTTCGGGTTCGCGTTGCTGCAGTACGGCGTCGGCGAACACGTGGTCCTGGGGAACGAACGAGTCACTTTCGGTACCGTGTTCTACCTCAGCGGTGAGACGTTCTTCACCCTCGGCTATGGCGACATCACTCCCACCTCGGGAATTGCTCGCGCCCTCGCGGTATCGGAAGCCGGGATGGGCTTTGCCTTTCTGGGCGTGGTCATCGGATATCTGCCGACGATTTATTCTTCGTTTTCCCGGCGCGAGATCGAGATTTCCCTGTTGGACGCGCGCGCCGGTTCACCGCCGACTGCCGCCGAGCTGCTGGCGAGGTTCGGAAACTGCCCGGAACAGACGGTGCTGGACCGGATTTTTCGCGACTGGGAACACTGGGCGGCCGAGGTGCTGGAGAGTCATCTCTCGTATCCCGTGCTTAGTTTTTTCCGCTCGCAGCACAATAATCAGTCCTGGCTGGGCGCGCTGACCACAATCCTGGATGCCAGTGCTCTGGTCATTGCGGGCATCGACGGCCTTCGCAACGAGCAGGCCAAGATTACGTTTGCCATGGCGCGGCATGCCGTCGTGGATTTGGCGCAGGTGGTCAATGCACGCTACGATCCGGACGTTCCCGACCGGCTGCCTGCGCAGGAACTGGCGCGATTGCGGCAAGTGCTGTCCGAACGTGGCTTGCGAGTGCGAGACAGCGTGGAGGCCGATCAGAAGCTCGCGCACTTGCGCTCGCTCTATGAACCCTATGCGGAGGCCATGGGGCGCACCCTATTCATCAACCTGCCTCCGTGGATTCATCCAGAGAAGAAAAAAGATAATTGGCAGGCGGGGCCGTGGGACCGGGCCATCCAGGCCAAGAGTCTGGGCGAGCGGGTGCAGAGGATGGATGATCATTTCTGACCAGAGCGATCAGCACTCAGCAGCATGCAACCCCTTTAGGTTTGTGCGTCAGCCTCCTTGTGACTGAATGCGGAGTGCTGATTGCTGAGTGCTCGGCTCCGCGTGCTAACATCCTCATCTCCGATGAAACACGTTGGTGAAAATGTAGTCCGCATTGAGGCGGACGCGCTGCGCGCGCTGGCCGACCGCATTGCCGGGCCGATGGCGGAGGGGTTCAACCGCGCCGTGCAGTTGCTCTACGCCTGCAGCGGACGCGTGGTCGTGACGGGCATGGGAAAGAGCGGCCTCATCGCGCGTAAAATTGCAGCCACGTTGAGTTCGACCGGAACGCCGGCGTTGTTCATGCATCCGGTCGAAGCGGTGCACGGAGATCTCGGAATGGTGGTGCGCGGTGATGTGGTGATCGCGCTTTCCTCCAGCGGGGAAACGGAGGAAATCCTGAACCTGCTGGCGACCCTCAAGCGGTTGCAGGTGTCGCTGATCAGTATGACAGGAGATGCGGTTTACGAAAGCAGCTCCTTCGACTTGCCCTTACCGCGGAGTGGCTCGGGCCGCTCCTTCGACTCCGCTCACGGCTCGGCCGTTTCCCGTCCTCGGCAAGACCACGATGACAATTTGGAAGAGCGTGGGAGCAGACTGTCCACCCTGGCGGCGGCAGCCGATGTCGCCCTGGACTGCTCGGTGGCGAAAGAAGCCTGCTCGTTGGGACTGGCGCCCACCGCTTCGACCACGACCATGCTCGCGCTGGGCGATGCGCTGGCCATGGCGCTCGCCGAAAAACGCGGCTTCAAGGAGGAGGATTTCGCCAACCTGCATCCTGGAGGCAAGTTGGGCAAACGTCTGGCGCGGGTTGAAACGCTGATGCATACCGGTGACGCCGTTCCCCACGTCACGCCGCGGACAAAGATGCCCGACGTGATTTACGAGATGTCGCGCAAGAAGTTGGGCGTAACCACGGTGGTCGAAGGCGAGCGACTGGTGGGGATCATCAGCGACGGTGATTTGCGGCGGCTGCTGGAGCGGCGCGGCAAAGACGTGCTTGATCTCACCGCGGGCGAGTGCATGACTAAGACTCCGAAGACCATTTCCGGGCAGGAGTTTGCGGCCACCGCGCTAGCTTTGATGGAAGAGAAGAAGATTACGTCGCTGGTGGTGGTGGACGGGAATGGCAAGCTGGAAGGAATCGTTCACTTACATGACTTGTGGGGAACGGAAATGATGTAGGAATTGAATCATTGAGAGATTAAGTCATTGAATCATTGAAAACCAATGAACATGCTCGACAAAGCTAAGGCGATGAATGACCGGACGAAGCAGTTTGCGATTCGGATTGTGACTGTTGTTCGTTCGCTACCCTCGTCAAGGGAAGGCAATGTTATCGGCAATCAGTTGCTCCGTTCAGGCACGGCAGTGGCGGCCAATTATCGGGCTGTGTGCAGAGCCCGTTCAAAAGCAGAGTTCGTCTCGAAAATGAGCATAGTCGTGGAAGAGGCCGATGAAACCGTGTTTTGGCTGGAGATGCTGGCAGACACAGGGGTCGTGCCGCCCGGCAAACTGGCGCTTCTGCTAAAGGAGGCTAACGAATTGCTGGCGATCTGCGCCGCCTCGGTGCGAACCGCGAAGTACAATAGGCCCGCAGCATGATGTTTTGAATGGTTCAATGATTCAATCTCTCAATGGTTCAATCTTATGTATCACTACGATCCCAACACGGCGTTGGAAGAACTGACGGAAGAAGCCACACTCCCCAATCCCGTCCACGTGCGCGACATGATCCTGCGCAAGCGGCTCACGGCCGACAGGTCGCTGGAATTGAACCGGCTGTTTCTCGAATATCAGAAGTTTTTCGGCGAGACGCAGAAGCTGGGGAAAGAGATTCTGAAGCAGTTGGTTGAGTGAAGCTGCACCGCACACGGGGGGACAGCCGCCCTCGGCAGTCCGGGCGGGCGAAGCCTGCCAGCGTTCTTGCCGATGTGACTTAAGAGGAACCTATGAGCACTCGATCATCGATTTGGTTAGGCGAAAACGAGGGCAAGGCCGTCCATATTTACTGGGAACTCGCCGAGCGAGAAATAGAAAACGGCCGAATGACGGGGGCGCCGGTCTATATCGCCGTAGACGACGGGGACGCGAATCGAGAAGTCGCGATCCGATTACCTAAGGAAATTGCCATCCGACTCTTCATGATTCTCAGCGCCAACTTCGCCGAAGAGGTTGGGCGGGTCATCTAGAGTCCGGAAAGCGCACGCATACGCTCTATATAGAGCCCAGGGATCTGACTCTTTAGTAAATACTCCAGGTCCAAGGAGGCGACCAAGGTTTCGTCGTCGGTGGGAACTGGCTCTTTGTGCTTTCTCAGGCTCTTGATGTAGCCGGTTATTGCGTCCCTCGCCATCTTCCTGGCCTCGGGCAATGTGCGCCCATAGGTGACGCAGCCTGGCAGAGCTGGCACGATAGCCGTAAATCCGCCTTCAGGTTCGGGCCGGAGCATGATGTTGTAGTGGTAGCGAGTTCTTGGCATTGGTTTTGGGCAGATTCTATCTTGGCGGCAAAGGCGAGTCAAAAGACGGGAGGGAAGGTTAGCGATGCCGATCTGCTATTCGCACCTTCGCGTGATCATGCAGAACTTACCCTTTTCGCGTGACCGATCAAAGGTTAGAAAAACACGGGCCGGGTTATCCCCTCCAAGCATTAAGCACTTCTGCAATTTGTGCCGCAGTGAAATCTTGGTTTGAAACCTGACGAAGAATTGGGTTAAAGGCCGAAAGCATTCGGCGATATGCCTAGCGAGGGTGGCTGTCCCCACGTGATGATGATGGTTTCAAACGACCGCATCCTGGTTACTCTCGCGTAATCATTTACAATAGCCAATTCCCTTTACTCAGGAACCCAACCATGCATCGCTGGTCTGAACTTTTTATTCCGACTCTGCGCGAGGCGCCGGCGGACGCCGAAGTCGCCAGCCACAAATTCCTGGTGCGGGCAGGCTACATCCGGCAGCTTGCCGCCGGGATCTACTCGTATCTTTTTCTGGGGAATCGCTCGTTCAACAAGATCGTCGCTATCGTCCGCCAGGAAATGGACAAGATCGGGCAGGAATTCTATCTGCCGGCGCTGCATCCGCGGGAGCTGTGGGAAGCCAGCGGCCGCTGGGCGGCAATGGGCGACACTATGTTCCGGCTGAAAGACCGCAAGGGAGCCGATTATTGCTTGGGCATGACGGAAGAAGAAGTCATGACCGAGATCGCCCGCAAAGAACTGCGCAGCTACAAGCAGTTGCCGCAGATCTGGTACCAGATCCAAACAAAATTCCGGGATGAAGCCCGGCCGAAATCTGGCCTGTTGCGAGTGCGGCAGTTCATCATGAAGGATTCGTACTCTTTCGACATGGATCCGGCCGGCCTCGACGTTTCCTACCTGAAGCACTACGACGCGTATTGCCGCATCTTTGACCGCTGCGGGCTGAAGTACGCGGTGGTGGAAGCGCATTCCGGCGCGATGGGCGGCTCACAGTCGCACGAGTTCGTGGTGCGAACACCTGCGGGTGAAGACCAGATCGTGAGCTGCGAAAACTGCAACTACGCCGCCAACCTGGAGAAAGCGACCTCCAAGCTCGCACCAGTGGAGGATCTGGCAGCCGCGGGGGACGGCAAGCCCGCCCAAGTGCGTACGCCGGGGATGAAGACGATCGAAGATGTGGCCCGATTTCTGGGCGTCTCTCCGAAAAACAAGATGAAGACGCTCGCCTTGATGGCGGATGAAAAAGATCTCAAGACCGGGAAATCGAGATCACGTGGCATCGCAGTGCTGCTGCGCGGCGATCATCAGCTCAATGAGACCAAACTGTCGTCGGCGCTGGCCGGCAAGGAAACGCGGCCCATGCGGGAAGAGGAGATCCAGCAACTGTTCGGTTCTCCGGCCGGATTCCTAGGGCCGATCGGCATTGACTGGGCAAAGGACTTGAAGGACCTTGAGCGCCCGGTTCTGCTGGTCGACCTAGCTCTCGAAGGCCGCAAGAACCTGATCACAGGGGCGAACAAGGAAGATTACCACCTGAAAAACGTGACACCCGGCCGTGATTTCCAGCCGACTGCATATGCCGACTTGCGCAGCGTGGCCGCCGGTGAGGACTGTCCGAACTGTGGTAGGCCGCTGCGCCTCGATACCGCCGTCGAAGTTGGGCACATCTTCAAGCTGGGTTACAAGTATTCGGAGTCCATGGGAGCGCGCGTGCTCGACCGCAACGGCAAAGAGGTCACACCGATCATGGGCAGTTATGGGATCGGGATTGAGCGCATCCTGACCGCGGCCGTCGAGCAGAGCAATGATGAGAACGGCTTCTGGCTGCCGCCGCAGATCGCGCCGTTCGAAATCATCATCACTCCGACCAACGCAGCCGACGAAAAGCTGATGACCACGGCGGCGGACATCGCCCGCAGACTGGAGGCTGGCGGCTTCGAGGTGTTACTAGACGACAGGGACGAACGGCCAGGGGTAAAGTTCAAAGATGCTGACCTAGTGGGCATTCCCTATCGTGTAAACGTGGGCAAGAAGGTTACCGAAGGTACTGTGGAAGTGGTTCGGCGCTCGACACGGGAAATGCAGGATGCTAGCATCGCCGCAATAACCGATTACTTCGAAACGGTTTTAAGCCCGCGCGCTAGCGGCCCTCACTCATAGTGCGCGCAGGCGAAGCGGAGCGCGTTATGGGCAGAGTAAAACTCATCGTTGGAATCTTGGTTATCGTTGCCGCTGTGTATTTGTGCGCGGAGTTGATTCCGCCCTACTTTTCCAATTACCAGTTCGAGGACGCCATCAAGACTGAGGCGCTGCAAAGCACTTACACCGCCAGAACCGAAGATGCGATTCGGGAGACCGTTTTCAAGAAGGCGCAAGACCTGGATATCCCGGTCACCAAGGACGACATCAAGGTGCAACGCACCGGCACACAGGGCAATGGCTCGCTGCTCATCGAAACCCAGTACATGGTGCATGTGAACCTGCCCGGTTACCCACTCGATCTGCACTTCAATCCCTCGTCCAAGAACAAGGGCGTCTTCTAGGAAACAGGGCAATGCCGCAATCCCATGTGATTTAGAATAGTTGTGGGAGTCTGCTCTCGCTTTTTGGCAGTGCGCTCTGGCTGATCCCGGCTAGCGGACAACACCCGGCCCGGGGGATGTAGACTCTGCCCGGCAGCTCCTGATCTGGATAACACATTCGCGCGCCGCGTCATCTCACTAAGACGTAGGCAGTTGTGTCGCAACGATAGGGTGCTCTGCCCCAACCAACGTGGCTATTAAACTCAAGCTCCCGAAAATCAACATGACGAGGAAAGGCCTCGCCCGCGACCCGGTGGTGAGAATTGCATTGACGGTCTTCGTCGTTCTCGCGACGGTGGCGGGGGGGATCTTTACCTACTATTACGTCCATTACGACCGGATCATTGACCAGCGGTTCAAAGGTCCGGTGTTCAGCAACTCTGCCAAGATTTACGCCATATCGCGTGCAGTACGGGTGGGCCAGAGAATCGATTCCAAAGAGATAGCCGCACAGCTGCGCCGAGCAGGCTATTCCGACAAGGATGGCCAATCCGTGATGGGCAGTTATCGCCTGCTCAGAGACGGGATCGAGATCAACCCCGGTCCCGACTCGTATCACAGCCCAGAGCCGGCCAGCATCCACATCCAGCGCGGGCAGGTGGGCAGCATCACTGGCAAGTCAGGCGACCTGGCAGCCTACGAACTCGAACCGCAGATGATTACCGCGCTGTTCGACGCGGAACAGCGCTCCAAGCGGCAAGTGGTCAAGTATGACGACATCCCCAAGATCATGGTGGACGCAGTGCTCGCCATCGAGGACCGGCGCTTCTTCGAGCACAGTGGCGTGAACTTTGTGCGCATGGCCGAGGCCACCTGGGTGGATTTGACTCATCAGCGGCACGAGCAGGGTGGTTCCACCCTTACCATGCAGCTCTCCCGCGGCTTCTTCCTCACTCCCCAGAAGACGGTGAAGCGCAAGCTGGTGGAGATGTTGATCGCGACGGAATTGGAGCAGAAGTTCAGCAAGCAGCAGATTTTCGAGTTCTACGCCAACTGGGTGGACCTGGGCCAACGCGGCTCGTTCGCCATCAGCGGCTTCGCGGAAGCCTCGCGGGCCTACTTCAACAAAGACCTGAAAGACATCACTTTGCCCGAGGCAGCGCTGCTGGCGGGGATCATCCAGCGGCCCAGCTATCTCTCGCCCTACCGGCATCCGGAGCGCGCGCTCGAACGCCGCAACCTGGTGCTGGACAGCATGCTGGATACGCATGCCATCACAAAAGCGGAGGCGGAGAAGGCGAAGGCCACACCACTGAAGCTGGCGCCGCCCAATGTGGAGGCCAGTGACGCACCTTACTTTGTAGACTTGGTCCGCGAAACGCTGATCAGCAAACTCGACGAGCGTCAGATGAACGACCAGTCCTACCGGGTCTATACGACGCTCGATCCTGACCTGCAGAAAGCCGCTGCCCAGGCAGTGGAGATGGGCATGAAACTGGTGGACGAGCAGGTGACGAAGCTGCGCACCAAGCGCATCAAGGTAGGGAAAAAGGTCGAAACCAAGGTACAGCCCGGACCGGACGCGCAAGTGGCGCTGGTGGCACTCGATCCCCACACGGGGGAAGTGCTGGCCCTGGTGGGCGGGCGCAATTACGGCCTCAGCCAACTGAACCATGCGGTGGCGAAACGCCCCACGGGATCCGTCTTCAAGCCGTTTGTTTACGCAGCGGCCATGAATACCGCGCTGGACGGGACCAATCCCGTGTTTACGCCCGCATCCACGCTTGAAGATCAGCCGACCACGTTTACCTACGGAGACCAGATCTACGAGCCGCGAAACTACAAAGAGGAATATCACGGGGAAGTAACAGCACGGTATGCGCTGGCTCTCTCCTTGAACAACGCGACCGTGAAGCTGGCGGACCAGGTGGGTTACGACAAAGTAGCGGACTTGGCCAAGGCTGCGGGGATCACGTCGGTAAAAGCGACTCCGGCGATGGCGCTCGGCGCCTACGACGCCACTCCTCTGGACATGGCCGCCGCCTACACCGTTTTTGCCAATGCGGGCGTGCGTATTTCGCCGGTCATGGTCAACTCCGTGCGTAACGCCAATGGCGATGTCGTGATGGACTTCCCGCCGGAGAAGCGGCCGGTCCTCGATCCACGCGTTGCCTTTGTGATGACCAACATGATGGAGGGCGTGTTGAACTTCGGGACGGCGTTTCCGGTTCGTGCCCGCGGATTTAATGCTCCCGCAGCGGGTAAGACGGGAAGCTCGCATGATGGGTGGTTTGCCGGCTACACCAGCAACCTGCTCTGCATTGTGTGGGTGGGCTACGACGACTACAGCGATATCCGCCTGAGTGGAGCCCAGACCGCGGCACCTATCTGGGCGGAGTTTATGAAGAAGGCGGTCGCCCTGCCGCAGTACTCGGATGTGAAGCCGTTCAGCCAGCCAGTCGGCATCGTGGACGTGCAACTGGACAAGCTCACCAACCGGCTGGCGACCCCCTCCTGTCCGGATACTTACACGGCAGCCTTCATTGCCGGCACCGAGCCAAACGAGACCTGCGACCAGAGTAACGGCCTGCGCGGCTTCTTCTCCCGCGTGTTTGGGTTGGGCGGCGACAAGGCCCTCCCGCCCCCGGGCGCTCAGCCCGGAAGCGAAGCCGGCGCATCCTCACAGGATCCCAAGAAAAAAAAGGGTTTCTTTGGCAAGATAGCGGGTATCTTTAAGGACGACAAATCGTCTAACAATCCGCCGCCCAAACCACCGGACAATAGCGGAAACGCTCCTCATTAGAAGAGCGGCAGCCAGCCCGAAGCGGCATAGGGCGAGGGAGTTTTGCCTGGCGTCTGCAGGAGGTGAACTTATGCGGCGTCAATCTCTGTTCTTCCTATCGGTCTCTGCAATCCTCACTGGGAGCAATTTACAGGCGCAGGTTGCTCCCTCGGAACAAGTCCAGGTTGCTCCGCCCGTGGTGCGGCGGGCTGGGCCTCCCCCAGCCAATGCCACGGCCGAAGATCTGGAAGAACGTGGCGACCAGTTGCGGGCGGAGAAGGCCTACCTGGATGCGCTGGACTATTATCGTGCGGCACTGGCGAAAAAGCCCAACAGCGCCCGGATTTACAACAAGGCCGGCATCGCTGAATTGCAGACGCAGCGCTACAAGGAAGCCCGCAAGAACTTTGAGCGCGCGCTTCGCGCTGATCGCCAGTTCGCCGACGCCTACAACAATCTGGGCGTGGTCTACTACGAACAGAGGAACTACGGGAAGGCAATCAAACAGTACCAGCGGGCCATTGAACTCCGAGCTGATGCCGCTTCTTACTACAGCAACCTGGGGGCGGCCTACTTCTCGAGGAAAGAGTTCGAGAAGGCCGTGCTGGCTTACAGCGAAGCCTTACATTTGGACCCCGATATCCTGGAGCGAACCTCCCGCACCGGAGTGACCGCCCAGTTACCATCCCCGGAGGACCGGGCCCACTATCACTACGTGATGGCGAAACTCTACGCCAAGATGGGCGCGACGGACCGCTGCCTGGAGTACCTGCGACGAGCCATGGAGGAAGGTTACAAAGGAATTGGCGACGTGTACAAGGATGCAGAGTTTGCGGAACTGCGCAAAGACCCGCGTTTCGCTGAACTCATGGCCGCCCGGCCGCCGGCCATACCGGAATAAGTCTCGTTGTACGATGGGCTTGGAGGCGTTGGAAATTTTCCGAGCTCAGGCCGCGACTTTTTCCCCGGAATGGGTTTAGTGTGGGAAATACTCCTGAAAACAACAGGGTGAGTAAGGAGAAACGGTAGCCCATCGGTCGTCGACCCGAGCACGCCCCAAGCAGACGGCCGGTGGGTTTTTTGTTGTGCTGATCTGAACTAGTAGAGCTTCCCGGCCCAGTGCCCTGCCAGAGACTCATTGGAAATCAGCATTCAGCACTCAGGAATCAGCATTCAGACCTCTTAGGGCAGAGCATGACCCTTGAATGCGCCCGCCCCCACGACTTTTTTGGGAGAATTCCCGGCTCTCCACCGATCTTGAATGGCTGAATGCTGAGTGCTAAGGACTGCCTTTCGGGCTTCGATCGCATGTGTACTCGCTCACCACCCGCTTCCACTGGCCTTGCGCTTTCAGGATGTAGTCCACGGCATCGCGCAGGGCGCCGTCTCCGCCAGCATGTGGTGTGATGAAGTGTGCTTCCTTCTTGACCTCGG
>Ga0070699_100000992_pt1 | contig 26404 bp, 11 predicted proteins | sample KBSK1503metaG_FD_65473 | JGI IMG/M metagenome (GOLD analysis project Ga0070699, IMG submission 65473) | Corn, switchgrass and miscanthus rhizosphere microbial communities from Kellogg Biological Station, Michigan, USA - KBS K1-50-3 metaG | ecosystem: Host-associated > Plants > Roots >...
GCCCTCCGATGCCGCGAACCTCTCCAGAATCTGGGTCAAGCACCTCGGCGGCGGGCCCACCCAGCTGGTGAGCAGCGAGAACCGGGCGGCGTTCGGCGCGCTCTGGATGCCCGGTGGCCGGGAATTGATGTACGCCTCGGAAGGGGGCTCGGCCATCTACCGGCGCCGGGCTGACGGAAGCGGGGGGGCGGAGCTGGTGGCGCGGACCTCTCGCGCCGTCCTCGAGATAACTCTGCCACCCGACGGCAAGACCATCGTCTTCCGGGGCGAGGCACGAGGCGAGAGGCGGCGGGAGCTGCTCAAGATCCGGCCGGGTACCGATACCGTGGCGACGCCCCTCTTTGGCACTGCCGGGGGTGAGTGGGCCCCCTCGCTCTCGCCCGACGGGCGGTGGCTGGCCTACGTCTCGACCGAAGGCGGCCGGGCGGAGGTATACGTGCGGCCGTTTCCCGACGTGGACACGAAAAGGGTGCAGATCTCGGTCGAGGGCGGCACCTCGCCGCATTGGAACCCCTCCGGCGGAGAGCTCTTCTACCTGAGCGCGCGGGGGGACATGATGGCGGCTCGGGTGAAGACCACCCCGACCCTGGTGGTCGGCTCGGTCAACCGTCTGTTCACGCCCATCGGTTTTCAGGGAGGCGCGGGGTATCTCCTGTACCAGGTGAGCCCGGACGGAAAGCGCTTCCTGATGCTCGACATCACCGCCTCCGCGGGCGCGGTGAGCGAGCGGGTGGTGGTGGTGCAGAACTTCGCGGCCGAGCTCCAGCGACTCCTGCCGCGATGAAGACCTTTCGGCAGGTGCTGTTTCGCGTGCTCGCCGTGCAGGTCGTGAGTCTCCTGCTGCTCTGGTTCCTTCAGCAACGTTACAACCACTAGACCATGCATTGGCTCAACTGGGTAGTGCTCGTCACGTGGATCACCTACATCGCGTGGGACGGGATCCGGCGTGCCAGAGGCACCCACGAGATTCAGGCGTACTTCCTCGCCGGGCGGAGCCTGCCCTGGTGGGTGGTGGGCCTCACCGTGATGGCGACCCAGCTCTCCGCCATCACCATGATCGGGACCACCGGGCAGGGCGCCACCGACGGGATGCGCTTCATCCAGTTCTACTTCGGGCTCCCCGTCGCCATGGTGATACTCGGCGTCACCCTGGTGCCCTTCCTGCATGGGGCCAAGGTGTACACGGCGTACGAGTATCTCGAGCGCCGCTTCGACGCCAAAACCCGCTCGCTCACCTCCTTCCTCTTCCTGCTGTCGCGGGGGCTCTCCTGCGGCACCATCATCGCCGCGCCGGCGGTGGTCTTCTCCGCGATCTTCGGGTGGAACATGCTCGCGGCGGTAGCGCTCATCGGGTTCCCCACCGTGCTCTACACCATGGTCGGCGGTGTAAAGGCGGTGGCCTGGACCGACGTCAAGCAGATCGTGCTGATCGTGAGCGCGCTGGTCGCGGTCGTGATCATCACCCTGATCAAGCTCCCCGTCAGCCCCGATAAGGCGCTCCAGCTGGCCGGCGCGGCTGGACGGCTCCGGGTTTTCGACTTCCGGTTCGACGTGAATCAGACCTACACCTTCTGGTCGGGCATCATCGGGGGCACCTTCCTGATGCTCTCCTACTTCGGCACTGACCAGAGCCAGGTGCAACGCTACCTCGCCGCGCGGTCGGTGGAAGCGGCCCGCTCGAGCCTCCTGATCAGCGCCTACTGGAAGATCCCGCTCCAGGCTCTCGTCCTGCTGGTCGGTGTCCTGGTGTTCGTCTACCAACTCTTCCAGGCCCCGCCGCTGCTCTTCAATCCTTCGCACGAGCATGCGGTGCGCCAGGCGCAGCCCGCCGTCCTCGACGCGCTCGAAGCCCGATACAAGGTGGCGACCGACGCTCGCGCTGCCGCCGCCCGCGCGGGGGACCTCACCGCGCTGAAGGCTCACGAGGCGGAAACGGGTGAGGTCCGGACCGAGGCGCTGGCGCTTGCCGGCCGCGTCACCGGCCAGCCGTCCCGGGACGTGAACTACCTGATGCCGCGCTTCGTGCTCGACGTGCTGCCCATCGGCTTCGCCGGGCTCTTCATCGCGGCGGTCATGGCCGCGGCGATGAGCGCGGTAGCCGGCGAGCTGAGCGCGCTCTCGACCACCACGGTGATCGACTTCTACCGGCGCTGGATCCGGCCTGAGGCCCCGGATGCCCACTACCTCCGGGTCTCGAGAATCGCCACCGGGATATGGGGACTCTTCGCCTGCCTGGTCGCCACCTTTGCGGCGAACCTCGGCTCTCTGATCGAAGTGGTGAACCGGTTCGGCTCCTTCTTCTACGGCTCGATTCTGGGCGTGTTTATCCTGGCCATGATCCCCGGGGCCCGCGCCCGCGGCGCCTTCGTGGGGCTGCTGGCCGGGATGGCGACAGTGGCCGCGGTGAGCTTCGGCCTGCCGCAGGTGTCGTTTCTCTGGCACAACGTGGTCGGCGCGGTGACGGTGGTGGGCGTCGGCATGGCCCTGAGCCTCGGGCGCGCGCCCGCATGAGCACCGAACGCCTCACCCGAGCCCTCGCCGACCGGTACCGGATCGAGCGCGAGCTGGGCCAGGGGGGGATGGCGACCGTCTATCTCGCGTACGACCTCCGGCACGAGCGCGAGGTCGCGATCAAGGTCTTGCATCCCGACCTGGGTGCCGCGTTAGGTGGGGACCGGTTCCTGAGCGAGATCAAGACGACGGCGCGGTTGCAGCATCCGCACATTCTCCCGCTGCTCGAATCGGGCGCCGCCGACGGACTGCTCTACTACGTCATGCCGTACGTCCGTGGCGAGACGTTGCGCACCAGGCTGGAGCGGGAGCGGCAGCTACCCCTCGAAGACGCGCTGCGCATCGCGCGCGAAGTGGCCGATGCGTTGGGGGCGGCCCACGCCATCGGCATCATCCACCGCGACATCAAGCCGGAGAACATCCTGCTCCAGGGCGGCCACGCGCTGGTGGCCGACTTCGGCATCGCGCTCGCGGTGCAGCACGCCGGCGGCGCGCGGATGACCCAGACCGGCCTTTCGCTTGGCACGCCCCAGTACATGAGTCCCGAGCAGGCGATGGGGGAGCGAGCCATCGACGCGCGCACCGACATCTACGCGTTGGGCGCCGTCACGTACGAGATGCTCGCCGGGGATCCGCCGTTCACGGGATCGAGCGTGCAGGCGATCGTGGCCAGGGTGCTGAGCGAGCGCCCCACGCCGCTGCACACGCTGCGCGACACCATTCCTCCCGGCGTGGAACAGGCCGTGCTCACCGCGCTGGCCAAGCTCCCCGCCGATCGTTTTGCCACCGCAGAGGAGTTCAGCCGGGCACTCTCCCCCGAGCGATTCTCGACCGTCGGCAGGTCGGCGGTGGCACCGCGCGGCGAGCCGGCGTCGGCAGGTGGGCATCGTAACACGCTGGTATTCGGGGGAATAACGGTAGCCGCGATCGCCGCCGCGGTATGGGGATGGACCCGGTCGGCGCCCTCAACTGACGCGGCCGTCACCCGGCTCGAGTTTACCACCGTCGGCGATCTTCGCTTCGCCTATCCGGTGCTGGGAACCGTCACCGCGCTCGCCTTGTCGCCCGACGGAAGCCGAGCCGTCTTCGCCGCGACGCAACCCGGCGGGTGGGCGCTCGCCATCCGGAATCTCGACCAGCTGACGGCGCGGATTCTCCCCGGGACCGAGGGGGCGACGTATCCGGAGTTCTCTCCCGATGGACGGTGGATCGCGTTCGTGGCGCCGGACGGAGACCTCAAGAAGATCGCGGCGGACGGGAGCTCCCTCGCGATCATTTGTCCCGTCGGGATCGGCAACTCGGCGGGAATTACCTGGCTCTCCAATGACGTGATCGTCTTTGCCCCCAATTCGATCAGCAGCTCGCCGGGACTGATGCGGGTCTCGGCCGGCGGAGGAAGGCCCTCGGTCCTCTCCCGCATCGACAGCGCCTCGGGGGAGCGCTTTCAGCTGGCCCCCCGGTCGGCCGAGGGGGGACGGCTGGTCTTCTACAGCAGCACCCGGGCGAGCAACCTGGACCTCCAGATCGGCGTGGTGAACACCGAGACCGGGAAAGTCACCCTCACCGGGGTGCGCGGTGCCGCGGCGCTGGGAGTGGTGGAAAAAACCCTGGTCTTCGTGCGGGGCGACGGCGCGCTGATGGCGGCCCCCTTCGATGTGAAAACGCTCGAGGCGGGCGCCCCGATCCAGGTCGGCGACAGCATGGCAGTGCGCAACTGGCTCGCGCCGGCGTCGATTTCCCGGAGTGGCGCGCTGCTCTACCAGCAGGGTGGCTCGGCCGGCCAGCTGGTGTGGGTGGACCATACCGGCGGGATGGTCCCGGTGGTCGATGTGGTCCGGAACTATGCCCACCCGCGCTTTTCCCTCGACGGACGCAAGCTGGCCTTCGAGGTTGTCGGAGCCGGCGGCGGCGACATCTGGACCTATGAAATCGGCTCGAAGACCCTGGAGCGGTTGACCAGCGGGGGAGGCCGGGATCGTCCGGAGTGGAGCCCGGACGGGACCCGGGTGATGTACTCGTCATCACAGGATGAACCCCAGGGACTCTGGTGGCAGCCCGCGAACGGGAGCGCTGCCGCGACCAAGCTGCATGCCGGCGCCGCACCCATCCGCGAGGGGGTGTTTACCCCGGACTCGCGCTCGCTGGTGTATCGCACCGACTCTCCCGAGACCAACCGCGACATCTGGATGGTTCCGCTCACGGGAACCCGGACGCCCGTGGCGCTGCTCACCGGGCTCAATGACGACAAGGAGCCCAGGGTCTCCCCCAATTCGCAGTGGCTGGCGTATGTGTCGAACGAATCGGGGCGCGAGGAGGTGTATGTGCGGCCGCTGTCACCGGAGGGAGGACGGGTGGCGGTGTCCTCGGGGGGCGGTGGGGAGCCGCTCTGGGCGCCGGACGGACGACGGCTCTACTATCGGTCTGACGACAAGGTCATGGAGGCGACGATCATTACGACGCCGAGCCTGAGCGTGACCGGTCGACGGGTGCTGTTCGGCGGCCCGTACGCGAGCGACATCTACCATGCGAACTACGATGTGGCGCCGGATGGGCGGCGGTTCGTGATGGTGCGTCCGGTGCAGGAGGCCCGCCGGCTGGTGATGGTGGTGAATTGGGTTCAGGAGCTCAGGGCGAGGATGGGCACGGTGAAGGAGTGACCGCTCCCCCGAGCAGACTCACCGCCGCGCTGGCCGACCGGTACCGGATCGAGCGCGAGCTGGGCCAGGGAGGGATGGCCACGGTCTACCTCGCCGAGGACCTGCGTCATCGTCGGCGGGTAGCGATCAAGGTGCTGCGACCGGAGCTGGCGGCCGCGCTGGGTCCGGAGCGATTCCTCCGGGAGATCGAAACCACCGCCAATCTGCGGCATCCGCACATCCTGCCATTGTACGACTCGGGTGAAGCGGACGGGTTCCTGTTCTACGTGATGCCGCTGGTCGAGGGAGAATCGCTGCGGGACCGCATCACTCGTGAGAAGCAGCTGCCGATCGACGACGCCCTGGCCATTGCCCGGGAAGTAGCCGACGCCCTGGGGTACGCCCACGGCCGCGGCATCATCCACCGCGACATCAAGCCCGAGAACATCCTGCTGGAAGGTGGCCATGCGGTGGTCGCCGACTTCGGCATTGCCCGCGCGGTGAGCGCCGCGGGGGCCGACCAGCTCACCGGAACCGGGATGTCGATCGGGACGCCGACTTATATGAGCCCGGAGCAGGCCGGTGGAGATAGTCTCGACGGCCGCAGCGATCTCTATGCCCTCGGCTGCGTGCTCTACGAGATGCTGGCCGGGCAGCCTCCGTTCACCGGGCCGACCGTGGAGAGCGTCGTCCACCAGCACTTGATGGTCGCGCCGCAGCCGGTGACGAATCTCCGGCCCACGGTCCCGGTGGCCATCGCCGGCGCCCTGGCCCGAACCCTCGCCAAGAATCCGGCCGACCGGTTCAGTCCCGCGGCGCAGTTCGTTCAGGCCATAGCACCTGCGCGGGAAGCCGACCCGGTGCCGGCGCGGCCGGTGCCGAAGTCGCGCGCCCTCCCCATCGGGATCGGAGTAACCGCCGGGCTCCTGATCGTGGCTGCGGCGGGTTATGTGGCGACCCGCCCCGCCGAGCCAGCGGCCACCCTGCTCGAGCCCAAGCGGGTCGCGGTGGCGACGTTCGAAAACCGGAGCGGCGACCGTTCCCTGGACCAGCTCGGCGCGATGGCGGCGGACTGGATTGCTCGCGGACTGGTGGGCACCGGACTGGTCGATGTCGGCGGGACCGCCGCCGATCTCGCAGCGCGCGGGATCACCGGTGCTGCTCCGGGGCTGTCGCCGATCGAAGCACTGGCGCGCAATGCCAGGGCAGGGCTGGTGATTTCAGGGAGCTACTACCGCCAGGGTGATAGCGTGCTCATCCAGGCCGACTTCACCGATGCGAACGCCGGCAAGCTCATCCAGACGGTGGGGCCGGTGGCGGCCAGCGCGGCCGCCCCGCTGGAGGGGGTAGAGCGACTGAAGCAGCGGGTGATCGGAAGTCTCGGGCCGCTGGTGGATCCCGGCCTGCTCACCCTGGGCGCGGTGATGAGCCGCCCCCCTTCGCTGGAGGCGTACCGGGAGTTTCTGGCGGGCCAGGAGCTTTTCTACAAGGACGAGAGGGGAGCGCTCGCGCATTTCACTCGCGCGGCGGCGGCGGACTCGACCTATATGGTACCGCAGCTCTGGTCGCTGGTGCTGCTCCACAATATCTCCGACGGCGGGATGGCCGATTCGCTCAAGGCCCTCCTCGAGCAACGCCGTTCCCGCATGACGCCGTACGAACAGGTCTACCTCGATTACGCCGAGTGCCGGAGCGGCCCGGAACTGGCGACCTGCGTACCGTCCACCGAGGCACTGCTCCGCCTGACGCCCAAGTCCCAGTTCATCAGGTATCTCCACGCGATCATGCTCCGGTGGGCCAACCGGCCCGCCGCCGCCGACTCCGCGTTCCGCGAGCTGGATCCGGAGAGCGGCGAGCTCCGGGGGCGCATCTACTTCCCGGTCCACCATGCGACTGCGCTGCACATGCTGGGCGAGTATCAGCGGGAGCTGGCGGTGGTCCAGGCGGCCCAAACCCAATACGCCGGACGACTGTTGCTGGCCTTCGAGAGGGTCCGTCCGCTGATCGCGCTGGGCCGGTTCGACGAGATGAATCGCCTGATCGATGAAGCGTATACCCTTTCCCCCGATGTGCGCGGCTCCGGCGCGCTGGCCGGCTCCAGGGCGATGTACGAGCTGCGCTGGCACGGCCATGCTGACTCCGCGGAAGCGCTAGGCGCCCGGCTCCTGGCCCAACTCGTCACCCGGCCTCAGCCCGGGGCTAGCGCCGACGCGCTGGTGCACGATCGGGGGGAGCTGCTGCTGGCGGCCCACCGCTGGAGCGAGCTGCTGGCGCTGTCCGATTCGCTGGCGGTGGCCTATCCCGACAATGTGCTCCGGCTGCGCAACCGCGGCGTCGCGCTGGCCATGCTGGGCCGCCGAGCCGAGGCGGAGGCGATCGACCAGGCGCTGGAGCGGAGCACCCGCCCGATCGTCCCCACCGACGCTTGTGGCTTCTGGGCGGTCTGCCGCCGTGCCGCACGGGCCCAGATTGCCGCGGCGCTGGGCGACAAGGCTCGGGCGATCGGGCTGATCGATCCCTGGTTTTTCCGCACCAATTACGAAGCGCATTTCGAGCTGCTCGGCGAGCTGCTCAAGGATTACCCGCCGTTTCAGGAGCTGATCAAACCGAAGGGATGACCCACGGAGGCACGGCAGATTGAATGATGAACGGCTGACGATTGCACTGGCGGACCGCTACCGGATCGAGCGCGAGCTCGGTGGCGGCGGCATGTCGCGGGTCTTCCTCGCGGAGGAGACGGCACTCGGCCGGCAAGTTGTGATCAAGGTCGTGGCCCAGGAGCTGGCGGAAGGATTGAGCGCCGAGCGCTTTTCCCGGGAAATGAAGCTCGCGGCGCGGCTGCAGCAGGCCAATGTCGTCCCGGTACTGAGCGCGGGCGTCGCCGACGGCGTGCCCTACTACACCATGCCGTTCGTGAAGGGCGAGTCGCTCCGGGCCCGGATGGCCGGCGGCGCACCGATCGGCCTGTCGGAGAGCGTCGGCATCCTGCGCGACGTCGCCCGTGCGCTGGCGTACGCGCACAGCGAAGGCATCGTGCACCGGGACATCAAGCCCGAGAACGTGCTGCTCTCGCACGGCACCGCGGTGGTCACCGACTTCGGCATTGCCAAGGCGCTCACCGCTTCGCGCACGCAGGACGGGGCGGCGAGCGCGACGCTCACGCAGGCGGGCGGCAGCATCGGCACACCGGCGTACATGGCACCGGAGCAGGCGGTGGGAGACGCGGTGGACTCTCGCACCGACCTCTACGCCTGGGGTGTATTGGCCTACGAGCTGCTGTCCGGTGCGCATCCCTTCGGCCGGCACATCACGCCCCAGCAGCTGGTCACGGCGCACCTCACCGAAATCCCGTCGCCCATCACCGGAAAGAACCCCACGGTGCCGACGGGGCTCGAGACCCTGGTGCTGCGCTGTCTGGAGAAAGATCCCGCCCGCCGTCCCGGGTCGGCGGCCGAAGTGCTGACCGCGCTCGATACCGTGGCGACGCCCGCTTCGTCGCGAGAGGCGCCGGCGGCCCGGGCGCCGCGGCGTCGGACCAGGGAGATCATTGTGGCGGCGGCCGTGCTCGGCGCCGCGATCGCGGTGTGGGTGCTCCGCCCGAGTCGAGCCGCCACGGGACCGGGCCCGGCCGCCGAGCAATCGCTCGCAGTGCTCCCGCTGGCGAACCTGAGCGGCAACCCGGCCGACGATTACTTCGGCATCGGGCTCGCCGAGGAGATCACCCGCGCGCTCGCCAAGAACGGGGTGCGGGTGATCGGGCGGGTGAGCGCCGGCGCGCTCCAGGCGAAGGGGCTTGATGAGCGCGCCATCGCGAAGGAGCTCGGCGTCACTTCCCTGCTGACCGGCACGGTCCAGCGCGCCGAGGATCAGATCCGGATCAATGTGACGCTGGTCTCGGCAAATGACGGCGCGGTGCGCTGGACCGAGAAGTACGACCGCCCGCTCGCCAACGTGTTTGCGGTCCAGGACGAGATCGCCCGTACCGTCTCGGAGACGCTGCTCGGGTCGCTGGGGCGCCGGCCGGCGACATCGTCGCGGGCCGAGACTGCCGATCCCGAAGCACATTCGCTGTATCTGCAAGGGATGGTGCTCTTCAACCGGCGGGGCGCGCGGGGTTTGCAACAGGCGATCGATTTGTTCGAACGGGCCGCGGCCCGGGATCCCAACTACGCCCGGCCCCACGCGGCGCTGGCGATGGCGCTCGCCGTGCTCCCCGCGTACGCGCAGGACAGCACACCGGCGCTGCTCAGCCGTGCGGTTGCGGCGGCCGATCGCGCCATCGCGATGGACTCGTCGATCGCGGAATCGTATACCGGACTGGGGTACGCCTACAGCCTGCTCGGGGATTTGGAGCGAGCCGAAGCGAGCTTCCGCCGCGCCCTGGCGCTCGATTCGACCGTGGCCACCGCCTGGGGATGGTACGGATTGCTGGCCAACCGGCTGGGGGACCACGCCGCGGCTCACGAACGGATCCGACGCGGTCGGGCCCTCGAGCCCGCCTCGCTGATCGCGCGACTCTGGTCGGGGCAGGTATTCGAAATGGAGCGCCGCTACCAGGCGGCCGATTCGATCGCCAGCGAGATCATGGCACTCGATTCGACCTTCATGCTCGCGTGGGCCTGGAAGGCCAATGCCCTGTTCGGGTTGCGGCGGCTCGACGAGGCGATTGCCCTCCTCGAGCGGCAGATCGTGGTCGCTCCTGCCGGCAGCTTCGAGCGGGAGCGGGGGATGCTCGCGTACGCCTACGCCCAGGCCGGCCGCACCGCAGATGCCCGCCGCGTGCTTGATGCCGTCCGGGCGGAGTCGGGTGGCAAGCTCCCGGCGACCGGCGCCACCTCCGCGGCACTCGAGGAGCTCGGCGACCATGAGGCCGCGGTGGCGCTCCTGGCCGAAGCTATTGCGCAACACGATGTGTGGGTGGTCCAGTTCCCCCGCGCCTTGCGCTACGACAAGCTGCGGAAAGACCCTCGCGCCGCGGCGATGCTGGACAAGCTCGGGACCATGCCGTGAGCGACGCCCTGCCACGCCTTTCCGCGGCCTTGGCCGACCGCTACCGCATCGAGCGGGAGCTGGGGCAGGGCGGGATGGCGACGGTGTACCTCGCCCGCGACCTGCGCCACGACCGGGACGTTGCGCTCAAGGTGCTGCACCCGGAGCTGGCCGAAACACTCGGACGGCAGCGCTTCCTTCGGGAGATCCGGCTGGCGGCGGGGCTCACCCATCCGCACATCCTGCCCCTGTACGACTCGGGCGAAGCGGGCGGGTTTCTCTACTTCGTGATGCCGGTCATGAAAGGGCAGACCCTTCGCGAGCGGCTGCAGCAGGAGGGGCAGCTGCCGGTGGAGTCGGCGGTTCGGATCGCCACCGAGGTGGCCGATGCCCTGGACTACGCCCATCGCCAGGATGTGGTGCATCGCGACATCAAACCCGAGAACATTCTGCTCCACGAAGGTCACGCCGTCGTGGCGGACTTCGGGATCGGGAAGGCCGTGCTCGCCGCGGCGAGCGAGGTGACCACGTTTACCCAGGTCGGCGTGACCGTAGGCACCCCCGCCTACATGAGTCCGGAACAGGCAGCGGGAGACCCGGTGGACGGCCGCAGCGATCTGTTCGCGCTGGGCTGCGTGCTCTACGAAATGCTGACGGGTCAGCCGGCATTCAGCGGACCGACCGTGCAGTCGTTGATCGCGAGCCGCTTCGTCCACACCCCTCCCGACGTAAGCTCCATCCGCGCCGCCGTTCCCCGTGCCTTGAGCCAGGTGGTGAGCCGGCTGCTGGCCAAGTCCCCCGACGACCGCCTGGTGACCGGGGCGTTGGTGGTCGAGGCGCTTCGGTCGGGAGAGGTCCCTGCGGGTACCCCCCGCCAGCCGGAGGCATCGGTCGCGGTGCTGCCGTTTTCCAACATGAGCGCCGATCCCGACAACGAGTTTTTTTCCGACGGCATCACCGACGACGTGATCGTCGCGCTCACTCCGGTGAAGGGCCTCAAGGTCGCAGCCCGAACCTCGAGCTTCGCGTTCAAGAACAAGAACGCCGACCTCGCCACCGTCGGAAAGACGCTCGGGGTTCTGACCGTGCTGCAGGGTAGCGTGCGGCGGGCCGGCAACCGGGTACGGGTGACCGCGCAGCTCATGAACGCGAGCGAGGGGACCCAGATCTGGAGCGAGCGGTACGACCGCGAGCTCGACGACATCTTTGCCATCCAGGACGAGATCGCCCGCGGTATCGTCGAGCAGCTCCGGGTACGGTTGGGTCTCCAGCACGCCACCGGCCAGCTCGTGGCGCGTCCGACCGACGACCTCGAGGCCTACCAGCTCTATCTGCGCGGTCGCGAGGCGGCTTACCTGCGCACCCCGGCGGCTTTGCGCCGGGCGATCGAATACTTCCGCCAGGCATTGGCCCGCGATCCCGAGGTGGCCCGCGCCCATCTTGGCCTGGCCGAGGCCTACATCGGCCTGGGTGTCTACCAGTACATCCCGACGATCGAGGCAGCCCGCGAAGCGGAGCAGGCCTTGCAGGCGGCAGAGCGGCTCCAACCGGACCTCGCCCTGGTGCACGTGCACTGGGCCCAGCTCAAGCTGTATCTGCGGCCCGACTGGCATGAAGCGGGACCCCATCTCGATCGCGCGCTTGCGATCGATCCCCGCGAGCCGCTGGCCCATGCCTACACCGGCCTTCTGAACGGGATGCTCGGCAATCTGGAGGCTGCCTCGGCGGCTTCGGCGCGGGCCGTCGCACTGGATCCCCTGTCACTTTTCATTCGCCTGGTTTCAGTGATGGGGTATCCGGTGCAGGGAATTCCCGGGGCCGACTCCACCGCCGCGCTGGCTGCGCACGAGGCGGCCCTGGCAATGGAACCGAACTCGCAGATCCACCTCTGGATGTCTGCGATCCGGCTCGCCGATCTCGGGCGGTATGACGAGGCGGTGCCGCGCCTTCAGCGGGCGGTGGAGCTGACCCAGCGCGGCCCTCTGCTGGTGGGGCTGTATGCGCGCGCCCTGGCACTTGCCGGCCGGCGCTCCGAGGCCCTCGTGGTGCGCGAGGAGCTGCGGAAACGAGCGCAGCGTGAGTACGTTGGTCCCGCCGCGATGCTGATGATGGTCGGGCTCGACCTCAAAGACGAAACGGCGACTGCCGCCCTGATCGAGGCCAACGTGGCTGCGATGACGGGGCCGACGGCGATTGCGACCACAGTCGTGAGGGAGCTCGAACCGCTGCTGGATCATCCTCGGCTCGGGCCGGCCATTCGCCGGCTCACCCTCTGGGCGACACGCCCGGCTCTCTCTGCGGGGAGCCGCCGCCCATGACCGGCATCGAGCGGCTCTCCGCCGCGCTGGCCGACCGCTACCGGATCGACCGAGAGCTGGGCCAGGGCGGCATGGCCACGGTGTACCTGGCGCAGGACCTGAAGCATGATCGCCGGGTGGCGCTCAAGGTGCTCAAGCCCGAGCTGGCCGCCGTGTTAGGCGCCGAGCGGTTCGTGGTGGAGATCAAGACCACCGCGGCGCTGCAGCATCCTCACATCCTGCCGCTCTTCGATTCGGGGACCGCCGACGGGTTCCTGTACTACGTCATGCCCTACATCCAGGGCGAGACGCTACGCAACAAGCTGGATCGCGAAACCCAGCTCGGCATCGACGAAGCGGTGCGGATCACGCGCGAGGTGGCCGATGCGCTCGACTACGCCCACCGCCACGGCGTGATCCATCGGGACATCAAGCCGGAGAACATCCTGCTGCACGATGGCCGCCCGATGGTGGCGGACTTCGGGATCGCGCTGGCGGTGAGCGCCGCGGCGGGGGGAAGGATGACCGAGACCGGGCTCTCCCTCGGGACGCCGCACTACATGAGCCCGGAGCAGGCCACTGCGGAAAAAGAGCTGACCAACCGGTCGGACATCTACTCGCTGGGCTGTGTGCTCTACGAGATGCTGACCGGGAGTCCACCGCACGTTGGCGCCACCGCGCAGCAGATCGTGATGAAGATCGTGATGGACGAAGCCCGGCCGGTGACCGAGCTGCGCAAGTCGGTGCCACCGAACGTGGCCGCGGCGGCGAGCAAGGCGCTGGAGAAGCTGCCGGCGGACCGGTTCGAGACCGCAAAGGCATTCGCCGACGCGTTGGCCAACCCCGCATTCGCGCCGTCGGGAACTTCGGTGGACCGGAAGGTATCGGCGCCCGACACCCGCTGGCGCACCCGTTTCATTGCGCTGGCGGCCGCTGCGAGTGTGCTCCTGACCGCCGCGCTGCTCGGTTGGAGCCAGGGGTGGTTCGGGCCTGCGACGTTACCCACGACCCGGTTTGACCTTTCCACGGGCCCTATCATCATATCGCAGAACAGCGACATGGTGATTTCCCCCGACGGGGCGATGCTGGCGGCGGCGGCCCAGTCGGGGGGCGAGCAGGCGATTTTCCTGCGGCGGCTCGACGGGGACGCCGACTTCCGGAAAGTACCCGGCACCGAAGGTGCCAGTGACGGATCGCCGGGTTTTTCTCCCGACAGCCGCTGGATCATTTTCCGGCGCCAGAGCGACGTCAAACTCGTGAAGGTGGCGGTGTCCGGAGGAGGGGCGACGGCGATTGTTCAGCTCAGCGCGGGCACCTTCCCGTTCGCGCACTGGGGCACCGCCGAGGAGTTGATCTTCGCCGGAGGACCGGGGACTGGTCCGGTTCGCATCCCCGCCGCCGGAGGCCGCCCGGATACTCTCGGCGTCGCGGACGCGGCTCGCCTTTCCTTCCTGCTGCCGGATGGGTCCGGGGTGCTGTACTCCACGCGCGCCAACCTGCTCTCGGTCTTCGACTTCAAGAGCGATTCCGCCACCGCACTGATCCCCGGGGCGCTCAATCCAGTCTACATCGCCTCCGGCCACCTGCTCTACGCCGCCGAAACCGGAGGCCTGTTCGCCGTCCCATTCGAGCTCGGGAGTCATCGCATGGGCGGGGAACCGGTCCGCATCGTCGATCGGGTGGCGACCGGCCCAACCCGGCGCGGGTATTCCGTCTCCGACGATGGCACCCTGGTGTACCTGGAGGGAGAGACATTCCTCAGTGCCCTGGGCGGCAGGACCCGCTTCCTGGTCGCCACCCCCGGGGGCACTACCGATACCGTTCGCCTGCCGCCGGGCCGCCGCCTGATGCCCCGCTTTTCCCCCGACGGCCGCACCCTTGCGTACGAGTTTGCCTCGGGACGGAGCGGCGACACCGACATTCACACCTTCGACCTGGTTTCCGGTACCGCGACCCAGCTCACCTTCGACAGCGACAACGACGATCCGATCTGGTCTCCCGACGGGAAGCGGATCGCCTTCACCAAGCGGGGCGCAACCACCGGCGAGGACCTCTACGTCAAACCGGCGGACAACAGCGGGGCCGAACAGGCGTTGCTCGCCGTTCCCGGCGGGCAGAATCCCACCGGGTGGCCCGCGGCGGACACCATTCTGGTTATGTCCACTGCCGCCGGACAAGCCGACCTACTCACCTACTCGCTGAGCAGCGGCAAGTCCACGCCGTACCTCCAGGCGCCGTGGGCCGAGGGTAATCTCCAGGTTTCCCCCGACCACAAACTGGCGGTGTTCGCCTCCTCCGAAGCCGGCGGGATAGATATCTGGATGCGCGACTACCCGGTGGCACAGGGGAAATGGCGGGTCTCCTCCACCACCCGGAGCAACGCGCCGCGCTGGTCGCCTGATGGGCGCTACGTCTACTACTGGGTGGCGACGGTGACGGGGCAGCTCGACACGCTGTTCCGGGTCCGGGTGGACCGGACTCCGAGTGTGGCGGTGCGGGCGCCGGAAGTAGTGCTGGCGCTCGATGTGGCCGGGATCGAAAACTGGGATCTGCACCCCGACGGGAAACGGATCCTCGTGACGGTCAATGAGGCAGCGCCGGCCTCGGCCGCCGGCGCCCCCGCCGCACGGTATCTGGTGGCGCTCAACTGGTTCTCCGAGCTCAAGGCGCGCCTCCGCGGAGGGAGCCGCTAGCCGATGGAGCACGCCGCCGCGCGCCTGGCCGCTGCCCTCGCCGACCGCTACCGCATCGAGCGGGAGCTCGGCCAGGGCGGCATGGCCACTGTGTATCTGGCGCAGGACCTCCGCCACGACCGGCAGGTCGCGCTCAAGGTGCTGAAGCCCGAGCTCGCCGTGGTCATTGGCGCGGAACGGTTCCTCCAGGAGATCCGGACTACCGCCAACCTCCAGCACCCCCACATCCTCCCGCTCCACGATTCGGGCCAGGTAGACGGCACCGTGTTCTACGTGATGCCGTTCATCCAGGGCGAATCGCTGCGCGACCGGCTGACCCGCGACAAGCAGCTCCCGGTCGACGAGGCGATGCGGGTGGCCCGGGAAGTCGCCGATGCCCTGGGGTACGCCCACGAGCGCGGCATCATCCACCGTGATATCAAGCCGGAGAACATCCTGCTTCAGCGAGGCCACGCCCTGGTCGCCGATTTCGGCATCGCGCTGGCCGCGAGCAAGACCGGCAGCTCCCGGATGACCGAGACCGGGATGAGCCTCGGCACGCCGCACTACATGAGTCCCGAACAGGCGATGGGCGACCGGGACCTGGGGTCGCGCTCTGATGTGTACGCGCTGGGCTGCGTCTGCTACGAGATGCTGTGCGGCGAGCCGCCCTTCACGGGACCGACGCCGCAGGCGATCGTGGCGCGAGTCATGACCGAGGCGCCGAGGTCGCTGCGCTCCCAGCGGCAGACGGTTCCTGAAAACGTCGAGGCCGCGGTGCTGCAGGCGCTCGAGAAGCTGCCGGCGGACCGCTTCGGCACCGCGGCCGAGTTCGCCGCCGCGCTCGGCCAGACCGGGTTCACTCGCGCCACGATCGCCGCGCCTCGATCCATGCCGGCGGCCCGGGCCGGACTCTGGAAAGCGCTGACCCTCGGATTCGCCGGCGTGGCGGCGCTGTTGCTGGTGCTGCTGTTTACGTCCCGGCAGTCCGCCGAACCGGCGCCGGGTCCGGTCCTCCGCTTCGAAGTCCAGGTGCCCGACAGCCTCACTCATGTTTCCCAGGTTACGCAGCTGCCCGACGGCACCGGTCTCCTGGTTCACGCGAATGGTCGCGCCTATCTCTACCGATTCCGTGACATGTCGTGGACCCCGGTACCCCTGGCTGAGCTCACGGAGTATGCGACCACGAGTCTTTCCCCCGATGGGCGCATGGTTGCCTTCATCAACGGCGCCCGGGTCCTCAAGGTCGCGGCACTGGCCGGGGGCTCGGTGCGAACCCTCGCCGAGGGCATTCGGGGAGCGCGCTGGGAAACCGACGGGTTCCTCTATCTCATCAAGCGGTCCGCCGGCCGGGATCGCCTGGTGCGAGTACGCCCGGAAGGCGGTGCGCTCGAGGAGCTGGTGGTAGCGGCGGACTCGATCCGCCGCATCCAATCCGGCGTGCTCCTGCCCGGTGGCAGGATGACCTATACCGAGGCTCCCAGCTCCGACGGATGGCAGGACTCGCGCGCGCTTGCAGTGGACTTGTCCAGCCGGGCGATCGACACCATTCGGCTCGCCCCGGGATCTCTCATGTTCGGCTACGCACCGACCGGGCACCTGCTGGTCTATGGCAGGGAGGACATCCACGCCGTCGCGTTCGATCCCGCGACCCTCGCCGTGCTCGGCGCCCCGGTGCAGCTGCTCAGCCCGATCCCTCTCGGTGCGAGCTACGGCGCCGGCACGCTCAGCTACACCTTGACCCCCCCGGGGGGCCCGGCGCTGTTCGATCGCAGTGGTCGGCGTCGCGACCTGCCGGACGCGATCGCGCCAAGTTCCTGGGGCTTCGGCTACCGGATGTCGCCCACGGGGCAGGCCTTTGCCTTCTGGCGGTACCAGTCACCGGCCGATCGCTGGGACATCTTTACCTATCAGCTGCCCGCCGGCCCGCTGCGACGGCTCACCTCGGATTCGGCCGGCGAAAACGACGCACCGTTCTGGTCGCCCGACGGCCGCATGGTCCGGTTCGTGGCCGGACGTCAGGAGCGGAAAGCCGTGTATCAAGCGCCCTGGGACGCCAGCGGGGCTCCCGCACTTTTCCTGACTCGCCCCGGCGGACTCGATGTCCTCGATGCACTGCCGAGCGGCCGGGTACTCGCGCAGGTCTCGGGAAAGGCCCTCGTGCTGCTGGGGCCCGGAGCGAATGACTCGTCGGTGACTGTGGTGGACGGAGCCGTCGAGCCAGACGCTGCACGGGTCTCGCCCGATGGCCGCTGGGTGGCCTACAGTGCCACGGAGCTGGGCCGGCGCGAGGTGTTCGTGCGGCCGATCGACGGCAGCGCGAGCCGGTGGCAGATCTCGCGGAACGGCGGGGACCGGCCGGCCTGGAGCCGTTCCGGACGGGAGCTGTTCTTCTACTCCGACGATTCGATCCGGGTCGCAGCGCTCGGCCGCGGTCCCGGCTTCCAGGCCAGCGAGCCCCGGCCGCTGTTCCTTCTGGAGAACTTCCCCGGCTTTGCCGGGTTCGATGTCCTGCCGGGGGATTCACTCCTGGTGCTCTACGCAAATAGCTCAGGTGTGCGGGAGCGGATCATGGTGATTGCCAATTTCCTGACCGAGCTCCGGACCCTGACCGGATCTCCCCGGGCGAGCACGCCGTGAGCCAGGAAAGGCTCGTCATCGCCCTGGCCGACCGCTACCGGATCGAGCGGGAGCTCGGCGCCGGCGGCATGGCCACGGTCTATCTGGCTCAGGATCTCAAGCACGACCGACAAGTCGCCATCAAGGTGCTCCACCCCGAGCTGGCGGCTGCGGTCGGGCCCGAGCGGTTCCTGCGCGAGATCACGACCACCGCGAACCTTCGCCACCCGCACATCCTCCCGCTCTACGACAGCGGGCGGTCCGATGATTTCCTCTTCTACGTGATGCCGTACGTCGAAGGTGAGACGCTCCGCGATCGCTTGACTCGCGAGAGGCAGCTGCCCCTTGAGGATGCGCTGCGAATCGCCCACGAGGTGTCCGACGCACTGAGCTACGCACACAGCCGGGGGGTGATTCACCGGGACATCAAACCCGAAAACATCCTGCTGGAGAACGGGCACGCGGTGGTGGCGGATTTCGGCATCGCCCGCGCCGTCAGCGCCGCTGGCGGCGAGTCGCTGACCCAGACCGGGATGGCGATCGGCACGCCGGCCTACATGAGCCCGGAGCAGGCGGCGGGGGAGCCGAACCTCGACGGTCGCAGCGATCTGTACGCGCTGGGCTGCGTAACGTACGAGATGCTGGCCGGCCAGCCGCCATTTACAGGCCCCACGGTCGAGAGCGTCGTGCACCAGCACCTGGCGGCAGCACCGCGGCCCGTCACGCAGCTCCGCTCGGCGCTGCCAACCGCAGTGTCCGACGCGCTCCAGCGCGCACTCGCCAAGAATCCGGTGGACCGGTTCGCGACTCCGACGGCATTCGCGGCGGCGCTCTCGACCGAGGCGCGACCGCGTGCGACGCGCATCCCGCGGCGCGCCGGAGTGGTCCTGATGGCGGTGCTCGCCCTCGCGGCCGCCGGGATCACGTGGACGGTGCGTCAGGGTGACCGGGGCGGGGCGGGTCTCGATACCGACGTGATCGCGGTGCTCCCCTTTCGAGTGGGGGGCGATCCGGCAATCAGCTACCTCCGCGAATCCATGCTGGACCTGCTGCAGGCCCGCCTCAGCGCTTCCACCGGACCACGGATCGTGGAACCGCGCACCTTGCTCGCCGCGTGGCGGCGTGCCGCCGGCAGCGAACAGAACGATCTCTCGGAGGAGGCGTCCCGGAATCTTGCGCGGGATCTCGGGGCCGGCCGGGTGCTGCTCGGAAGCGCCATTGCCACCCCGACGGAGCTCACGCTCAGCGGGACGCTGATGCGGGTCGGTGATGGTGCCCAGCTCGCGCGCGAGTCGGTGGCCGGCGCACCCGACAGCATTGCCGTCCTGGTGAATCGCCTGACGGCCGCGCTGTTGATTCGCGACGCCGGTGAAAGCCGCGAGCGCAGCGCTGGTCTCGCGGCTGCTCCGCTCGCCGCGCTCCAGGACTACCTGGCGGGCCGCAAGGCGTATCGCCGAGGCGACTACTTCGGCGCGATGGATCTATTTGGCAGGGCGTTGGGCCGGGACTCGACCTTCGTCGAAGCCGCCTTCAGTATGGCGGCCACCAACGCCTGGATCGGCACGATCTTTACCACCGCGGGGTACAGCGTCGTTCCGCTGGTCTGGGAGAAGCGTGAGCGGCTTAGCGCCCGTGACCTCGCCTTCTTTCTCGCCATGCCGATGGTCGGCCCGAACTATCCCGAACCGTCCAGCTACCGCGAGATCATCGCCCAGGCCGAGCGCGCCGCGAACCTGGCGCCCGACAATCCCGAGCCGTGGCTGATGCTGGGCCAGCTGCTTTACTCGTACGGAGCGGTTTCCAGCGAGTCTGATCGGATGGGACGTGCCGCCGAGGCGCTCGACCGTGCGATTGCGCTCGACTCGAGCTTTACCCGGACAGTGGAGGCGCGGGTGTACGTGGCGGTCCAGAGTCAGGATGCGCCGGCGATTGCGCGATACGCCAGGCTGCTGGAGCGGCACGTGGCGTCTGGATTCAGCGACGCGTTCACACTCTGGGTTGCCGCTCGTGCGCTGAGCGACAGCGCCGCGGCCGCCCGATGGCGCGCCCCGCTGGTCGGGCAGGGCCGGATCGACAACCTCCAGGTACTGATCCGGATCGCGTTGCACAGTGCCCAGCATGCCCTGCCGCTCGGCGACGCGCGCTGGGCCGTCAGCCGGCTCAAGCGCGAGGCATCCACCGAGGACGAGCGGCGCGGAGCCCTGATCGCGGAATTCGCGGTGCGCTTCGCTGAGGGACGGAGCGACCCAGGCGACGTCGGGGCGGCAGAGACCATCGGACCCGGGTGGGCCGGGTCGCTGATCCAGCAGGCCTTGATCGAGTCGGCGTACCGGGGCATGGGGGCGAAAGCGATTGCCGATGAAGCCGGGGGGGCATATCGGCTGTCCACGGCCAAAGGAATGGTCCGCTGGACCCCGATCCGGGACTGTTACGCCACGCTCTTCCGGGTGACCGGCGGTGACACGACCGGGACCGCTGAGGCGATCCGGCGCCTCCGGGCGTTCTCGCTCCCCGACTACTCGCCCCTGGGAGCCGTCGCTTCGCAGCCGATGGATGCGCGCGTCTGTACCCTGCTGCTGCAGGCGCTGGTCGAGAGCCGGGCTTCCGCGGGCGGGCCGCGACCGTCTCTCGACCGGCTCGACTCGCTGATGCACGACGGTCCTCCGTGGTATGCCGGGCGGGTCGGCATGGCCCCGGTCGTCTTTGCCAACTACACCGTGGCTCGCCTGCGTGAGGCTCAGGGGAACTATCCGGCGGCGCTTGCGGCCATCCGCCGCCGTGAGATGAACTACTTCCCACCCTATCTCTGGAGCCTGCCGGCGTTTCTGCGGCAGGAGGGCCGGCTCGCGGGGCTGGCCGGCGACACCGCGGGTGCGATCCACGCCTACGATCAGTACCTCGCGATGCGAACCGATCCCGATCCGCCGTTCCAGCCGCAGCGGGATTCGGTGCTTGCGGAACGGGCGGCGCTAACCCGCGGGCAGGCTCCGTGACGCCGAAGGCTCCGGACCGCCTCGCCGCGGGTGGCATGGCGAGGGTATACCTCGGTGCTGAAGCATTTCAACCTGGAGGTGGCCCTGCCGACCGGACCGCTGGTGGGACGGCCCAGGGACCTTCGCACTGGTTCGACCAGATCAGACCAGAGAGGTGACACGATGAACCGCTCCCGCACGACGTGGCTCGCGCTCACGCTGCTCGCGATGCCATGCGCGGCCGCGGCGCAAGCCGGGCACCTGGGCTTTGCCGCCGAGCGGCTCGCGCGCATCGACCGACTCCTCCAGGAGGCGGTGGACAGCAACCGAATTGCCGGCGCGGTGGCACTGGTACTGCGGGACGGGCAGGTCGCCTATGAAAAGGCGGTGGGGTGGGCCGACCGGGAAGCCGGCCGGCGCATGACCACCGATGCGATCTTCCGGATCGCGTCGCAGAGCAAGGCGCTCACCAGCGTGGCCATCCTCTCGCTGGTGGAGGAGGGCAAGCTGGGCCTGGGGGATCCGGTGTCCCGGTTCCTGCCGAGTTTTGCCACAACGACGGTAGCCCTTCAGGCCGACAGCGGAAGAACTCCGGTCCCTGCCAAGCGCGCCATCACCATCCGAGACCTGCTGACCCACACCGCCGGGATCTCCTACGGCACCGATGCGATGGTGGCTTCACGTTACCGGGCCAAGGGGATGGGACCTGCCGCAGGGTGGGGCTGGTACACCGCCGATAAGACCGAGCCGATTTGTGAGACGATGGATCGGCTGGGCACGCTGCCCTTCGTGGCCCAGCCGGGCGAGGCGTGGGTCTACGGCTACAACACCGATATTCTGGGCTGCGTGGTGGAACGGGCATCGGGCCTGACGCTCGATGCCTTCATCTCCTCGCGGATCACCGTCCCGCTGCGGCTGTCCGATACGCATTTCTTCCTGCCCGCCGAGCAACGGCAGCGCCTGACGGCGGTCTATGCCAGCGATAGCACCGGTCACGCCGTCCGCGCGCCTGATGGACCCCGCGGCCAGGGAGACTACGTGGAGGGTCCGCGCCGCAGCTTCAGCGGAGGGGCCGGGATTCTTTCCACCGCGCAGGACTACGCCCGGTTCCTGGAGATGGTTCGGAAGCATGGCGTTCTCGACGGCGCGCGGATACTGGCGCCCCACACCGTCGATCTCATGACCACCAACCAGGTCGGCACCCGGTTCGGTGACGACGGCCTCGGCTTCGGGCTCGGGTTCGCGACCACCGACCGCTACGGGGCGAACGGGATGGAGTCGGTGGGCAGCTTCAGCTGGGGCGGCGCGTACGGCAGTACCTACTGGGTGGATCCGAAGGAGGGCCTGGTGGCGGTGTTCATGATTCAGCAGCTCCCCAACAGGAGCGATGTGGCGGACAAGTTCGCGACGCTGGTTTACGCGGCGCTGATGGAGAGCCGGTAGTGAGATTGCTTCGGCGCTGGTGGGCCTCCCCATGACGACCGCGGACCGGCTCGCCACCGCCTTAGCCGACCGCTACCGGATCGAGCGGGAGCTAGGCGCGGGCGGCATGGCCACGGTGTACCTGGCGCAGGACCTCAAGCACGACCGCAAGGTCGCGATCAAGGTCTTGCGGCCCGAGCTGGCCGCGGTGATCGGCGCCGACCGCTTCCTTTCCGAGATCAAGACGACGGCCAACCTGCAGCACCCGCACATCCTGCCGCTGCACGACTCGGGTGAGGCGGACTCATTCCTGTTTTATGTCATGCCGTTCGTCGAGGGCGAGTCGCTCCGCGACCGGCTGCGTCGCGAAAAACAGCTCCCCATCGGCGAGGCGGTGCGCATCGCCACCGAAGTGGCCAGCGCGCTCGACTACGCCCACCGGCACGGCATCATCCACCGGGACATCAAGCCGGAGAACATCCTGCTTCACGATGGTCGTGCCCTGGTCGCGGACTTCGGTATTGCCCTGGCGGCGACCAGCGCCGGAAGCCGGATGACCGAGACCGGGATGTCGCTCGGCACGCCGCACTACATGAGTCCCGAACAGGCGATGGGCGACCGGGAGCTCACCCCGCGGAGCGATATCTACGCGCTGGGCGCCATGACCTACGAAATGCTGCTGGGCGAGCCGCCCTTCACCGGCCCGACGGCGCAGTCGATCGTGGCCAAAGTGATGACCGAGAAGCCGGTGCCGCTCATCGCGCGGCGCGAGCGCATCCCGCCCCAGGTGGAAGACGCGGTGCTGACGGCGCTCGAAAAGCTTCCTGCTGACCGCTTTGGCAGCGCGGCTCAGTTCGCGGAAGCGCTGACGGAAGACGCGAAGCCGCGACGGCGCGAGGGCGCGACACGGTCTCGCGCCCCCGCGTCTCCGCGCCTCCGCGTCGGGTACGCCGCGCTCGCGGCCCTCTTCGTCTTCGTCGGCCTCCTGATCGGCCTCCTGCTGCGCCCTCGCGCCGGCGGGTCGGGCGGCGGGCAGCCCACCGAGTGGCGGGGCGAGTTGCTGGGCGGCCCTCGGGTCGCCCTCGGCCCCCAGGTCTCTCCCGACGGGCAGCTGGTCGTGTTCTCCGCCATGGTCGATGGCCAAACCCAGGTCGGTGTGCTGAGATCGCAGACCGGCGACTGGAGGGTGCTCACGACCGACCGAACCCGCGGGCTGACGGGGGACTTTGCCTGGTCGGCCGACAACAGCAAGATCTACTATTCGCGCTTCTTCGAGGTGCCCAAGGGGATCTTCAGTATTTCTCCGCTGGGCACCGGAGAGCGCCTGGTGCTCGCGGATGCGGGAAACCCGAGCGTGCTGTCCGACGGCTCGTTGCTGGTCGCCCGCGTCAACGCCGCGCGTCACCTCCAGATGTATCGGTACTGGCCGGGCAGCGGCAAGCTCGACACCCTGCCGGCGACGGGCACCCTGGCCGCTGCCACCGACGCGTTCTTCCGGGCGTTTCCCGATGGACGCGAGGCGGCGTTCTTCGGCAGACCGGAGGCCGAGCAGGATTCCACCGGCCACCTCTACGCCATTGACCTGACTTCGCGCCGGATCCGGCGGTTGGCGCCGGAGCACAACATCCCGCCGTCGCCATTGGCGATGTCCCCGGATGGACAATCGGTCGTCGTCAATTTCTCGGTTGGCAACGAGAATCGTCTGGTGGCGGTTCCCCGGGACGGATCCAGTCGCCTCCAGGTGCTCGCGGTCCTCACCGGAGGGATCAACGGCCTCGATGTCGACCGGGACGGGAACCTCTACTTCGACCAGGGATTGCGATCGGTCGATCTGCGGCGATTCACTCCGGGTAATCGGCTCACCGAATCCTGGCCGATACTCCCGATCTACACCTCCGCGTCATCCGGGTCATCCATAAGCGGAGGAAGTATTCTGCCGCTGCCCGATGGTCGCGTGCTGCAGCCGGTCTCCTCCACCGGCGGCCACCGGGTGGTCGTGAGCATGCCGGGCGGGGAATCACAGCCATTTATGGCGGTCGAGCAGCAGAACAGCGGACTGCCCATGGCCGTGCTGGGCCATGATCGGGTCGCCCTGATGCTCGGGGGGGACACCAGTGCGGTGGTGGCCCTGGTGTCCATCGCGACCGGACAGCTCGACAAGGAGATCCGCGGCATCCGCCCCACCGCCATGGCCGGCTCTCTCGACGGAAAGACGCTGTACTACGTCCAATCGAAGGTGGTGTGGGCCATTCCGGCCGACGGCGGCACCGCCCGCAAGATCCGCGAGGGGGACGCGGTCGCCGTCGATCCCGACGGCCGGCACCTCGTCGTCGAGCTCATCGACAAGGCTGCGGTGAGGCTCTTCCGGGTGGCACTCGACGGAGGCCCGGAGACGGAAATCGCGATCCAGGGCGACCTGCGTCTCGCGCCGGGGTTCATGGCGCCCAACGCGATCGGACCCGATGGGCGCATCGCGCTGACGGTCATCTCTCCGGCCTCGTGGTACTGGCCCATGGCCATACTGGACCCGCGGACCGGGAAGCTCGAGATCCTTCCACCGGGGCTCGCCTACGATATGTATGGCGGCTGGGACAGCCAGGGCAGGATCGTGTATTACGCGCAGGGGCAGGAATCGAGCCTCTGGAGATTCCGTCGCGTCACGCAGCAAGGCGGCACACCGTGAACGAACGTCTTTCGGCAGCCCTCGCGGATCGCTACCGCATCGAGCGAGAGCTGGGGCAGGGCGGCATGGCCACCGTCTACCTGGCCCAGGACCTCAAGCACGACCGCAAGGTCGCGCTCAAGGTCCTGAAGCCGGAGCTGGCCGCCGTGTTAGGCGCCGAGCGGTTCGTGGTGGAGATTAAGACCACCGCGGCGCTGCAGCATCCGCATATCCTGCCGCTGTTCGACTCCGGGACCGCCGACGGTTTCCTCTATTACGTCATGCCCTACATCCAGGGCGAGACGCTGCGCAACAAGCTGGACCGCGAAACCCAGCTCGGCATCGACGAGGCGGTACGCATAACCCGCGAAGTGGCCGACGCGCTCGACTACGCCCATCGCCATGGCGTCATTCACCGCGACATCAAGCCGGAGAACATCCTGCTGCACGACGGCCGCCCGATGGTGGCCGACTTCGGCATCGCGCTGGCGCTTTCCGCCGCGGCCGGCGGCCGCATGACCGAGACCGGCCTCTCCCTAGGCACCCCGCACTACATGAGCCCCGAGCAGGCGACCGCCGAGAAGGAGTTGAGCAACCGCTCCGATATCTACTCGCTGGGCTGCGTGCTCTACGAGATGCTGACCGGGAACCCGCCGCACACCGGAGCCTCGGCGCAGCAGATCATCATGAAGATCGTGACCGAAGAGGCCGCACCGGTCACCAAGCTCAGGAAGTCAGTGCCGGCGAACGTCGCGGCGGCGGTGGCCAAAGCGGTCGAGCGCCTTCCGGCCGACCGCTTCGAGAGCGCCGCCGGATTCGCCCATGCGCTGGGCGACCCGAGCTTCCACACCACCACCGGCACGGCTGTGGGCGGTGGCGCGGCGTCCCCCGCGCGGTCCCGCCGAACCGTGGCCGGCCTCGCCGTGGTGGCGGCGCTGCTCCTGCTGGCAGCGCTGTGGGGCTGGCTCCGGCCGCAGCCGGTGCTCCCGGTCATCCGTTACGGGCTGGCGCTCCCGGCTTCGCAAGACCGGGTGCTCGGTTCTGTCGCCCCTGTCCCGGCGCCCGACGGATCCTTCCTGGTGTATCTCGGGCCCGGAGAGCCGGGGAACCAGCTCTGGATCAAGCGCCGGGACAGCTACACCGCGAGCCCCATCCCGGGGACGATGGGGGCCGCGAGCTTCACGCTGTCTCCCGAGGGGGCCTGGATCGCGCTCATCGTGGCCGGACGGCTCAGCAAGCTCCCGGTGGCGGGTGGCAGCGCGGTCCCGCTGGTCAGCGACAGCGTTGGATCGGTCTATGGGGTGGCATGGCTCGATGACGGGAGCATCCTCTACACGCTGCGCGGCGGGGCCGGCCTGATGCGGCTCTCGGCCAGCGGCGGCGCTCCCACGCTGGCCTACCGGTCGGACTCCCTGATTTCCCTGTCGCCGATCGCGCTCCCCGGCAGCCGCGGCGTGACCTTCCTGGGGTGCTCGTTGGGATGTCCGGAGAGCCAGATCTGGGTGCTCGATCTGAAGACCAGCCGCGCTCACCTGCTGCTGCGGAAAGCATCCACCGGGGTCTACGTGGCCGAGGCGGGGGGACACATCGTGTACAGCAGCGAGGACGGAGGACTCTTCGCCGT
>Ga0070699_100000993_pt1 | contig 26402 bp, 16 predicted proteins | sample KBSK1503metaG_FD_65473 | JGI IMG/M metagenome (GOLD analysis project Ga0070699, IMG submission 65473) | Corn, switchgrass and miscanthus rhizosphere microbial communities from Kellogg Biological Station, Michigan, USA - KBS K1-50-3 metaG | ecosystem: Host-associated > Plants > Roots >...
TGAGTTTCCGCGCGCAGTTGATGGGTTGGAAGTTTGTTTACCTGCTCGACGAAGAAGCGCCGGCGGAGATTCCGGTCGAGATTAACGCGTTCAAGGCACAGCAGCGACGCTGGGCCAAGGGCGTGATGCAGGTTGGACTGAAGCTGTATCCACGCATCTGGCTGGCGCCGTTGCCGCTGCGTGTGAAACTGGAAATGTTCTTCCGGTTGACGGGAAACATCAGTTATCCGCTGATGATCGTCGCGAGCTTTTTACAGTTTCCGCTGCTGCTGGTTCGTTACAACCAGCCGTTTTATCACCTGATGCTCTTCGATCTGCCGCTGTTGTTCTTCTCGTCGATTTCAGTGGTGCTGTTTTATGGCTCGGCGGTTTGGTACCTGGACGAAAAGCGCGCGCCGCGATTGCTGCACTTGCCGCTCGTGATGGGTCTCGGCATCGGCCTCGCGTTCTCAAACGCGCGCGCGGTGCTCGAAGCGTTGTTGGGTGTGAAGTCAGAGTTTGTGCGAACGCCGAAGTATCGGGTCGAGGATGCGGATGACGCGACGTGGAAGCGGAAGAAGTACAAGCGTAAACGCGGACTGTTGCCGTTGCTGGAGCTGAGTTTTGCGCTCTACTTCCTGCTGGCGATCATGTATTCGGCGCGCTTGCACATGTGGGGCACGATTCCGTTTCTGCTGCTGTTCTTCTTCGGGTTTGGGTATATGGGTTTAATGAGCCTGTTACAGACCGCGAGCGGTAAGCGACTCGCGGCGCTGTGGAAGCCGCTAAACGTGAGGTAGTTTTAGACAGGATTTACAAGATTTTCAGGATGAACAGGTCCATCTTGCCCATCATGAAAATTCTGTAAATCCTGTCTATTTTCTCTCTAACGAGGCGCGATCCCAACCGGCTAAGTTAGCCCCTGCCTCATAAGTGCTTTGACAGAAATCCATTAAAGCTGCATCGGGATCCGGTGCATTTTTCACGTCGTCATACAACAAGAGAAACTCAGATAAGTCGGTGCTGTAGTATGCCTGCGACGGCTTGAGCGGCGCGTGGTTGAGGCCGTCGGGCGCGGGTGCGGTGTAGGAATAAAATGCCGGTTTCCCGAGTGGACCGTGGCCGGGCCACCAGCCATGACTGATCACCTCATGTGAATACGCCTCGCGCGTGATCGGATCGGCATCCGGACGCGGCGGCGCGGGTCGTCCTGAAAATCGTGTCACCGCCAGATCGAAGCTGCCCCAGAAAAAATGTACCGGGCTGCACTTGCCGATGAAGCGCGAACGAAAGTCCTGCAATACGCGCTCTGACGAACGCAGCACTTGCCAGCACCGCTCCACATACTCGCGATCGTACGACGCGTGTTGCTCATCCTCGTCGAAAGGAATCGGATCGGGAATCTCAACCGGCATTCTCCAGATCGACAACTCCAGTCCGAGGCTGCGCAGCGCCGCCATCGTCTGTTGATAAAACGTTGCGACTGACTTTGGCTCCAGCGCTACGTTCGCGCTCGCGCCGTCGCTGCACTTGATCACCAGGTAGTGATCGACAAAGTCAAACTCCATCTCGAAGAATCTTTCGTCGTACGGCATTGCGGTTGTTGTTAGACCACGCGCCGAAACGTAGAGCGGAACGTTCCACCAGTGATTCACGAGCGGCGTTTGTTCGAGCCGAACTTTGCCGACGATCTGCGTCCACATATGGAGCGTCGCACGAGTGTCTTCCCATTGTTCGAGTGGTAGTGCAGGCCATGCTTCATTCATGTCCACAGATTAACGCCGATGGCCGCGGATTAGCCAGCTTGACACTGCATTTACCGAAGCCTATAGTTTTTCAATCATGATGAAGGCTTGCGCATGTTGTCTTTATTGTCAGTGGTGCTGTTATTGCACCGCGACCGAGAGGCCGTACGCAGGCTGGAGTAGCCCATAAGCTATCATTGACCAGCAGATTTTGACGGCAAACCCGGTCGCACTTCTCGTAGAAGTCGCGACCGGATTTCTTTTGGTGCAAATATGCATTTGGACGTTTTAGACACTTATAACGTCGGCGTTGAGCCGGGTACGGTCGAGGCAAACGTTGGCCACACGTCGCTCTTGCGGCTGCGCTTTCTCGAGCCTGAGCTAACCGCCGGCGTTCAGGTTTTTGCCAAAGCGGAACATCTCAATCCCAGCGGGTCGGTCAAGGACCGCGCGGCGTTGTCGATGATTCTGGAAGGCGAACGCAGCGGCAGACTCAAGCCCGGAATGACGATCATCGACGCGACCAGCGGCAACACCGGTATCGCGTACGCGATGATTGGCGCGTCGCGTGGTTACCCGGTCAAGGTCTGTTTGCCGAAGAATGCGAGCCGGCCACGCAAACGAATCCTGCGCAGTTATGGAGTGGAGATCGTCGAAACCGATCCGATGCTTTTGACCGACGGCGCGCAACTCATCGCGCGCGAGATCTTCGCCAGCGATCCGGAGAAGTATTTCTATCCCGATCAATACAACAACGATGCCAACTGGCTGGCCCACTACGAAACCACCGCGCCCGAGATCTGGGAGCAGACCGAAGGTCGAGTCACGCATTTCGTCACCGGACTCGGAACGTCGGGAACGTTCGTCGGCGTTGTGAGGCGTTTACGAGAACTGAATGCGAAGTTGAAAGCTTTTGCGGTCCAACCTGAGTCGCCGCTACACGGACTCGAGGGTCTGAAACACATGGCTACTGCTGCCGTCCCCGGGATTTACGATCAGTCACTTGTCACCAGTACGCTGGAAGTTGCTACCGAAGATGCGCTATTAATGACCAGTAAATTAGCTCGTGAAGAAGGACTACTCGTCGGCCCGAGTTCCGGAGCCAATGTTTTTGCCTCCTGGCGACTCGCGTCGTCGCTGCGCGAACCGGCCATAGTGGTGACAGTGCTCTGCGATGGCGGCGAGCGCTATCTCGGTGACACGTAAGCATGACAACACAAGACATCAGGACCAAACTCGTCCACGCCGGTGAGCGTCGAGGACTACCGGAAGCCCAGCCGGTTGCGACTCCCATTTACGCCAGTGCGACTTTTACCTACGACTCGATGCAGGAGATCGACGAGGTCTTCAGCGGCGAGAAGCAGGGCTTCATCTACACGCGTTACGGCAATCCCACGACCGCCGCCCTCGAAGAAGCGATTCGGGTGGTGGAAGAAGGCGCGACTGCCTGCGCCTACGCCACCGGCATGGCTGCCATTCACGCCGCGCTGCTCGCCTGTGACTTGAAAACAGGCTCGACGGTGCTGGCGTCGCAGGATCTCTACGGCGCGACGACGAACCTGCTGAACACGATCCTCGTCAACTTCGGAGTTAAAACAGTTCACGTTGACTACAGCGATCTCGAAACAGTGCGCGCGAAGGCACGCGAGCTGCGACCGCAAGTGCTCATAGCGGAAACGATCTCGAATCCGTTGCTCAAAGTTTGCGACCTCGAGGCTTGCGCTCAGATCGCGCATGAGAACGGCGCGCGACTGATTGTCGATAACACGTTTGCCTCGCCGTATCTTTGCCAACCTTTGAAACTCGGCGCTGACTTGGTGGTCCACAGCGCGACGAAGTATTTGAGTGGTCACGCTGATGCGATGGGCGGGCTGGTGGTCTCGCGCGACGAGCTGGATGCAGCGGCGCTGTTCAGCGTGATGAAGCTGGTTGGCGGCGTGCTGGGCGTTTGGGAAGCGCACCAGATTCTGCGTGGACTGAAGACACTTGCGCTCAGGATGGAGCGACAGTGTGAGAATGCGAGCAAGCTGGCGAGTTACCTGAAAGAGCACCATGGCATCGCTCGCGTGCACTATCCGGGACAGGGCGCGCTGGTTTCGATCGAGCTCAGCGACGACACGCGCGACGCGGCTTTTCGTTTTATGGATGCGTTGAAGTTGTGTGTGCGTTCGTCGAGTCTGGGCGATGTGTTTACGAGCGTGTTGCATCCGGCGACGGCTTCGCACCGGGATTTTCTTCCCGCACGAAGACGGGAACTGGGTATTGTTGACGGTCTCGTGCGCATCTCGGTTGGTATCGAGAGTATCGACGACATTATCGCGGACGTTGAGCAGGCATTAGCATGATCACGATTGCCAACGAGCAGTTGAATCAGATTCGCGAACACGGCGTGCGCGATCATCCTTACGAATGCTGCGGGTTATTGCTCGGGCGTTTCGCGGCGGAAGGGAAAGTCGTCACCGAGACGTATCCGATTTCCAACGCGCGCGAGGAGAGTGCAAAGCGCAACCGGTTTCTGATCGAGCCGGAGGAGTTGATGCGCGGCGAACGCTACGCGCGCAGCCGGGATCTGGAAGTGGTTGGGTTTTATCATTCGCATCCGGATTGTCCGGCTGTGCCTTCGCAGTACGACCTGGAGCACGCGTGGCCGACCTATTCGTACATCATTGTTTCGACGACCGCGGACGCGGCGAAGGATCTTTTTTCGTGGGAACAGGAGCCGGATCGATCGAAATTCAATCCGGAAGAAATCCGCGTCATCCGCGGTTAACAGTCTGAGGATTCAAAGATGCCAATTACAATCACTATACCGGCGCCGCTGAGACAGTTTGCGGGTGGACAGTCGCAGTTAACTGTTGAGGCGAAGACGGCGGGCGAGGCGCTCGATCTACTGACTTCGACTCACGCGGCCCTGCGTCGCCATCTCTTCAACGATCAAAACGTGCTGCGCAACTTCGTCAACGTCTATCTCAACGACGAGGACATTCGTCACGCTTCCGGCCCGGATACGCCCGTAAAAGACGGCGACACGCTCATGATCGTCCCCTCGATCGCAGGCGGCGCCGTGATCGAATCCGAAGTGGGCCAGACGTTGCCGGAGCTCTCCAACGAAGAAATCCTGCGCTACAGCCGTCACCTGATCATGCCGGAAGTCGGCATGCAGGGTCAGCGAAAACTGAAAGCCGCGAGCGTGCTCATGATCGGCACCGGCGGACTCGGCGCTCCCCTCGGCATGTATCTGGCCGCGGCCGGCGTGGGCCGCATCGGCATCGTTGACTTCGACGTGGTCGAGGAATCGAACCTGCAACGACAGATCATTCACGGCACGAAAGACCTCGGCCGTCGCAAGATCGAGTCGGCGCGCGATCGTTTGCGCGACATCAACCCGCACATCGAGATTGAGACGCACGAAGCGCGTCTCACGAGCGAGAATGCGCTGCGACTCTTCCGCAACTACGACATCATCGCTGACGGTACTGACAACTTCCCCACGCGCTATCTCGTGAACGACGCATGCGTGTTGACCGGCAAGCCAAACGTGTATGGCTCGATCTTCCGGTTTGAGGGTCAGGCGAGTGTCTTCTGGGCGGAGAAGGGCGCATGTTATCGCTGCCTGTATCCGGAACCGCCACCGCCGGGGCTCGTGCCGTCGTGCGCTGAGGGTGGCGTACTCGGTGTGCTGCCGGGAATCGTGGGCGCGATTCAAGCCAACGAGACGATCAAGATTATTCTCGGCGCGCCGGATTTGATGGTTAATCGTCTGTTGCTCTTCGACGCCTGGACCATGAAGTTTCGCGAGTTCAAGTTGCGCAAGGATCCGAAGTGTCCGGTGTGCGGCGAGAACGCGACGATCAAGGAGCTGATCGATTACGAGGAATTTTGCGGGATGGCAGCACACCAGGTGCCGCAGCCTGACACGAAACTCGAAGAGATCTCGGCGACTGAGCTCAACGCGCGGCGACTGCGTGGCGATAAGATTCAGATCGTGGACGTGCGGGAGCCGCACGAGTTCGAGATCGCGCGCATTCCGGGGACGAAGTTGATTCCGTTGGGACACGTCGTGACGCGCATGAACGAGATCGATCCGGAGGTCGAGACGATCGTTCACTGCAAAGGCGGTGTGCGCAGCGCGAAAGCGATCGAGGCGCTGAAGCGTGCCGGTTTTCAGGGACGACTCATTAATCTAAAAGGCGGCATCGCCGCGTGGTCAGACGATGTAGATCCACGCGTAGCGAAATATTAATCCGCGGATATTCGCGGAAATCCGCGGATTCAATTCACCACTCGAAACGGGCGGCTCACGTCGCCCTGTAATCTCTCCATACCAAACTCAGTCTCACCGTTCTCCGTCAGCCGTAAACTCCGCAGTCGGAGGTACCACAATGAAAAGAAGAGAGTTCATTAACCACACCGCCTGTTTTGGCGCCGTTGTCGCAACTATGCCCCTCAACTCGTTTGCCTTATCGACCAACAAGCTCAATCCGCCCGCAAAGGGAAAGATTCCCGTTGCATTCGCGATCTCCGAAGGCGCGACGGTGATCGATTTTGCCGGTCCCTGGGAAGTTTTTCAGGACGTTATGGTCCCGGCACGCGGCAGCAACATGGACGAGCAAATGCCGTTTCAGTTGTACACCGTCGCGGAAAAGACCGATCCAATCACCGGCTCCGGCGGACTCAAACTCGTCCCTGACTACACCTTCGACTCAGCCCCGCAACCGAAAGTCGTCGTCGTTGGCGCGCAGCGCGGTTCGAAGGCGCTGCACGCGTGGCTCAACAAAATGTCGTCCTCGACCGATCTGATCATGTCAGTTTGCACGGGCGCGTTTCAGCTTGGCAGAGCTGGTCTGCTCGCCGGCAAGTCGGCCACTACGCACCACGACTTTTTCGAGCAGTTCGCAAAAGCGTTTCCGGACATCAACTTGAAACGTGGCTTGCGCTTCGTGGAAGAAGAGCACGTCTCAACTGCCGGCGGGTTGTCGTCAGGAATCGATCTTGCGCTGCACGTAGTCGAGCGATATTTTGGGCGTGAAGTGGCGCAGAACACGGCTGCCTACTTGGAATATCAAAGCAAAGGCTGGATCGTATGATCGTCTATGACTGAAATCACCGTGGCGAGGAAGTGGACCGCGATCGTTGCCGTCTGGGTGATACTCGGCGTGATCTATGCTGGTCCGACCTATTTCGAGGTGCGCGCGGAGGGCATGGGCCATGCGGCTTGGCGCATCTTCTCGTGGGGTATCCTGACGTGGCTGGCGTGGGCGCCGCTCACGCCCGCAATGATCTGGCTCGCGCGCAAGTACTCGCTCGTCGAGGAAACCTGGAAACGAAATCTCGCGATCCACCTGCCGGCGTTTCTGTTGATATCCGCGCTGCACAGCGCCGCGGCGACGGCGATCATTTTAAACATCAAGCCTTTCGATAACATGGGTGACGGCCCGTTTACGTTCTGGCCTCGCTTCCTATCGCGGCTGAAAGGATCTTTTGGTCCCGACTTGCTGGTTTACGGCGCGGTGATCGGAACGTGCTATGCGCTCGACTACTATCGCAAATATCGCGAGCGCGAATTCATTGCCTCGCGGCTCGAAGCACAACTCGCGCAAGCGCAGTTGGATTCGCTGCGTATGCAGTTGCACCCACACTTCCTCTTCAACACGCTGAACAGCATTGTCGGCCTGGTGCGTGACAACAAGAACAACACCGCCGTGAGCATGCTGGTGGGATTGAGTGATCTTTTGCGTCACGCGCTCGAGCATTCCGCGCGTCAGGAAGTTGAATTGCGAGAGGAGCTCAACTTCATCAAGCTCTACCTGAAGCTCCAGGAGATGCGATTCTCCGACCGGCTCCAGATTGAATTCGACATCGATCCGGCGACGACCCGGGTCCTCGTGCCCAACCTGATCCTCCAGCCGCTCACAGAGAACGCGCTGCGACACGGCATCGCTCGCAGTGCTGACTCGGGTTTGGTCGGAATCAGCTCGACGGTAACGAATGGTCATTTGCGTTTGACTGTTTACGACAACGGCGCCGGTTTGCCCGATGACTGGCAGATGAAAGGCAGCACCGGCATCGGTCTCGCGAATACCGCGGCGCGTTTACAACAACTCTATGACGACAACCACCAGTTTGATATTCGTAATCGCGACGGCGGCGGGGTTGAAGTGGTAATCGTGATGCCGATGAGGACGGCGTAAATGTCGACGAAGATCAAAACCCTGATTGTCGACGACGAGCCGCTCGCCCGGCGCAATCTCCGTCTGCTGCTCGCGAAGGATCCGCAGATCGAAATACTTGACGAGTGCCGGAATGGCCGTGAAGCAGTTAAAGCGATCAACGCTCTCTCGCCTGATCTGATCTTTCTCGACATCCAGATGCCCGAGATGGACGGGTTCGACGTGCTGGCGCAGGTCGGACCGGAGCACATCCAGGCGATCATCTTTGTCACTGCGTTCGATCAGTATGCGTTGAAGGCTTTCGACGTTCACGCGCTCGACTACCTGTTGAAGCCGTTCGACGACGAGCGTTTCGCGCACGCGCTGGCACGCGCCAAGGCGCAAATCGAAGCGCGCGAGATCAACCGCTTGAGTAAGAGATTGCTGGCCCTTTTGGAAGAACGCGAAAGCGAGCGCAACGCGCCGGCGCAGCAGCCGGGCTACCTGACGCGAGTGATGATCAAAGCATCAGGCCGGGTGGTGTTAATAAAGGTAGACGAGATTGATTTCATCGAAGCAGACGGCAACTACGCGAAGTTGCACGTCGGACGAAAAGCGCATTTGCTACGCGAGAAGATGAACGATCTTGAAGGTCAGCTCGATCCGAACAGGTTTGTTCGTATTCACCGGTCGGTGATCGTGAATCTCGATCGCATCAAGGAGATGCATCCGCACTTTAACGGCGATTACATCGTGGTGCTCGAAGACGGGCGCCAACTGCGACTCAGTCGCACCCGTCGCGAGCACCTCGAGTCCAGATTAAGCATGAACCGCGGATAACACGGATTTAAATCCGGATTTATCTGTTGTCTTCCGAGGTTCTATATTTCTCTTTCTCTTTCTCGCGCTGGAGATAGGGAATGCCTTTTTCCATCCACTCGGGAGCCGGCGCGCCTTTCAGGAAGTGATCGAAAAACTCCTGCAAGCGGCGCGTGTAGTCTTTCTGGTTGATACGTTTGCGCAGGCCGTGCTTCTCACCGTTGTAGCTGAACAGGTAAGCCTCTTTGCCGAGACGGCGTAGCGCGAGAAAGTATTCGATGCCCTGGTACCACGGCACCGCGTCGTCTTCGTCGTTGTGAATCATCAACAGCGGCGTCTCGACTCGATCCACGCGGAAGATTGGCGAGTTGTCGAGATAGCGCAGCGGGTAATCCCATAAACTGCCGCCGATACGCGACTGCGAACGTTCATACTGAAACTGTCGCGGCAGTCCCGTACCCCAGCGAATACCGCTGTACGCGCTGGTCATGTTGGCCACGAGCGCGCCGGGCGCCGCCGCTTTGAAGCGATTGGTCTGCGTCACCATGTAAGCGATTTGATAACCGCCCCAACTGTGTCCCTGAATGCCGATCGCGTTCTCGTTGACGTAGCCTTTATCGACGACGCTCTGCACGCCGGGCAACACGCACTTCAACGCGCTTTGGCCCGGATAGCCGATTGTGTAAACGATGTCAGGCATGTAAACGAGATAGCCGTTGCTGACGTAGTAAGTCGGATTGATCGACGTGCCTGGTCCAGGATTGCGGAACTGGTGCAAGCCTTGCGTGAGCCGCTCATAGATGTAGACGATCATCGGGTACTTCTTGCGCGGATCGAAGTTGTCAGGCTTGAGCAGCAATCCTTTCAACGGCACACCATCGACATTCTTGAAACTCACGAGCTCCGCGGTGCCCCAGTTGAATGCGGCGCGCTGTGCGTCGCCGTTGCTGAGGCGTTTCAGCTCGCGGAAAGAGCTGTTCGTGACCCAGATATCCGGAAACTGATCGAACCGTGACGCGGTCATGATCAGCACGTCAGCGTCTTTGGCTTTCGTCGGATTGCCGAAATTCTTCGCGGCCATGAGCAGCTTCTGCGGCGGCGCATCGCTGTTGACTTTGTCGCGATAGAAACCGGCATCGCGCGTCTCTTCATTGTCCGCGCTGAGCAGCATCGGCTTGTCAGGATCGACCGAGCGCTCCTTCGGATCGAGGCGGACGTAACGGAGCGAGGTTTTGTCTTTACGGCCCGCGCCATCGGTCAAGTTACGAGCACGGCTGCCGTCCGGCGCAAATTGCCAGATATCGAAACGGTCATAGATCAAAACGTTCGTGTCGTCTTTGGTCCAACCGGCGATGCCGTACGAGCCGGGCGTTGCCGGAACGTCGTTATCTTCGTCGTAGAAGTGGACTGCGATGTCTTTGGTGAGATTGACAGTTGAGCCGTTGGCAATTGAGTACGAATACCAGTCTTTACCGTCGAAGTAGACGGCGTATTTCGCACCGGGCGAGAGCGAGACGCCGCCGCGCTGCTTCGCCAACAGCGGCTTGCGCGAGCCGTCGGCGGTGTTGACGAGATAGTAGTCAGTAAAACCCGGATCGTAATCACTGATCGTCCGGTACTTGCGGTTGTCGGAACCGATCGCATAACTGCCATCGTTCGATGGCGAGAGAGTTTCCATCGAATCGTCGGCGAGCTGCACAAACTTCTTCGCCTGCAAATCGTAAACGGCGCGATACGAGCGATTACGATCCTGCTCGGCGCGCACTTTCTGAATCGGTTGGACGTAATCGTCTTTCCAGCGCCAGAGATCCACGAGCACTTTCTCGTCCGCGGGAATCTCTTCGTCCGGATTCTTTTCCGGTTCGGGTGGCGGCGCTGTGCCGAAGAAGAGATGACTGCCGTCGAGCGAGAAGCTCAGGTTCCCGCGCTCGCTGACCACAAACTCTTTGCGGAAACCGGGTGAGCTGACCGAAACGATCTCGCTTGCCTGCGGATCTTTGAGGTTCCAGAAGTAAACGCGAAACTTCGGCTGCTTCGCTTCGGCGTCTTCCTTGTCGCTGATGAACGCGAGCTCGGTGTTCTCTTCGTCCCACGTGAGTCGCTGGTATTTTCCTTTACCGCTGAGCAAGACCGCCGGTTCGCCGTCGCTGCCGGTGCTGACTGCGTAGACACCGTTTGTATCTTCCTTGCGCGCCGAAGTGGCGTACACGAGTGTCTTCGCATCTTTGCTGATGGTGAAGTCGAGCACGTCGTTAAACTTCCGCTCATTGCCGGTGGCGGTGTTACGCAGGACCAGCTCCGTGCCGTACTCCTTTTTCTTTCCCGGGCGGCCTGCCGCCGTTCGTGGTGTTGCCGGCGAGGGACTCGATTCAGCAGCGGGACTCGCTTGCGGATTCGGCGAGGCGCTGGGCTTCTCTTCCGGCTTCGCGACGGCTTCTATCAGGTAAGCGAAAAAGCCGCCGCCCTCTTCCGGCACGCGAAAAGTCTTCACCCGTTCGACGCGCGTGACGGTGCCGTTTGAAAGGTCCATGATGCTGAGACCATTCTTCGGCATGTCTTCCGGTTTCTTCTTCTCTTTCTTCGCCTTGTTGACTTCGGCTTTAGTTGGTTCGGTGCTGAAGATGAGGAAACGACTGTCGGCAGTGAACACAGGTCGCAACAAACGCGCCAGCTCAGCCTGAAACTCGGCGACGTTCGTGCCCGGATCGTCCGGCGGCGGCACGGGCGGCCGGTACCCACGCGGTGCGCGCCAATCGACGCCGGTGGCGATATTGCGCACGACAATCTCGCCGTCGCCGTCCTGCGGCACGTAGGCATAAGCGACAAATTTGCCGTCGCGCGAAATTTGCGACGCTGCAATCGATCGCCATGAGTCGTAGTCCTGATGAGTGATCGGTCGTTTGGCGCCGGGGGCTGTTTGTTGTTGCGCCAACAGCATCGACGCAAACAACGCCACAGTGCAAAGCAGCGCAACACTTCGCTGGAGTCGCTTCAGTCTCATGGGGAGCACCTCACTTGTAATGAAGATAAGAAACGCGGATGACACAGATTAAACCAGATCCGTGTCATCCGCGTAAATTTGTGGCTAAGACTTCAGAAGAACAGCGAATACAGCAGCCGGTTGGGTGAACCGGTTCCGGCGTTCGTCACCACGTTGGTCGTCGCGCCGTTAACAATTGCATTGCGCGTTGTGGTGGCTGAAGCGCCTGGGTTTGCTTGCTTGTAAAGCGCTGCCACGCCGGCGACGTGTGGTGAAGCCATTGAAGTTCCACTCAACGTAGCCGTCGCAGTGTCAGAGCTGAAGTATGACGACAAGATTCCCGAACCCGGCGCGAAGATATCCAAACACGTGCCGAAGTTTGAGAACGAGGAGCGTGCGTCGGTGGTCGTGGTCGAACCGACAGTGATCGCATTGGCCGCGCGGGCCGGCGAGCTGTTGCACGCGTTTGTATTGCTGTTACCAGCGGCAACGGCGATCGGAACTCCCGAGTTCGCCAGGTTATTCACCGCGGTGTCGAGCGCGCTGGAGGCTCCGCCACCGAGACTCATGTTTGCGACTGCCGGGTTGATGTGATTGTTGGTTACCCAATCAACGCCCGCGATCACGCCTGAGTTTGAGCCGGAGCCATTGCAGTCGAGCACGCGGACGCCGCGCAGCAGAGAGCTTTTTGCGACACCGTAAGTCGAGCCGCCAATCGTGCCGGAGACGTGAGTACCGTGGCCGTGGCAGTCAGCACCGCTACCGCCAAACGCGTCAAACACGTTGGACGCACGTCCGCCAAACTGCGTGTGCGTGGTGCGAATGCCGGTGTCGATCACGTACGCGCGTACGCCCGAGCCCGTGAAGTTGTAAGTGTAGGTAGCGCTGAGCGGCCGGTTCCTTTGATCGATGCGATCGAGGCCCCACGGCGGATTGTTTTGCGTCACATCAGCGCTGACGACTCCGTCCTCCTCGACGAACTTCACCCTGAAATCCTGGCTGAGAGCTTCGGCATCTTCAGGCGACATCTCAACCGCAAAACCATTAAGGGCGTTTTGGTAAATGTGTTTGAGTTTGCCTCGGTGATTGCCCGCCATCTCGTTGGCGATGTACGGAGCGATCGAGAAAGTGCCTCTTTCGCCCACGACCGAATCATCGAGCACTACGATGTACTGGTTCTCAATCTTGTTTGCGTTCTTGCGGAGCTTGTCGTTTTTGCTTTGGGTGCGAGGCGGTGCTGAAAGGTAGACAGCGGTGCAAAGACCGAGCAAAACGAGTAACGAGAAAACTTTCTTCATACTCTTCCTCCAGTTAAAAGTAAGGTTAGTGGGGGGTGTGGAGCCGCCCGCAACGGCGAGAAAACGCGCGGGAAGTACAACAGCGTCGGATTTGATAAATGCAAAACGATGCATAGCCACACTCTTAACGGGAGGGATGGAACGTATGAACCCTGGTTGGAAATTAACTAACTTCTCGATGGAGTAGTTTGTCTGGGACGGGAGGCGCGCAGTATGGCACCAAACTTTTTATAGCGCAAGTAAAGTTTGTTGGCCGTAATTAAGGATTCACAGGACGTGCAGGATTGTTTATCTTGTGCAATCTGTGACTCTTTCCCAGACTAATTATTTCACGCAAAGGCGCAAAGAAAGACGCAAAGACGCAGAGAAAATCTTTGCGCCTTTGCGTCTTTCTTTGCGCCTTTGCGTGAAACTGCTTGTCATCTTCTTATTGTCGTCTAACGTCACCGCTCAAACCGGTCCGGACTCTGCTCTTACGCGCAGTTGGATTGCGCTCGATGCGCCGCCCGGTTCGGAGTACCTCGCGACCGACGTGATCATGCACGCGATGCCGGGTTGGAAACGCGACGCGCTCGGTAATCTCATTCTGCGCAAGGGCAGCGGCAGCCCGCGACGCGTGGTGGCGTGCGGCATCGATCGACCGGCGTTTGCAGTCACTGAAATTACCGAAGACGGTTACCTGCGTCTCCGGGAAATGGGCGGCGGGCGACAGCATTCGTTGTGGGTCCAGTTTTACGAAGGACAGCGAATCCGCGTGCTGACGCGAAATGGAGAGGCTCCGGGCGTCGTGATCGTGAAGAGCACGCACTTGCAACGTGGTCGCGTTGCGGGTGGGCCGGCGACGTTGGATGACTTGTGGGTTGACGTGGGCGCAACTTCAAGGGATGAAGTGCAGCGGCTGGGAATTGAAATGCTCAATCCGGTCGTGCGCGACTTCGCGGAATGGAACTACGGGGATTTTGTTGCGGGCCAGTTGGCAGGAGCGAGAGTCGGTTGCGCTGCGGTGGCGAGTGCGGCGCGTGGCCAGGTGACGAGCGGCGAGACGATCTTTCTGATCACGACGTTGAAAAGTTTTGGTTATGACGGGCTGGAAGCAGCGCTACGGAGTTTGGGGCGAGTTGATGGAGTCACGCTTGTGGATCAGACTGCTGAGAACAGTTCTGCAAGCGTGATCCAACGACTGGTTGAGAAGCCGGCTTATCTACCGGAGTCGACAGGTCTGAGTTCGGTGACGATACTCGCGCCGAGAGTGCGCTTTGCGGGTACGCTCGTCGAAAGCGTTCACGTTGCAGATGCTATTGATTTACTTGCCGCGGTCGAAAAGGTTGCCGGCGTCAGATTGAATCGAATGCCGTTTCGCTGGCCGGTGCTGACGTCGATAGATAAGCGTCCTCCTGCGCCACGTCCTGATGCGTTTTCTGCCACTGCTGAGCTCCTCAAATCGTTGGCGGATGTGCCTGCAGTTTCGGGACATGAGGGTAAAGTTCGTGAAGCGATCGTCGACGCGTTGCCGGCGTGGGCGCGTCCACTCACACGCACCGATAACGAAGGCAATCTGATCCTTGAAGTTGGACCAGACCGCGATCCGCTGATGTTTATCGCGCATCAGGATGAGGTTGGGTTCGAAGTTACGGACATTGCTGCTGACGGCACGGTGTCGTTGCGCACGCGTGGCGGATTGTTCCAGTCGTTGTGGGAAGGGCAACGAGCGTGGCTACACTTCGATCAGGGTGAGAAATCGCCGCTGCCAGGCGTCTTCGTGCCGCGTGAGACTGCCACGGCAAAACAGCCTGAAGCGCTGACTGCGTGGTTTGGAGTTGATGGCGCGGGGTTGAAACAGCTCGGTGTGAAGACAGGATTGTCAGTGACCGCGTTTAAGAGTGCGACTCGTTTGGGAGCGACGTGCTTCACGGCGCGCGCGCTCGACGATCGTGCCGGATCGACGGCGCTGATCCTTGCCGTGCGAAGCATCACGCCGGCTACGTTGAAGCGGCGCGTGATCTTCGCCTGGTCGGTGCGGGAAGAGACGGGGCTTGAAGGCGCGATCGCCCTCGCGAAGCATTACGGTTCGTTAGTGAAGCGAGTCTATAGTGTCGATACGTTTGTTTCGTCTGATTCGCCGGTTGAGACGGCGCGGTTTGCGTACGCGCCGCTCGGGCGTGGCGCGGTGATTCGCGGGCTCGACAACTCTGCGATTGCGCCGCGAGCGGAGATGGATCGAGTTCTTAGTATTGCGCGGGCGCAGCGTATTCCGATGCAGGTAGGTGCGACGAATGGCGGCACGGATGGATCAGTATTTGTGGGCTATCGCGTGTTGCATGTGAGTTTGTCGTGGCCGGGGCGTTACAGCCATTCGCCGGTCGAAGTGCTCGACCTCCGCGACCTGGAGGCGCTCGGCAGGCTGATCTATGCGATAGCGAAGGATTAGTTTCACGCAAAGGCGTAACCGCGGATAACACGGATGAAATCCGGATTTTTTCCGTGTCATCCGCGGTTACGCCTTTGCGTGAAACTCTTCTGCCCAAATGAGAACTCTGCACGTCCTTTTCTTACTTTTGTTACTTCCGCTTCACGTCTGCGCGCAGCGCGATCTCACGCGCTACGTTAATCCATTTATCGGCACCGGCGGGCACGGCCACACGTTTCCGGGCGCGATCGTGCCGTTCGGCATGGTCCAACTCAGTCCCGACACCCGGCTCACCGGCTGGGATGGCTGCTCCGGTTATCACTACTCCGACTCCGCTATCTACGGCTTCAGCCATACGCACCTCAGCGGCACCGGCATCTCCGATTACGGCGACATCCTGTTATTGCCAACTGTCGCTGAGCACCTGCAAGCTGCCCGCTTTCAGCATCGCAACGAAACCGCCTCGCCCGGCTATTACTCCGTAAAGCTCGACGACGGAAACATTCTCGTAGAACTCACCACCACGGCTCGCGTCGGCCTTCATCGTTACACCTTCCCCCGCACGGAGGCAGCCAGCATCATTCTCGACCTCGCGCATCGCGACAAAGTGATCGACTCCGACCTTCGCATCACCGGCGCAAACACCCTCGTCGGTTGGAGAAGATCTCAAGCGTGGGCCAAAGATCAAATTGTTTACTTCGCACTGGAGTTCTCGCAGCCCTTTACCTCGCACACCGGCGACAAGTTGAAATCGTATTTCCGCTTTGACACGCGGAGCGGCGCGCCCGTGATGGTGAAAGTCGGAATCTCCGCTGTAGACATCGACGGAGCGCTTAAGAATCTACATGCCGAGCTGAACCACTGGGACTTCGACAAAGTTCGCTCCGACGCAGAAGCAGCGTGGAATGCAGAGCTGAACAAGATCGCGGTCAGCGGCGGCACAGACGCTCAGTTAACCAACTTCTACACTGCGCTCTACCACGCGATGACGGCGCCCAATCTTTTCATGGACGTTGACGGCCGGTATCGCGGTCGCGATTTCAAAACCCACGAGGCCAAAGACTTCGCAAACTACACCGTCTTCTCTCTCTGGGACACGTTCCGCGCCGCACACCCGCTCTACACCATCATCGATCAAAAACGCACGCGCGACTTTATCAAGACGTTCCTGGTCCAGTACGAGCATGGCGGACGTCTGCCGGTTTGGGAACTGGCCGCGAACGAGACGGACACGATGATCGGCTATCACGCCGTAGCGGTGATTGCCGATGCGGTGGTGAAGGGCATTGACGGCTTCGACCTGCGCCGGGCCTACGAAGCGATGAAGCACAGTGCGGAGTTGAGACATTACGGCCTTGGTCCATACATCGATCACGGCTTCATCTCAATGGAGGACGAACGCGAGTCAGTCTCAAAGGTTTTGGAATATGCTTATGACGACTGGTGCATCGCGCAAGTCGCGCGCCGGCTCGGGGAGTCCGCGGATTACGCACGCTATCTCGCCCGGGCACAGGCATACAAAAATGTTTTCGATCGCGCCTCCGGATTCATGCGCCCGCGCAGTAATGGCAATTGGATCGAGCCTTTCGATCCGCGCGAAGTGACGTTCGCGTTCACTGAAGCGAACTCTTGGCAGTACACGTTCTTTGTGCCGCACGACATCGACGGCCTCATGAAATTGATGGGCGGCCGGCGGCAGTTTGCGCGGAAACTCGATCAGTTGTTTGCGGCCGATAGTCGCACCACCGGTCGCGAACAAGCCGACATCACCGGACTGATCGGGCAATACGCGCATGGCAACGAGCCCAGTCATCACATTGCTTATCTCTACAACTACGCGGGGCAGCCGTGGAAGACCCAGGCGCGCGTGCGGCAGATCATGGACCAGTTTTACAAGGCCGGCCCCGAAGGTCTGATTGGCAATGAAGACTGCGGGCAGATGTCGGCGTGGTATGTCTTGAGCGCGGCCGGTTTTTATCCAGTGACGCCGGGGTCGCCGGTGTACGCGATCGGCTCGCCGTTGTTTCCCGAGGTGAATTTCAAGCTTGAGAATGGGAAGTTGTTTTCGATTCGCGCGCCCGGCGTTTCGGATCGCAATGTCTACATTCAATCGGCGAGCTTGAACGGCAGGCCATATGCGAAGTCGTTTCTATTGCACGACGATCTGATGGCCGGCGGTGAGCTGGTTTTGCAGATGGGGCCGCATCCGAATCAGCGCTGGGGAACTGGCGCGGGGAACGAGCCGGAATCGCGTCTCGATGGCGCTGACATAGTTCCCGTTCCGGTGATCAAAGCAGCGGGGCAAACCTTTCGCGGACGACATGAAATCAGTTTAGCTGCGGCCGGTAGCGAACCAGTCAAACTCTATTACACGATCAACGGCAACTATCACTTCTGGAAGCGTTATACGAAGTCGTTTGCGATCGAAGCCGACAGCTTCGTCGAGGCACACGCGATCGCAGCAGATGGCAGAGAGAGTCGTATCGCGAAAGCCACCTTTCATCGCCTCCCGCATGATTGGAAGCTCAGTTTGCAGTCAAACTACAGCTCGCAATACACGGGCGGGGGAGCCTTCGCGTTAATTGATGGTATTCGCGGAACGAGTAACTGGAGCGGCGGAGCGTGGCAGGGATATCAGGGCCAGGATCTGATCGCGGTGCTGGACCTTGGAAGTGTGCGGAAGATTTCGCACGTCGGCGCCGGGTTCCTGCAGGATTCTGGTTCGTGGATCTGGATGCCGAGGCGCGTCGAGATTGAGCTTTCAGTAGACGGGAAGACTTTTGCTCGACCGCTGGAGATCGCAAACGAAGTCTCTGATCAACCGGGTGTCGTAATCAGAGACTTCGTCAAAACGATCGTGCCGACCGAAGCGCGCTATCTGCGCCTCCGCGCCGTGCACTTGCGTCCCGAGACATGGATCTTCGTGGATGAGCTAATTGCAAATTGATCCGTGTCATCCGCGGCTAAAATCACCACTGCAACTCGAACTCGTACTCCGACGCGCCGCCACGCGTATCCTTAATGCGAACCACTGCGGTGAAATCATTCTCGCGCGATGGTTGTTGCTCGATGAAGATCTCGCCGCGGCCGCGCTTCATCGTCAGTCTCACCGTCACGCGTCGCGACGGCAGCGAGTTGAAGAAGTTTGGCTGACTGTCGGAATAAGGCGTGCCGCTGATCGTTTCGACGTCGGCAGAGCCGCCGCGAATCCGGATGCGCACGTCGTCGTCAACCCGCCCGCGCCACGTCATGCGCCCGCCGCGTCCGCCGGTGTCGGGATACTGATCGCCACCACCACCGCCGGGCGAGTTGTAATTCAGTTCGCGCGAGATGTCGGTCATCGATCGTTGAATGTTGTACCAGTTGGTTCGCTGCACGTTGTTCCGCTCAACGGAGCGCGCGAGATTCTGTAGGTTGTCAAACGCGTCGCGCAGCTCCTGGTTACGACGACGATCGACCACCATGCGATAGAAAATGCGTGAGGCGCCGGCGAATTGATGGGCCAGCATCACCGCATCGATGTCGTTGCGCAAAGCGCGTGAGTTGTTTGTGAAATTGTTGTAGCTGGAGTCGGCAAAGTCGGTCGCATCACGCGACAGCCGATCGGACAGATCGACGAGCCGGTTGTTTGACTGGGACTGGCCAAACTGGCTGAACGCGGGGCTGGTACACACCAAAATCGCGACCACCACCAACAAGCTTCTGTTAATCATTAGCTCCTCCTAAAGTCTCATTTGATATACTGCGCCGCAACCGAGCTTAAAGATCACTAAGACTCAACCAGCATATCAAGCATTAGGTTTCGCCGTTAATATATTCTGCTTGCAGCGCCCTTTTTGTGGGCCTGAGGAGACTCCAATGTTGATGCGAAAACGAATTATCCCGGTACTTGCACTGCTCGCGATCTGTCTCTCGGTCCTGCCGGCGACTGCCCAGGACGCCAACAAGGACGTACTCGGCGCGCTGCGCTATCGCCATATTGGACCAACGGGCAACCGGCTGACTTCCGTCGCCGGCATTCCCGGCCAGCCAAACATCTACTACGTTGGCGCGGCGTCGGGCGGCGTTTGGAAGACGATCGACGGCGGTGTTCACTGGGAGCCGATCTTCGATTCACAGCCCGTCTCGTCAATTGGCGCACTTGCGATCGCGCCCAGCGATCCGAACATCATCTGGGCCGGCACCGGCGAGCCGTGGATACGCAGCCACATCTCCGTGGGCGAAGGAATTTACAAATCGACTGACGCCGGCAAGACGTGGAAGTTGATGGGCCTCGAAAAGACCGGACGCATCAGCCGGGTCGTGATCGATCCGAAGAATCCGGACATCGTGCTGGTTGGGGCGCTGGGCCATGCTTATGGACCACAACCGGAACGCGGCGTGTTTCGCACTACGGACGGCGGTAGGACGTGGCAACGCGTGCTTTTCACGGATGAGAACAGTGGCTGCGCTCACCTCGAGATGGATCCGAATAATCCGAAAGTGTTGTTTGCCGGCATGTGGCCACTCGAAATTCATACGTGGGGACGTGAGAGTGGTGGACCGGGCAGCGGTCTGTTCAAGTCGACTGACGGCGGTGTTACCTGGAAACGTCTTTTGGGCAATGGCCTGCCAACCCGCATGACCGGAAAGGTCGTTCCCGCGATTGCGCCGAGCAATTCCAAACGCATTTACGCGCTCATCGAAACTGGGGATGGCGTGCCGCTGAATGGTCAGGAAACCGATCGCGGCAAGCTCTGGCGTTCGGATGACGGTGGCGAGAATTGGAAACTGGTCAGCTACGATCGCAATCTTGGCGGCCGTACTCACTACTACTTTCGCCTGGCCGTCGCCCCCGATAACGACAATGAGACTTACTACCTCACCGCGGGCTTCGCGCGCTCGACCGACGGCGGCGAAACCGCGAGACCGATGATCGGCGGCGGCAGTCCCGGCGGTGACAATCACGACATCTGGATCGATCCGACCAACCCGAATCGCATGGCGGTTGCGAACGACGGCGGCGTCTCAATCTCGACGACACGCGGGCAGACGTGGTTTCGCATTCAACTGCCCATCGCGCAGATGTATCACGTCACGGTAGACAATCGCATTCCTTACTACGTTTACGGAAACGAGCAGGACGATCCGTCGTATCGTGGTCCAAGTCGAACCATTGGTGGCGGATCGATTCCGCGCAGTGCGTGGCAGCCGGTCGGCGGTGGGGAGAGTGGCTGGGCCACGCCGGATCCGGTCGATCCAAACATTGTCTGGTCCAGCGCTTCGGGTTCGGGAAGTATCGGCGGCATTGTCGAAAAGTTTGATCTGCGTAACGGACAAATGCGGCGCGTTGAAGTTTGGCCGGATCAAACGAACGGATCGCCGGCGGCGGACGTGAAGTATCGCTTCGTGTGGACGTTTCCCCTGACGATCTCACCGCACGATCACAAGAAGATTTATGCCGGCAGCCAGTTTGTTCATCAAACGACTGACGACGGCCAGAGTTGGCAAGTGATCAGTCCGGATCTAACGACCAACGACAAGAGCAAACAGGGTTTCTCAGGCGGACTGACCGGCGACAATATCGGCGTCGAGTATTTCTCCGTAATCTTCGCGATCGCCGAATCGCCGAAAGAGAAGGGACTAATCTGGGTCGGCACAAACGATGGTCTCGTGCAAGTGACGCGCGACGGCGGTAAGAACTGGACCAACGTCACGAAGAACATCCCGAACCTGCCGCAGTGGGGCACGGTCAGCAACATCGAGCCATCTCGTTACGAACCCGGCGCCGCTTACATCACCGTCGATTTTCACCAGGTGAACAATCGCGATCCATTCATCTACAAGACGAAGGATTACGGCAAGACGTGGAAAGCGATCACGAACGGGATTCCGCGCAGCATGTTGAGTTACGCGCACTGCATCCGCGAGGATCCAGTACGTCGCGGCTTGCTTTACGCGGGTACGGAAAACGGTCTTTACGTTTCGTTTGACGACGGTGAGAAATGGGAACCGCTGCAAGGCAACCTGCCGCGTGCGCCGGTTTACTGGATGGTGGTCCAGGAGCATTTCAACGACCTGGTGGTTGGAACCTACGGCCGCGGCTTCTGGATTCTCGATGACCTCACGCCGATCCAGCAGATGAATCAAGCGGTGCGTGATGCGACTGCCTCTCTGTTTCCGCCGCGACCGGCTTACCGCTTCAGACCGAGTGTGACGCCGGTGACGATGTCTGACGATCCGTCGGCGGGACAGAATCCGCAGTACGGAGCCGCGATCAGTTACTACCTCAAGTCAGCCCCGTCAGGCGATGTGAAGATCAGGATCGAAGACGCAAAGGGAAAGACGGTTCGCACGCTCAACGGTACGAAGAACGTAGGGTTAAATCGCGTGACCTGGAATCTTGAAGGCGAAGGGACAACTGAAGTTCGGATGCGGACGAGTCCGGAGTTTGCGCCTGAAGTCAAGGTCGGACCCGATGGCACTCGCAATGCGCCTGGTGCGGGACGTTTGTCTGTCCTGCTGCCGCCCGGAACGTACACGGTGAAGCTTTCTGCGGGCGGCCAGGTGCTGAGCCAGTCGCTGATCGTCAGGAAGGATCCTAATTCCGGCGGCACTGAAGCCGACATCGCCGTGCAGACCGCAATGATGCTCGAGCTGCAAAAGGACGTCGAAGCCGGGTCGCAGATGGTCAACCAGATCGAGTTGATTCGCAGCCAGCTCGAGAAATTGATGGCAACGTTGAACGCCGGCTCGGATTCAGCGGGGGTGAAGTCGGCGGTCGATGGCTTTGATAAAAAATTGATCGAAATTGAGGAAAATTTAATTCAACGAAGATTAACCGGGCAGGGGCAGGACACGGTGCGATGGCCGCCGAAGTTGTTGACGAAGATCAATTACCTGGCGGGCGGGCTGGCAAGTGGAGATTTCGCGCCGACGAGGCAGCAGCGTGAAGTGCAGGCACTGTTCAAGCAGCAGTTCGCGGGTTTACGTCAGCGATTGGACGTAGTGCTGAAGCAGGACTTGGCGGCGCTCAACAAGCTGCTCGCCGACAACAACATCAAGACCGTCATCAAGCCGTAGGGCTGCTTTTGGTGTTAGTACGGACAATGGCGGCAGCCGTTGCCGCAGCAATAGCCGCGACGCTTGAGATAACTGGCGGTGAAGACCATCACGCCGCCTTCGAGATAGTAATCACGGCCTTCGGTTACTTCGCCTTTGAGTAGCGAGACATCGACGACGTGAAAGGCATTCGCGAGATCGTTTGCCGGTGAGTCGAACAACTCGGGATGGATGAGCCGCGCCAACAACTCCGCTCCTTCGACTACGCGTGGTCCAGGTCGCGCGAAATATGAGTTTGCATCGACCGCATAGACTCGCCCGTTTTTGACAGCCGGTAGATCGAAAAACGGCGACGACTTATATCCAAAGACGCTCCAGATCTGTTTCATCGTCTGTTGCAGGTTGAAACCGCACGGCATGATTATCAACACTTCCGGAGCCCAGGCCACGATCTCATCCCACGACACTCGCACTGACTCGCCACGCTCGCGTGCGAGCTCATCGTTACCGCCGGCAATCTTCACCAGCTCCGGTACCCAGTGACCGCTGGCGAAAACCGGATCCAACCACTCCATGCAAAAGACTTTGGGACGCGGAACGCGCGCGGTACGTTCGGCCAATGAGCTCAGACGCTCGCGGCAGTCGCTGATTAGTGTTTCGGCTGCCGCCGTCCGATCGCTGGCAGCGCCAAGCTCGCGAACGTTATCGAAGATCTCGTCGAGCGATTGTGGCGTTAGCCAGAGAATCTGCGGTGCTTTTGGAAGTGCTTTGAGAACTTGCGAGACTTCGTTACCTGAAGGCGCGCAAACCTGGCAGAGGTTCTGCGTGAGTATCAGATCCGGAGCGAGCTCGCGCAGCAGTTGTTCGTCGATCTGGTAGAGACTTTCACCGCTGCGGATTCGTTCGGAGACGGCGCGATCGATCTCGCTCTGGCTCATCGTCTCGATCGGCAACACATTGCGAACCACGACCGGCTTGGTTTTCACTTCGTTTGGATAATCACACTCGTGTGTGATGCCTACGATCGAATCGCCAAGTCCGAGCGCGCACGCCATCTCCGTCGCTGAAGGTAGAAATGAGACTATTCGCATAGCCAAAATGATAGCCGCAAAAAGGCACAAAAGGCACAAAAGATTCTTCAAGAAAATCTCTTGTGCCTTTTGTGCCTTTTTGTGGCTGGTTTATGGTTCGCCGTCGCCCTTCTTGCCTTTCTTCTTCGCCGGTTCAGCTTCGCGCGGGCGTGTGGTTGGTGGCGGTGGCGTTTCGACTTTTGGCGTCGCCGCGTCGGGCTTCGGTTGCGTCTTCGCTGAATCTTCGTCTGCCTTCGGTGGCGGCGGCAACGTTACGTTTTCAAGTTTCGGCTCAGTTGTTCCTGCCGGCAACGCGTTCTCGTCTTCAGTTTCTTTAGCTTCGGCGGCGAGTTCGGCGCGCTCAGCGGCCAGTTCTCTTTGTCGCTGCCGGAAAAGCTCACGCATGTCTTCCGGCATGTCCGGAGCTTTCGGAAAGTCTTCCTTCGGCTTGTCTTTCAAGAACGGTTTCATGAAGTCGATGAACATCGGCAGCGCGCCTTTGGCGCCAGTCATCTCGTTGCCGAGCGGTTTCTTTTTTCCGGGGTAACCCATCCACACACCGGTCACATACGTTGGCGTATAACCGATGAACCAGACGTCGGTGTGATCGTTCACGGTGCCGGTTTTGCCCGCGAGCGGCACGCCCAGCGACTGTGCCGCGGTTGCAGTTCCGCCCTGCACCACGCCGCGCATCATCGATACCATCGTCAACGCGGTGTATTCGTTCATCACCTTGTAGGTCGTTCTTTCCCACTCTTCGAGGGCCGCTCCATCGCGATCCAGCACTTTGCGAATCAGATGTGGCTCAACCCGGATTCCTTTGTTCGGGAAAGCCGAATAGGCCGAAACCATCTGATCGAGCGGCACTTCAGTCGCTCCTAATGCCGAAGGCAAATATGGCGACATCGGCACCTTGATCCCGAAGCGACGAACCATCTGCGCGCCGGTTTGAATGCCGACTGTTTGCAGCAAGTGCACCGCCGGGATGTTCATCGATTTCGCGAGTGCGGTTTTCAAAGGCAGGTCGGCACAACTGGTTGATCCATCGTAATTGTGTGGTTGCCAGTCGCCGATGCTGATGGGCGCTCCACTTACGGGCGTATCAGGAGTCATGCCCCACTCAACCGCCGCGGTATAAATAAATGGCTTGAAGCACGAACCGGTCTGACGGTAAGCCTGGATAGCGTTATTGAACTTGTTGGTGTAAAAGTCGTAGCCGCCAACCATCGTGACGATCTCGCCGGTCTTGGCGTTGAGTGTCATCATCGCGCCTTGCACTGCCGGAATCTGCGACAACTCAACTTTCAGGCGCCGGTTCTTCTCATCCACTTCCTTGATTTCAAATTCGGCCAGTTGACCAGCTTTGAACTCCGTTTGAGGCTGTCGTTTGCCCCAGCCCATGTCGGCCGCCGTTAAGTTGGCAGCGTAGTTGCCGAAACGCACGGACGCTTCGTTGCGCGCGCGATCGACTTTCATGATCAGACCCATCAAGTGACGGCCGGTTTCATAATCGTTGCCGTACCAATCGGGATGCTTGTAGTTGTTGAGCTCCGGCTGCGTCGCCGGACCCTCACCGTTGTTTACGGTGGTCGGAATCATCGTGTAGTTCGAGCGCCAGCCGCTGTGCGTGCGGTCGTATTGTCTGAGACCGGCGCGGACGACTTCGTAGGCTTTCGTTTGCGCTTCGACGTTGATGCTGGTGTAAACCGCGAGACCGCCCTGGGCGACGCGAGTTGTGTATTTGTCTTCGAGTTCCTGGCGGATGAATTCAACCGGGTAATCAAATGGTGAAGACTTGTGCTGCGATTGGTAGTAAGCCGTGTCGGCCAGTTGAATCGGCTTGGCCTTGGCGGCATCGGCGTCGGCCTGACTGGCAAAACCATTCTTCGCCATCAGATCGAGGACGAGGTCGCGACGCTCTTTTGCTTTCGCCGGATTCGACGTCGGCGAGTAATCGCTTGGTGCTTTCGGAATTCCAGCCAGCAGTGCCGCTTCGCTGAGGGTCAGATCCTTGGCCTGCTTGCCGAAGTAAGTTTCGGCGCCGGCTTCCATGCCGTAAGCGTTAGCGCCGAGAAACATGTGGTTGGTGTACAACTCCATGATCTGGTTCTTGGTGTAATACCGTTCGATCTGGAGGGCGAGAATCCACTCGTTAACCTTGCGCGTGTAGGTTTGTTCTTTGGTCAGAAAAAGATTCTTCGTGAGCTGCTGCGTTAAGGTTGAGCCGCCTTCGATTCTGTCGCTTGTGAGGTTTTTCCAGGCGGCGCCCATGATACGAATCGGATCGATGCCGATGTGATCGTAGAAACGCACGTCCTCGACGGCGAGGATCGCGTTCCTCAGAACCGGCGGAATCTCTTCGTACTTCAGCGGGATTCTTTTCTCGAGAGCAAACTCGCCGATGACTGTTTCACCGTCGTCAGCGTAGATGCGTGTGACCACGCTGGGACGGTAAGTCGCGAGAGCTGCGACCTCGTTCGCGGCGCGCGAATAGTTCAACTCGTAGGCGGCGATGATGCCGGTCAAACCGCCGGCAGCAAGCGCCAGCAGCAGGACAGTTGGTAACCAAAGCCGTGCCAGGAGGTGTCTACGTTGTTCAGGAGGCGTATTGATAATTGCAGTTGGCGAATATTTGGAGTGATTTGAAGCCATAAAGTGAATTTTCTCCCAAAACACCTTGCCCGATTAGATGCGTGGTGGGCAACGTGGCTAGCCACAGAAGTTAAAATTATGCCGTAAAGAGGCACAAAAGCATATTAGACTGATGAGCTTTTTGTGCTTTCCTGCGGCGCGGTTATAATGGTTTCGCTTCGCAAAATATGGGGGCGACAGGCTTCGACAGGAACCTGAACGATCGTCGCGATGCATGCCGGGCTACCTTATGCAGCTCGTTAAAACGCGTAGGGAAACACAA
>Ga0070699_100000994_pt1 | contig 26374 bp, 23 predicted proteins | sample KBSK1503metaG_FD_65473 | JGI IMG/M metagenome (GOLD analysis project Ga0070699, IMG submission 65473) | Corn, switchgrass and miscanthus rhizosphere microbial communities from Kellogg Biological Station, Michigan, USA - KBS K1-50-3 metaG | ecosystem: Host-associated > Plants > Roots >...
CGCCGGACCGAGGACGCGTTCTTCGTGAAGGCGAGCTATTTGTTTCGGATGTAAGAAGTGACAAGTGACAAGTGACAAGTGACAAGTGACGAGTGACAAGTGACAAGTGACGAGTGACAAGTGACAGCATGATTGGGGGATCGGTGAGTGGCCGGTCCCTTTTTCTATTCTCTTTGTTGCTTCAGGGCGCCGAACTTCTTCATGAGGCCAAATAGGAGTTGCTGAGACTCCTGACACTGTTTGAGCGTGTTCAAGACGCCGGCGTTCCTGAAGTGCTCAAAATCATTCATCAGGTTCAATAGATCGTCGGTTTCAATGGCCGAGCCGTAGGCGATGCGCAGGTGGTTTCGCCAATGACCTGAGTCCGAAAAGAACGGGTACCCTTCTGCAATATTGAGTTGCACCGAAAGGGAAGAGCGTTGAAGCTGAGCAAACACGGCAGGAAACTGAGGCCGCCATGCCGAAATGCTCAGCTCGATGACGCCCTTTGCCACGCTCCGGGCTCGTTGCCAGGCGAGCAGGTCGCGATGTGTCTTCATACCCCAACGTACGGGGTTCAGCCGCGAGTTACGTATCTTTCCAATGCTTTGAGACATCAATTCAGCGCAAAGTTGTTACTTGTCACTTGTTACTTGTCACTTGTCACGTATTTTGAGATTGCCCTTGGAAGGCGCCACACCCGGAGTAATCTGCGATGCACTTCCCACGAAACCTGCTGGACCGCCCCGCTGAAGAGACGGCGCGATTAATCGCGCTCGGCTTCCTCGACCATGCCGCCCTGGCGCGAAAGCGCCTGCGCAAGCGGGAGCCCGAGGCGCTGCACGATCTGCGGGTCGGGGTGCGGCGGCTGCGCACCGGCCTCCGCTGCTTCCGCCGGGAGCTGGGTCGGAGCATATCCCGGAAGACTCGCCGTCAGCTCCAGCGTCTGGCGGGGGCCTCCGGCGCGAGTCGCGACCTCGAAGTCCATCTGGAATGGGTGAAGGACCAGCTGGATCCGGCCGGTACTCGGCAGCGGGCCGGGGTGACCTGGCTGGTGGAACGACTGGAGAGGCGGAAGCGCAGGGCGGACAAACGGCTCGACCGGACTATCGCGAGGATCTGGCCCTCGCTCCGCCCCAGGCTGAAGAAGGAACTGCGCACCTACCGGCTAACCGTCCGGGTGGACAAGATCGCGCGGGGCCACACGGCGGCTCCCGCGCTGGGTCGCCAGATCCTCCAGCTGTCCGGCGAACTGGAGACCCGGCTCAGCGCCATTCGTTCCATCGGGCAGCGGGACGCCGCCCACGCCGCGCGGATCCAGGTCAAGCGGCTGCGGTACATGCTGGAGCCGCTGGAGCACCAGGCCGAAGGTATCGGCGCGGTGGTGCGCCGGCTCAAGACCCTCCAGGATCTGCTGGGCGACCTGCACGATGCCCAGTCGTTCATGGCTAACCTGGCTCGGCTCCGGGAGCGGGCGGCCGACCAGCACCTGAAGCGGCAACGGAAGCGGCGGGGCTGGCGGACCGAGCCGCTCAAGAGCGGCGAGATGCAGGACGATGATCCCCGTCCCGGCCTGCTGGCGCTCCACCAGGTGCTGGTTGACCGGAGCCAGGTGGCCTACCGGCAGCTCGAGGAGCAGTGGCTCAAGGGTGCGGCGGAGCCGTTCTTCGCCCTGGTCACCGAGCTGGGCCAGTCCATGGTCAATGACGATCGGGACAACCTGGAGATCGAGCGGAAGTACCTCCTCCGCAGCATCCCCCCCGCCGCGCGAGTGGCGCCGGCCCTCCATATCGAGCAAGGATACCTGCCGGGAGACCGGATCGCCGAACGGGTGCGGCGCATCAGCGCGGACGGCGAAGAGCACCGCTACCGCACTATCAAGGGCGGGACCGGCATTTCCCGGGTCGAGGTGGAGGAAGAGGTCCCCGTGGCCCTCTACGAACACCTCTGGCCGCTTACTGAGGGCCGCCGGGTGTTCAAGCGCCGGCATAAGGTCAACGACGGAGCGCTGGTCTGGGAAATCGACGACTTCTCCGATCGCGACCTGGTCCTGGCTGAAGTCGAGTTGCCGTCCGAAGAGACGCCGGTAGATCCGCCGGAGTGGCTCAAACCGTATGTCGTGCGGGAAGTGACAGGCGAGGACGAGTACGCCAACTCGAATCTTGCGAAGTAGACGGTAGGGCGGTAAGACGGTAGGACGGTAAGGAGCGAGGAGATGGTCAGGCCGGGGCTTTTACCGTCCTACCGTCCTACCGTCTTACCGTCCCTTGGTATTGCAGGGGTAGTCTCCTTAACCAATCCATAGTCAATGTCTAATTCCGATCTACCCCGTAGAGATTTCCTTGTGCTCGGTACCGCCGGTATCGCGACCCTCGCCGGAGTCAGGAACTGGCGCCTGGGGGCCCCGTTGCCGGCATGGTCCTCCCGGGCGGTTTCTCCCTTCGAGCTGGAAGAGATCACCATCGCCGGCTTGCAGCAGGGCATGTCGGCCGGAACCTGGACCGCGCGCCGGGTCACCGAATTGTATCTCGAGCGTATCAACCAGCTGGACGCCGGTCCGGGCAAGGTGAACTCGGTCATCGGGCTCAACCCCGATGCGCTGGCGATCGCCGACCAGATGGACGCCGAACGAAAGGCGGGCAAGCTCCGCGGCCCGATGCACGGCGTCCCGGTCCTCATCAAGGACAACATCGATACCGCCGACCGGATGACGACCTCCGCCGGCTCACTGGCCCTGGCCGACTCCCACGCGCTCGCGGATGCCACCGTGGCGAAACGGCTGCGGGACGCCGGTGCCGTCCTCCTCGGCAAGACCAACCTCAGCGAGTGGGCCAACTTCCGCTCCACCCATTCAAGCAGTGGATGGAGCGGCCGGGGTGGGCAGACCAGGAACCCCTACGCGCTGGACCGGAACCCCTGTGGCTCCAGCTCGGGAACCGGTGCAGCCGTCGCGGCCAATTTCTGCGCCGTTGGGGTGGGAACCGAGACCGACGGCTCCATCGTATGCCCGTCCTCGAATTGCGGCCTGGTCGGGATCAAGCCGACGGTCGGATTGGTAAGCCGGGCCGGCATCATCCCGATTTCGGCTACCCAGGACACCGCCGGCCCCATGGCCCGCACCGTCACCGATGCAGCCATCCTGCTCACCGTTCTCCAGGGCATCGATCCGCGGGACCGTGCAACCCAGGTGCGGGGAGCGCGCCCGGTCGAGGACTACACCCAGGCGTTGAGTCTGGGGGGCCTTCGGGGGGCGCGGATCGGGGTGGCAAGAAACTTCTTCGGCTTCAGTCCGGCGGTGGATCGCGTCATGAACGAGGCGATCGAGGTGATGAAGCGGGAGGGCGCCGTGATGGTCGATCCGGCCAACTTTCCCACCGCGGGCCAGTTTGACGACTCCGAGTTCGAAGTGCTGCTGTATGAGTTCAAGGATGGGATCAACGCCTATCTTGCCGGCCTGGGACCCAATGCTCCGATGCACACCCTGGCCGACCTCATCGCGTTCAACGAGCGGGAGCGGGCGCGTGAAATGCCCTACTTCGACCAGGAGATCTTCATCCTGGCCCAGGAGAAAGGGCCGCTCACCACCCGCGCCTATCGCAAGGCGCTGGAGAAGGACGACCGGCTCTCCCGCCGCCAGGGAATCGATGCCCTGGTCGCGAAGCACAAGCTCGATGCCATCCTGGCACCGACCGGCGGCCCGGCGTGGACCACCGATCATGTCAATGGCGACCACTTCTCCGGCGGCTCCTCGACGCCGGCCGCCGTCGCCGGGTATCCCGCTGTGACGCTCCCCGCGGGTTCTGTCATGGGTCTTCCGGTTGGCATCTCGTTCTTCGGCCCGGCATGGTCCGAAGCCAGGCTGATCCGGATCGCATTCGGATACGAGCAGGCATCGAAGCAGAGGCAGGCGCCCCAGTTTCTCGCGCACGTCGCGGAGTCATGAGAATGTTGTCATGACAGCCCTTGGTGAAGGAACCTGATGGCGTTCACTTCGAGCATTGAACGACTGGCCGCGCGGCTGGGCGTGGAATCCGGCAGCCGGAAGATCGGCAGGACCACCCTGCTCCGGCTCACCCTGTACTACTTCGTCGTCGTCATCGTGATTGCGGGGTTCATCCTGGTGACCGGTGACATGCGGCCTCTGATGGAAGCCAGCGGGGACGCATCCCGGGTTCTCACTGACGGTCTCTCCAGCACGGAACAGCTCCATCAATGGACCCAGGGCTTCTGGGCTCCGCTCTTCCGCACCTTGCCGCCCCTGGTCTATGGCGCCGCTTCGGTGATCGGCTCGTTCCTGCTGTCCCTTCCCGTCGCCTTCACGTATGTCCGCACCCGGAATCGTCTCAAATACGACCAGTCGCTGGTGCAGACCGTGATCATGCTGCCGGTGGTGGTGACCGCGATCCTGATCGTGGTGGAGAACAGTCTTGCCCTGGCTTTCAGCCTCGCCGGGATCGTGGCCGCGATCCGGTTTCGCAGCAATCTCAAGGACAACCGGGATGCGGTCTACATTCTCGTGGCCGTGGGTATCGGCTTCGCTTCGGGCGTGGGCACCCTGGCCATCGCGACTTTCCTGTCGATGTTCTTCTGCACCCTCGAGCTGCTGCTCTGGAAGCTGGATCTGACCGCCGACCACGAGCGCACCTTCGGCATGCTTTGCATGCCGGCGGCTGCCGGGTCCGGCCCGGCGCTGGCCGCTGTCCCGGGTGATGCCGAGATCGGCGAGGTCTCCGCCGACACCAACTTGCTCCACATGGGGGGTGCAACACCCGAGGTAACCGGCACCAAGGGGAAGAAATCCGAGCGCCTTCTCATCTACGTCACCGACCCGGCGAAGGGGCGGGAAGTGGCCGATGAAGTGCTGGGCCGGGAGGCCAAGCAGTTCAAGTTGCGCAAGACCAAGGACGGCGGCAACGACCAGTACGTGCTGGACTACCGGATCCGTTGCCGGAAGAAGGCCCCGTCGGATCGAATCATCGAAGGCCTGTATGCGAAGGGTTCGCCCTACGTCATCGCCGCCGAAGTGAAGGAGACGGACGGTTGACCCCGCTGCGTGCCGGTGCGCTGGCGCCGGATTTCACCCTGCCATCAATGCCCGGTGAGCTGGTGACCCTGGCCTCCTACCGGGGGCAGCCGCTCATTCTGGTTTTCTATCCCGCCGACTTCAGCCCGGACTGTGGTGACCAGCTCGCCCTGTACAACGAGGTTCTGCCGGAGTTCGAGCGACTCGGGGCAAGGCTGCTCGCCGTCTCGGTGGACAACGTGTACAGTCACGCCGCGTTTCATAAGAGTCGTAACCTGCACTTTGTGCTGGGGTCGGACTTCAACCCCAAGGGGGCGGTCATCCGGCGCTACGGGGTCTACAACGAAGAAACCGGAATGAGCGAACGGGCGCTGTTCGTGCTCGACAGGGCCGGCGTGATTCACTGGTGTCACGTCTCGCCCCACACCAGCGTCGTCCCCGGAGCCGAGGGGATTCTCGATGCGCTCGAATCGCTCGTCGCGCCAGCTCCGGGAGATCGCTGATGCCGGGGCTCCTGATCCCCGTTAATCCGCGCGATCACAGCCGGGGTCCTTCCGAGGCCAGCCTGGTCCTGGTCCAGTACGCCGACTTCCAATGCCCCCATTGCGCCCTGCTTCATCCGATCGTCGATGAAATCCGCCGCGAGCTCAAGGACTCGTTGCGCGTCGTATTTCGCCACTTTCCCCTGAGCCAGGTGCATCCCCGGGCCAAGGCGGCCGCAGTGGCCGCCGAAGCCGCGGACAGCCAGGGCAAGTTCTGGGACATGGCGGACCTGCTGCATGACAATCACGAGGAACTGGATGATGATTCGCTGCAGGGTTACGCGAAGAAGCTCAGGCTTTCGATGAAGCAGTTTACCGGCGAGATCGAGTCAGGGGTCCACGACGCCCGGGTGCGGGCCGATTTCCTGGGCGGGGTGCGGAGCGGAGTGAATGGAACGCCGACGTTCTTCATCAACGGCCAGCGTCACGAGGGTGGCCTCACCTTCGACGCCATGGTCACCGCGTTGCTCAATGCCTCACGAAGCAAGTAGCTCCAGCCGACCCATCCTCTTACCATACTACGAAATACCGTCCTGTTCATCGACTCATCGAGGCATGCGATGCGACCCGCCTTTCTTCTCTGCCTGGCTCTCCTCACGACCCTGGTTTCCCCCGCGGCCGGACAGCAACCGGATACTACGTTCAGCACCCCGCTGACTCTGCTCGACGCGATCCGGCTGGGTCGGGAGCGCGCCGTCGGCGCTGTCACGGCTCGCCTCGTCGCCGAGGCTGGCCGGGCCAGGGTAGCTGAGCGGGCCGGTGAGCTGCTGCCGCAAGTGAGCGGCGGCGCCAGCTGGAGCCGGCAGACGGTGAACCTGGACGAGTTTGGAATTCCAATCGCGTCCGGAGTGACCCCGCCGTTTAACCTGTACCGCTTCCAGCTCCGGGCCGCGCAGACCTTGTTCGACGCTGCCGCCTTTTCCCGGTTGAGCGCGGAGCGGAACAACGCGATTGCGTCGGGCCAGGATGCCCGCGCCGCGGGCGAGCTGGCGGGGGCGACCGCAGGTATCGCGTATCTCCGGGTTCTGAGCACCACCGAAACGGTCCGGGCCCGCGAGGCAGACAGCGCGGTTGCGGCGGACCTGCTCGACCAGGCCCGCAAGCTGGTGGATGCCGGTATCAGCGCCGCGATCGACGCGACCCGGAGTGAAGTGAGCTACGGATCGGTCCAGACCCAGCTTGAAGTTGCCCGAAACAGCCGGGACCGGGCTCGGCTCGACCTGCTGCGCGCGCTCGACCTGCCGCCCAGTACCGAACTCACCCTGGCCGATTCCTTGACCGTCGACGCGGTCCAATTGCCGGAGACCCAGGCCGAGGCGGCGGTCTACGCCCGGGAACATCGCGCCGAGCTGATCGCGGCGCGGGCCCGGACCGATGCGGCGCGAAAGACCCTCTCCGCGATTCACCACGAGAACCTGCCCAACGTGACGCTCTCGGGCGGAGTCAATGAAACCGGACAGACGCTGGACGAGCTCAAGTACACCTACAATCTCCAGCTGGCCGTGAACGTCCCGATCATTGACGGATTTCGCCGGCAGCGCCGGGCCCGGCAGCAGGGGATCCAGGTTGAGGTGCAGGAAGTCCAGGAACGCAGCGCCCAGAACCAGGTCGATACCGATGCCCGGGAGGCGCTGCTGGATCTCGCATCAGCCCGGCAGCAGGTCGCGATCGCCGGAGAGCGGCTCAAGCTGGCCGAGCAGGAGCTGTCCCAGGCGCACGAACGGTTCACCAACGGCGTGGCAGGGAGCGTGGAGACCACCAATGCGCAGGGTTCCCTCATCGAAGCGCGGGACGCCCTGATCCAGGCCCGGGTGAACTACGCCAACGCGCGGGTGGCCGCCTACCGGGCGCTGGGTGTGATTGACCAGCTGCGATAGGTCGGAGGTATGAGGGAAGGCATGCGTTTTTCGGGTTACCTCCCTGCAGCGCTTTCGCGCGATATTCTCCATATAGGGGGCGGAGGCGAGGCCTCATCTAGCGGCGTCGTCCCGTCGCCATGGTATACTTAACATGGTGAATCGCGTTCTCCTGGCTGTGCTGTCCCTGGCGTGGTTGCTCGGGGCTACGGTGACCCTGGTTGGGAGCGCCGTCGCCGGATCGGGCGATCATTGCCAAGGTGGAGATCAGATGGGTCACGGCGCGATGCATCACGATGCGTCCGAAATCGACATCGGCGTCGACCACGATGGGGGTTGCAGACACTGCCCTCCCTCACAGTGCATGGATCACGCGCAGTGCAGCGCGGCCGTCACGCTGGCGGTCCCAGCCCCTCCGGCCATCGGCGTTGAACATTTCAGCCCGGTCGTGATTCTCGAAACTGCAGCCAGCCTGCACTCTCGCCCCCACCGACCACCCACACCTCCGCCCCAAGTCCTCTCCTGATCGTTTCGTCGTTCTGAACCTCGATCTGGAGACAATCAAATGTTCACATCTCGACCCTCCTTCAGGGTGATTCGGCTGTTCCTGCTACTGAGCCCTCTATTACTACCCGTCGGCCTGGCCCATGCCCAGCATGAGGACATGGTCGGCATGTCGATGCCTGACACCGAAGCGATGACAGGACCGCTGGGTATTCCCCATTCCCGCATGGGTTCCGGCACGAGCTGGCTGCCCGATGCCACGCCGATGTACGCCTACCACTGGATGCCGGGGCGATGGACCCTGATGCTCCACGGCCAGGCCTATCTCATGTACGACTATCAGGCGGGGCCGCGCGGCGACACTCAGGTTGGCAGCACCAACTGGGGCATGCTGATGGCGATGCGGCCTGTCGGCGGCGGTTTGCTGCATCTCCACGGCATGCTGAGCCTGGAGCCGTATACTATCGGCGCGAAGGGTTATCCCCTGTTGCTGCAATCGGGCGAGGCGTACCGGGGGGCACCACTGCACGACCGGCAGCATCCCCACGACCTCTTCATGGAATTGGCGCTGATGTACGAGCATCCGCTTTCCTCGCGGTACGCCGCCTCCATCTACCTGGCCCCGGTGGGAGAACCGGCGATCGGCCCGGTCGCCTTCATGCACCGTCCCTCCGCAGTGGACGATCCCCTGGCCACCCTCGCCCATCACTGGCAGGACGCCACTCACATCACGTACGGGGTGATCACCGGTGGCCTCTACACTCGTTGGTGGAAGTTCGAAGGGACTCTTTTCAATGGCCGAGAGCCGGATGAGGACCGGACTGATTTCGATTTCCGGAAACTGGATTCCTACGGCGCGCGCCTGAGCATCAACCCGTCGCCTCACCTGGCCATCACGGCATCGTATGGGTTTCTCAAGTCTCCCGAGGAGCTGATGCCGGATGTTTCGCAGGACCGGGTTGGTGCCTCAATTCTCTTCCATCGGGCTCGCGGCACTCGCGAGTGGTCTGCGGCCGCAATCTACGGCGCCAACCATCACTCGGATCGATCCGGCTTCGAGCACAGCCTTGTCGTTGAATCCACCCTGCGCTTCCGGGAGCAGGCCAGCCTCTTTGGCCGCATCACCTTCGTCCAGAAGTCCGCGGCGGACCTTGTGCTCCCCGGTCTTCCCACTGAGCAATCATTCAACCTCACTAGCCTGACCCTGGGCGCGGAGCGGGACCTTCTCCAGCGCGGCGGGGCGACACTGGGGTTGGGCGGCCGCGCATCGCTGAGCGTAGTCCCGGCGGACCTCGAGGCGGCCTATGGCGGCCGGACAGCCAAGGGTGTAGCCGTGTATCTCCGGCTCCAGCCTGCCCGCGCAGCCATGGACCATGGGGGCACTGAATGACCGACCAGATGCACCATCATCATCCGTCGGCGGAGCCTGCGGCCCACTCGTCTGAGACGCATGCCGGACACGACAAACATGCGGGCCACAGCATCGCGATGTTCCGCGACCGCTTCTGGATTTCACTCCTCCTGACGATCCCCATGCTTGCCCTGGGCCACATGCTGCCAGGGTGGCTGGGCTACCAGCCACTTCACGTCACCGGTGCTCGCTGGATCAGCGCGCTGCTGGGATTTGCCGTCTTCATCTATGGCGGCTGGGTCTTTGTGCGGGGAGCCTGGGGCGAGCTCAAGGCAAGGCAACCGGGCATGATGACGTTGATCGCGCTGGCCATCTCGGTCGCCTTCGGGTTCAGTCTCGCCGTCACCCTCGGCTTCCCGGGTATGCCGCTCTGGGAAGAGCTGGCTACCCTGATCACCATCATGCTGCTGGGCCACTGGATCGAGATGCGCTCCATTGCCCAGGCCGGTAGCGCGCTCAAGGAACTGACGAAACTTCTGCCCAACACCGCGTTCCGGGTCACCGGATCCGACACGGAGGAAAGGATCAATGAAGTTCCAGTCGGCGAACTCAAGGCCGGCGATGTGATACTGGTGCGACCGGGACAGGCCATTCCCGCGGACGGTACGGTGCAATCGGGCTCGAGTTCGGTCAACGAATCCATGATCACCGGGGAGTCGAGCCCGGTGGAGAAGAAGCCCGCCGGCAAGGTGATCGCGGGGACCGTGAACGGCGAAGGTTCGCTCCGAGTCGAAATCACCGGCACCGGGGACCAGACCGCCCTCGCCCGGATCATGCGCATGGTGGAACAGGCGCAGACCTCGCGGTCGAGAGCCCAGGCACTGGCCGACCGGGCAGCGGCGCTGCTGACCTACGTTGCCCTCGGCTCCGGCATGGTCACCCTGATCGTCTGGTTGTTGCTCCCCGTTCCCGTCTCCTATGCCGTGGAGCGGACCGTCACAGTGCTGGTCATCGCGTGTCCCCACGCGCTCGGCCTCGCCATCCCCCTGGTTATCGCGATCTCGACGACCCTCGGCGCCCGGAGCGGCTTACTGGTCCGCGACCGGCGGGGTCTCGAGGAGGCCAGGCTGCTCAACACCGTCGTCTTCGACAAGACCGGCACGCTCACCCGCGGCGAGTTCGGGGTGGTGGAAGTCGTGGTGCCTCCGGGCATGAATCCGGATGTGGCACTCGCGCTCGCCGCGGCTGTGGAGAAGGACTCCGAGCATCCGATCGCGAAGGGCATCGTGCGAACCGCGACTGAACGCCACCTCTCGCTACCATCGGTCATTAGGTTCGCCGCCCTGCCGGGGCGCGGTGTGGAGGCGACCGTGGAGGGCCGGCGAGTACTGCTCGGAGGACCGGCGATGCTCGGGAGCCTGCAGCTGGAGCTGCCATCGGAGATTCGCGCGGCGGCCGAGCGCGCCGCGGGGCGGGGTCAGGCGATCATCTATCTCATGGAGCCGGAGCGGGTGCTGGCGGCAATCGCCGTGGCCGACCTGGTGCGCCCGGAATCGGCCGCCGCGATCGCCCAGCTTCACGCCCAGGGAGTTCAAGTGGTGATGATGACGGGAGACGCCCGTGCCGTGGGCCAGGCGGTGGCAACGGAGCTCAAGATCGACGAGGTATACGCCGAGGTGCTGCCGGAGGACAAGGCGGGGAAGATCCAGGCTCTCAAGGCCGAGGGGCGCAAGGTCGCCATGGTGGGTGACGGGGTGAACGATGCACCCGCGTTGCTCACGGCCGATGTTGGGATCGCGATTGGGGCAGGCACCGATGTCGCGGTCGAAGCGGGTGACGTGGTGCTGGTGCGGAATGACCCGCGCGATGTTCCCCGCATCATCGCGCTTTCCAGGGCCAGCTACCGCAAGATGATTCAGAACCTCTGGTGGGCGGCAGGGTACAACGTGCTGGCGATTCCGCTGGCCGCTGGCGTGCTGGTGCCGTGGGGGATCGTGCTGTCCCCGGCGGTTGGGGCGGTCCTAATGTCCCTCAGCACGGTCGTCGTGGCGGTGAATGCGCAGTTGCTGCGGCGGACGCGGTTGTGAGGTGCCTGCGTTTTTCCGGTTACCTCTCGTTGGCGCTTTGGCGCGATATTCCCCATACAGGGGGCGGAGGCCTCGCTTTCGGACTTAATGATACACTCGCGGTTACCGCTCGCGGAGCGGCACCTCAATCGCGCTCTTGAATACCAGCTTGTTGCCGGCAGACGTCGCGCCGATACCCACACCCATGTTCCAGGTAAAGTCGTCGCCCAGGCGCAGCTCCACTCCGGGGTAGAACTGGTGAACCTGTTCCCGCGCGGGTGACAGGTCCCACAGGTGCCCCAGGCCGCCAAAGTATTCCATGACCAAAGTGACCCGTTCACTGACGTCCACGCCAATGCGGCCACTCGGCTCAAATTCCCAACCCGCGTCCGCCTCGGGCCCGTTCAGGTCTCGACCGAAGGAAGCGTTCAGATCCACCTGAAATCGACCGAATCGCTTCTCCAGAGTCGGCGCAAACTCAACGACGGCGGAGCTGTGATTGTAGCTCGGCCGCATGACACTGAATTCGACGTTCAAGCCCAGGTCGACCGGCAACCCCGCTCGTTTCGGCACATGGACGCGGGTGCGGGCGCGCCAGCCGGCGAGCTCCAGGCCGGCATCTGAGCGATAGGCCGTCATGACATAACCGGCCACCTCCCAATTCCTGGTCAGACCGCGGGTGACCTCAGCCGTGAGGTGAACCTGGTCGTCCGAGGCGGCGACGGTTCCATCCGGGAATTGGGTGCCCCGAGCGGCGTAGTTGAAGTGGGTTTCCAGTTCCCACTCACCCGGACCCGCCGTCTCGTAGGGATAGACTTCCACTTCGAAGGGATCCTGGGCTGCCACCATTGGAGGATGAGCTAAGACCATGCATGCACAGGTGATACTTCCTGCAATGAGGCTTCGAAATACCATCTGAAGTTCCGCCTTCCAGGGTCGTGTAGTGACAAGAGGAGGCGGAGGATAGCGGGGCGTCGGGAAGGCGTCAATACTTAGTTGAGAATTATTCTCACGCGTTGCATCATCACCTCCATCAATCCCGCCACGGTGGATACCCTCAACCAAGCGCTGCCACCGCGCGGCGAGGGTCGAGCCCTGCTACGATCAGGCGTAGGTATGGCTCAGCAATTGGGACAGCCGGAGGGCTGGTTGCAATCGGCAGCATGGGTGATGGGTTCAAGCGACCAGGGTTTCAACGCCGCAATCGCGATGATCCGCGATCGGCCGACCGACGGTCAACGAATCGCGCAGCGCCCTGTCGAGCTCATGGAAGCGTGCATCGGCCTGAACCCCAAGGGCATCGAGCAGCTTCGCAAAGAAGCACCGGGCTGATGCGGCGGCCGCCACGTCGAAGATCTCCGCATCTTCGAACCCGTGGGACCGAAGCTCATCAACCTCGGCCGCCGTGATGCGCTCGGGACTCAGGACAATGCGCTCGGCAAATGCCATCAGTGCCCGCTCGCGCGGCTCCAGGGGAAGGGCGTCAGCGTCCTGCATGATCGCGGTCACGGTGGCCGGATCGAATACCTTCTCCGCCAGCACCCGGCCATGGGCCATCGAGCAGTAGGTGCTGCGCAGCGCCCGGGCGGCGGCGAGCGTGGCCAGCTCATAGGTCCGCGCCGAAAGATTGGGCCGGATGGCAGCCACGAGGGCATCCCACCCCCGCCACACTTCCGGCCGAAGACTGAACGCCTGGACCCAGTTGGGGAAATAGCCGACCCGTTGCTCGATCTCCTGATACATCTGTGCGACCTGTCCCTGCGCTTCGGAACGCGGTATGGTCCGAATGAACACGTCGTGATCCTCCAGGGTGAGAACGTCAGGAGTTCAGCGCCAGGCTGACGGGATGCCCGGCGCTCCGCCAGTCCGGCAATCCCACCTCCATTCGCCGGGCGCGATAGCCGCGCTTGCGGAGCAGCTTCACCGCATCCGCGGAATACACGCAGTACGGCCCCCGGCAATACGCGATGACTTCACGGCGCTTGGGGATTTCGTGGTACCGCCGCCCCAGCTGATCCACCGGCATGGACAGCGCGCCCGGGATATGCCCGGCGCGATACTCCGCTTCGGGCCGGACATCGATGAGGGTGACATCGCCTTTGCCCAGTCGGCGGCGTAGCTCGGTCAAGGACACCGGCTCCATCTCATCGCGCGCCCCCAGGTAGTCCCGGGCGGCCTGCTCCACCTCGGCGAGGCGTTCCTGCCCGAGGGCCTGGAGATCCCGCACCAACCGGAAGACCCCGTCGGTCGCCAGGCGGTAATAGACGAAGGTGCCGTCCCGCCGGGTATCCACCAGCCGGGCGCCGCGGAGGATCCGGAGGTGGGCGCTGGTGTTCTTGACTGGCGTGGCGGAGTCGCGGGCCAGCGCCTCCACCGTCTTCTCGCCCTGGCTCAGCAGGTCGACCAGCTCGAGCCGCTTGGGCGCCGCCAGGGCGGCCCCGATCCGGGCGAACTGTTCATACAGGGCGGTCTTGGTCGCGCGCGGCATGGGGTCCTTGACTATTCGAAAGGTGGTTGCTTATTCTAATGATCGTTAGAATAATAGATGGTCGGACCGTTGTCAAACCCTTTCGCTGGTGAGGTCGCTATGCGTTTTCCGATTCTCGGCGCCGCCGCCGCCCTCCTCTTCGCCCCGGGGGCCGCGCGGGCCCAGGCCCCGGCCGATGAGCATGCCATCGTAGTCCCGGCCAACTCCGAAAACTGGACCCCGGCGCCCGCCGTGCTGCCCGCGGGAGCCAGGCTGGCCGTTGTCGAAGGCGACCCCAGTAAGCCCGGCTCCTACACCATGCGCCTGTGGATGCCGGACGGCTACCGGATTCCGCCCCATTTCCACTCGGCCCCGGAGCACGTCACGGTCTTGAAAGGGACGTTCCTGGTCGGAATGGGGGATCAATTCGATGGCTCGAAACTGTCCCCGTTGGCACCGGGTTCGTTCGGGATGATTCCGCCCGGAATGCATCATTTCGCGCAGGCAAAAGGGGAAGTGGTGATTCAGCTCCATGGGACCGGCCCCTGGACCCTGACCTACGTCAACCCGGCCGATGCTCCCGGCGCCGCGCGCAAATGACGGGTACCGGGATGACCGATCCTGCTGAGACTCCCGAAGCCGCCCCTTCACTCGAGAGCGTTATCAAGGGCGAAGTGCTCCGCATGTACCACGAGGTCGCGGCACATCCGGACCAGGAGTTTCACTTCTTTCATGGGCGTGAAGCGGCCGAGATGCTGGGATACCGGCAGGAGTGGCTCGACGCGGCTCCCGCCGGGGCGATCCAGTCGTTTGCCGGGGTCGGGAATCCCCATCTGAGGAGTGGACTTCAGGGCGGGGAGGTGGTGGTCGACATCGGGAGCGGGGCTGGCCTCGACAGCCTCATTGCCGCCCGGCAGGTCGGTCCCACGGGCCGGGTGATCGGCATCGATCTCAATCCGGAAATGCTGGAACACGCGCGAAGTCATGCCGTTGCCTCGACACTTCCCCAGGTTGAATTTCGTGAAGGCAGGATGGAAGACCTCCCCATCCCGGATGCCACCGCGGACGTGGTGATTTCAAACGGAGTGGTGAACCTCTCCTTCCGGAAGTCGAAGGTCATCCAGGAGCTGTTTCGAATCCTCCGGAGTGGCGGCCGGCTTTCCCTCACCGATATCGTGAGCGCCAAGCAGCTGTCTCAGAGTATCGTGAACGATCCCAAGCTGTGGGCCAGCTGAATCGGTGGCGCTCTCCCGGAGGGAGAGATGTTTACGTTGTTCGAACGGGCCGGCTTCGTCCGGGTCCGCTCCAGCGTGGTGCCCGGTTTCAGGTTCCGGAAAGGAAGCACCCGCGACGCGGCTGAAGCCTATGGTGTGAAGGCGGTGCTGTTCACGGCCTCCAAGCCGTGAACGGGGAGAGCATTGCCCTCGGGCTGCGCGCCAACTGGCGGCAGTTCGCCCTGCTCGTCCTCGTCAATGCGTTCGTGGGGGCCATGGTCGGGCTGGAGCGCTCGGTGCTTCCTCTCCTGGCCGAGGCGGAGTTTGGGGTCGCCTCGAAACAGGCGATGCTGGCCTTCATTGCCACCTTTGGACTGGCGAAAGCCGCAGCCAACCTCCTGGCGGGACACTGGGGGGATCGTCTTGGGCGCCGGCGGGTGCTCATCCTGGGCTGGCTGGCCGGCATTCCGGTACCGCTGATGATTATCCTGGCTCCGAGTTGGGGCTGGGTGGTGGCGGCGAACGTCCTCCTCGGATTGAACCAGGGGCTGGCCTGGTCCATGACCGTCGTCATGAAGATCGATCTGGCCGGTCCCAAACAGCGTGGCCTGGCCATGGGGTTGAACGAGTTCGCGGGGTATCTGGCCGTCGCCGCCGCGGCGCTCGGCGCGGGGTTGCTGGCTGAGCGGTACGGCTATCGTCCCGTCCCGTTCTTTCTGGGGGTCGCCTTCGTCGCGATTGGACTCACGCTGTCGATCCTCTTCGTGCGGGAAACCTCACCCCATGTCGCCCATGAAAGCCGGACTCGGCAATTCAACCGAGCCGAATCTCCCGGCCACTCCAGGTTTAGCGACGTTTTCGCGCGGACGACCTGGCGTGATCCTGCGCTCTCGAGCGTGAGCCAGGCAGGCATGGTGAACAATCTGAACGATGGCCTCGCGTGGGGCCTGTTTCCGGTTTTCTTTGCGTCGGCCGGGCTGAGTCTCGCTCAGATCAGTGTGCTCGCGTTCGTCTACCCGGCCGTCTGGGGAACAACCCAGCTCCTCACCGGTCCTTTGAGTGATCTGACGGGCAGAAAGTGGCTGATTGTGGGCGGAATGGTGGTGCAGGGGGGAGCGCTGGCAGGCATCGCCCTGGGCACCGACGCCGGTGCCTATGGGTGGTGGATTGCATGCAGTGTAGTGCTGGGAATCGGCACGGCCATGGTGTACCCGACACTCCTGGCAGCTATCGGTGATGTCGTGGCGCCGAGCTGGCGCAGCAGCGCGATGGGAGTCTACCGGCTGTGGCGTGATCTCGGATACGTCGTCGGAGCGATTGGAGCGGGCGCACTGGCCGATGCGTTCGGTATGAGTCTCGCGATTCAAGTCGTGGCCGGGCTTACCGCTGCCTCGGGATTATTCGTGGCGATCCGCATGCCGGCGGCTGCCCTACGTCAATCCGGCGGATGATCCCGGGGCTCAGCGCTGATCCTGCGGTGGACCTCGATGCTCCAGCCAGGGGTGGTTTCCCGGTGGGCCAGACGAAATCCCGCCTGCTGGAGCACTCCGGCCATGAGCTCGGGAGAATGCACGAAGGTGCGGAAGTCCCGATTCCGGACCCGCCGCATGAGATTCTCGATCGCCACGCCAGCCTTCACGAACCACCGCGCCCGAGGGTAGGACAATGCCACCGCGACTGTAGACCGGCGGGCTGCTGCCTCAAGGAGGGGCTGGTACGCGGGGTAACAGCATACCACCCGGTCCAGGAGCGCGATATCCGCTTCCGGAATCGTGTCGGCCAGATCGGTGAAATCACCGGAAATGAACTCCAGCCCATTGGTGAACCCCCGCCGTTCCGCTTCGGCGCGAGCCACGGCGAGCAACGGCGCAGAGGCGTCGATCAGGGTGGCCTTTCGCGCTCCAGCCTGCAGGAGCTCCAGTGTCAGCGCGCCGACCCCGGAACCGATGTCCAGCAGGCTCGCGCCGGAAACACCCATGGCCCGGAGCGCGTCCGCCAGCAGGCGGGTGGTCGGAAGCGGCCCCTGTTTGCGATATCGCGAAAGCTCCCCCTCGGCGTACCTGGCGTCGAAGTGGCGCGCAACTGTCGAAGGGCTGCCGGAACAGCAGTTCATGGGACTCTCCAAAACGGTTGCGCAGGTAAGATATCAGATAGTAATGAACGGGATTATCATAAGTCATGATCCAGTCCATCAACCCCGCCACTGACGAAATCCTCGAAACCCTCGAGGAGACCTCAGCTGCCCAGGTCGACCAGATCCTGGCCCAAAGTCACACCGCTTTCCTCGACTGGCGCGAGCGGCGCATGAGCGAGCGGGCCGACCTCATGAAAAAAGTCGCCGCGGTTCTCCGGAAAGGGAAGACCCGTTTTGCCCGCACCATGGCGCTCGAGATGGGCAAGCCGATCGCCCAGGGCGAGGCCGAGGCGGAGAAATGCGCGTGGGTGTGCGAATACTACGCCGAGAACGCCCAGGCGTTCCTTGCCGAGCAGCCGCGCGAGACCGATGCCTCGCGGAGCTACGTGCGGTTCGACCCGCTGGGCCCGGTGCTCGCCGTGATGCCGTGGAATTTCCCCTACTGGCAGGTCTTCCGCTTTGCCGCGCCCGCGCTGATGGCGGGGAATACCGGGCTGCTCAAGCACGCCTCCAACGTGCCCCGCTGTGCGCTCGACATCGAATCCATTTTTCGCGAAGCGGGTTTTCCCGAGGGGATCTTCCGGACCCTGCTGATCGGCTCCGGTGCCGTCGCCCCGGTGATTGCCGATACCCGGGTCGCCGCGGTGACGCTCACCGGGAGCGAAGCCGCCGGGATGAAGGTGGCGGAAGCGGCGGGTCACCATCTCAAGAAGACGGTCCTCGAGCTGGGTGGCAGCGACCCTTTCATCGTCCTGGAAGATGCCGATGTTGCCCGGGCGGCAGCTACCGCCGCGGACGCCCGGCTCATTAACAGTGGCCAGAGCTGCATCGCCGCCAAGCGGTTCATTGTGGTGGCCTCGGTGCTGGATCGCTTCACCGACGGCTTCGTCAAGGCAATGGCCGCCGCGGTAATCGGGGACCCGCTGGATCGGACGACCACCGTGGGTCCCCAGGCTCGTCGTGATCTCCGCGATGGGCTGCATACTCAGGTCGAGGCATCCATCGCCAAAGGCGCCAATCTCCGGCTCGGTGGCAGGGTATCACAGGGTAAGGGCGCGTTCTATCCTCCCACCGTGCTCACCGCGGTGCAACCCGGGATGGCCGCCTTTGATGAAGAGACGTTCGGACCGGCCGCCGCCGTGATCCGGGCACGGGACGAGGCCGATGCGATCCGCCTGGCCAACCTCTCGCGCTACGGGTTGGGTGCGTCATTGTGGACTGAAGACCTGAAACGAGGCGAGCGGCTGGCGGCCCGGATCGAGGCCGGAGCCGTTTTCGTCAATGGGATGGTGAAGTCGGATCCCCGTCTGCCGTTCGGCGGGATCAAGTCCTCGGGCTATGGCCGCGAGTTGTCGGAGTACGGGATCCGGGAATTCGTCAACGTCAAGAGTGTGTGGATGCGGGCGCCGGCCCCCTGAACACCACCATGGCCAGCGGCGGCAGCGTGATCTCCAGGCTTTGGGGTAAGCCGTGATGCTCAATCGCTGACGTGGTCACCCCTCCCAGGTTGCCTTGTCCGCTTCCGCCGTACAGCTTCGCGTCGCTGTTGAGAACCTCCTGCCAGTGTCCTTCGGCCGGCGCGCCGATCCGGAAACCGGAATAGGGAACCGGGGTGAAATTGCAGGCCGCGATCAGCATTGGGTCTGTCTCACCGCCCAGCCGCAGCATGACCAGGGTACTGTGCTTGGCATCGTTGCAGTCGATCCAGCGGAATCCATCCGGCTCGCAGTCAAGCAGATGCATCGCGGGCTCACGCTGGTACAGGAAATTGAGGTCGCGGACCCAGCGCTGCACCCCCTGGTGCATCGGCTGCTGCAGCAGCTCCCACTGCAGCTGGTTCTCGTGGTCCCATTCCCGCCACACTCCGAACTCGCCGCCCATGAACAGGAGCTTCTTGCCCGGCTGGGCAAACATGTAGCCGAACAGCAGCCGCAGGTTGGCGAAGCGGCGCCACTCGTCGCCCGGCATCTTCCCCAGCAATGAGCCCTTGCCGTGGACTACCTCGTCGTGTGACAGCGGCAACATGAAGTTTTCGGTGAACGCGTAGATGCCCCGGAAGGTCATCTCGTTGTGGTGGTACAGCCGGTAGATCGGGTCACGGGACATGTAGCGCAGGGTGTCGTGCATCCAGCCCATGTCCCACTTGAGGCCGAACCCCAGGCCGCCCAGGTAGACCGGCTTGGACACCATCGGCCAGGCGGTGGATTCTTCCGCCACCGTCATGACTCCGGGCCAGTTGCCGTAAACCTCCTCGTTGAACCGGCGGAGAAACGCCACCGCCTCGATGTTCTCCCGCCCGCCGTAGCGATTGGGTATCCACTCGCCGGTCTTCCTCGAGTAGTCGAGATAGAGCATCGATGCCACGGCGTCCACCCGGAGTCCGTCGACGTGGTAGCGGTCCAGCCAGAACACCGCGTTGCTGATCAGGAAGCTGCGGACTTCGTGCCGCCCGTAGTTGAAGATGAAGCTGCTCCAGTCGGGGTGAAATCCCTGGCGCGGGTCTCCATGCTCGTAGAGGTGAGTCCCGTCGAAGTATCCCAGCCCATGCTCGTCGGTGGGGAAGTGGGACGGGACCCAGTCGAGGATGACGCCGATACCCCGCTGGTGCAGATAATCGATGAGGTACATCAGGTCCTGCGGAGTGCCGTAGCGGCTGGTCGGCGCGAAGTACGAGGTAATCTGGTACCCCCATGAGCCGTAATAGGGGTGCTCCATCACCGGCATCAGTTCCACGTGGGTAAACCCGTTCTCCAGCACGTACTCGGCCAGCTGAGGCGCCACTTCGCGGTAGCTGAGATGGCGATTGCCTTCTGCCGCCACCCGCCGCCAGCTGCCGAGGTGGACCTCGTAGACCGAAATCGCGGCCTGGTGCGCCGGCCTCGCGGGCCGGGCCGTCATCCAGTCCGCGTCGCCCCACTCGTACTCCAGGTCCCACACCACCGACGCGCGGTTGGGCGGCAATTCGCCGTGGAAGGCGAAGGGATCCGCCTTGTCCACCGTGTATCCGCCGATCAGCGACACGATGTGGTACTTGTAATGATCTCCCTTGCCGACGCCGGCGAGGAAACCTTCCCAGATACCCGAGGAGCCTCGCGCCGCGAGAGGGTGGGAGCTGGTGCTCCAGCCGTTGAAGCTGCCCATGACGCTGACTGATTTGGCGCTGGGCGCCCAGACGGCAAAGCCGGTTCCGGCGGTCCCGTTCACGACACGAAGGTGGGCCCCCAGCCGTTCGTGCAGCCGGAAGTGGCTTCCTTCATTGAAGAGGTAGAGGTCCTGGTCGCCCAGCAGGCTGCTGTTATCCCCGACCTCGATCTCCTTCTTTTTGCGCGGTTTGGCTTTGCGCGGTGCTGGCGTCATCCGGCCGGTTCTCCTTGAGCAGAACCGGAACTATAACGCCTCGCCCGTCCGGCTTGCCAATCGGCGGTCGCCCTGCCATGATCCACCATGCGCACCCCCAGCGTGCTGTTAATCGCCAGTCTGCTCGCCCCATCGCTCGCTGCCCAGGTCCCCGAGCGCGCGGTCCGTAGAACCATTCCCATTCCGCGTTCCATGGAGCGGGCCTTCGCCGCCGGCACCCGCGACTCTTCGGGCCGGCCGGGAGCCCACTACTGGCAACTCTCCACCGACTACAAGATCGACGCGAAGCTGGATCCGGCCACCGCGATGGTCACCGGTCACGAGGTCGTAACCATCACCAACCGCAGCGATACCACGCTTCGCATGGTGGGTTTGCGGCTCTATCAGAACCGGTTCGCGCCCAACGTGGAGCGCGCGGAAACCGTCGTGGAGGTCACCGGCGGCCTGACCATTTCCCGGTTGGTCGCCAATGGGCGGCCGGTTGATGTCGCCGCCCCGGCGGCCACCTGGAACAAGACCACGTTCATCATGGTTCCGCTCCCCGCGCCGATTGCGGCCGGCACCACCGGGACCCTGGAGCTGGACTGGTCGTTCCGGGTGCCCCTGGTCCCCGATAATGAGCGAGGTGACCGGATGGGTCGCTGGGGGAACCGGCTCTTCCAGGTGGCGCAATGGTATCCCCAGGTCGCCATGTACGATGATATCCGGGGTTGGGACCGCGAACCCCACCTGGGGTCCGCCGAGTTTTACAACAATTTCGGCTCATTCGACGTGCGACTCGACCTTCCGGCGGGTTGGCTGATCGGGGCCACCGGCGTGCTCCAGAATGCCGACTCGGTTCTCACGCCGGCGGTGCTGGCACGGCTGGCCCAGGCCACGGCGAGCGACAGCCAGATCGTGATCGTCGGCAAAGATGACCGCGGGGCCGGCAAGGCGACGGCGGCTGGCGACCGGCTGGTCTGGCACTTCGTAGCCGACAGCGTGGCGGACTTTGCCTGGGCCGCCTCCAACGAATTCGTTTGGGACGCGACCCGGGCCACGATTCCGGCCAAGGGACCGATCCCCATCAACCTGCTGTACCTCCCGGAGCACGACCGCTACCGCGCCACCGGCGCGATGGCCCGGCACGCTCTCGAGTTCTACTCGAAACTCTGGATGCCCTACGCCTTTCCCCAATTCACCCAGGTGGACGGGCCGGAAGGCGGCATGGAGTATCCCATGCTTACCATGAGCGGCCCCGGGTTCGGAGTGACCGATCACGAGATCGGCCACCAGTGGTGGCCGATGATGGTGGGCGTCAACGAGACCGAGTATGGCTGGATGGACGAGGGGTTCAATCAGTACATGAACATTCTCTCCGGCGCGGCCAACCAGAACAAGCCGCCCAGGCTCGACAGCGTCGGGATGCAATGGGGCCGGCTCGCGGGAACCGAGACGATCCCGCCGATGATGTGGGACGGGAACTATGCCGGGCCGGCTTATGGCCTGGTGACCTATGGCAAGGCTCCGATGATGCTCTCCGCGCTGGGCGGCGTCGTCACCGACTCGGCCGTCACCCGCGCGATGAGCGCCTACGCGGTGGCCTGGCGCTTCAAGCATCCCACGCCGTGGGACTACATGTTCTTCATGAACCACGCGCTCAACCGCGACCTGGGCTGGTTCTGGTACTACTGGCTGTTCACCACGGAGTCGGTGGACGAAAGCATTGTGAGCGTGGCGACCCGGGACGGCCGCACCAGGGTCACCGTCCGGCAGAATGGGGAGATGCCGGCCCCGGTCATCCTGAAGCTGGATTTCGATTCAACCGGCCCCGCGATTCGCCCTTCCGCCAATGCGGTGATCAGCGGCAACAGCGCCCTGGTTACCTATCCGGTAGATGTCTGGTTTGGCGGGAGCCGGACTTACGTGGCGGAGCTCAACCTGGGCACGCGCAGAATTCAGAAGATCACGCTCGATCCGCAGAACCGGTTTCCCGACCGGGATGCCAAGGACAATGTATGGCTCCGCGCGACTACGGCTGCCACCCCACCAACAGTGAACAGATAGCGCTACCGCTTCAACGCCGATGAACGCCGAAACACGCCGATTGACTTCGGTGTAGTTCGGGCTATTCGGAGTGGACAACAACCAGAACAAAGAAACAATACAAGTCGTCGGCCATCTTCAATCGCAATCGAATGCGATCAGCGCGTTTCGGCGTTGATCCGCGTTGAAGCGGTAGCGTTACCGATCCGCGGGACTCCCGTCCTCCGCAATCCGCACGTACTGCCGGTTGGCCCCCCGCATCATCGCCCCGAAGGCCGCCACCATTTCCGAGTCGAAATCACTGCCGGCCCCTTCCTCCAGGTAGGCCAGCGCGATCTCGCTGTCCCATGCTTCCCGGTAAGGGCGGTTGGTGCAGAGCGCGTCGTACACGTCGCACACGTGCACCAGGTTGCTGGCGGAATGACAGCCGCGATGATAGGTGAAATCGGGATACCCCTGGCCGTTCAGCAGGATGTGATGCTCGTAAGCCACCACCGCGGCGAGATCCAGGTTCTGTTCCCGGGCCAGGAGAATCCGGGCGCCATCCACCGGATGCATCTGCATGACCTTCCGTTCTTCCGGCGTGTAGGGGCCCGCCTTGTTGAGCACTTCGATCGGCACCCGCACCTTTCCTACGTCGTGCAGCAGCCCGGCCATCCCGAACGCCCGCACGTCCTTCGGGTTCAATCCCAGTTCCTCGGCTACACCCATGGCCAGCACCGCGACGTTGGCCGAGTGGGTGGTGGTGTATTGATCGTATTCCTTCAGTTGAAGCAGGGGGAGCAGCACCCCGGCGTCCCGGTGCATCGCCATGGACAGCGACCGCACAACGGCTTCGGCTTCCACCAGGGGGATCCGGTCGTGCTCCGCCACCTCTTTGTGCATGTACTGGATCGTGTCGGCCTCGTCGTTCAGGTTGAACGCCATCGTCGCGGTGGTGATGGTGCGAATCAGGTCCGCGCTCGAGGCGCCGACCACCCGGATGGCGCCGAAGCGGATGCTGGTCCGCGAGGTCTGCCGGGCTTCTGCGGTATCCGGGGGGACGCCGTTGATCCGGTCCAGCGTGTTGATCATGAACTCTTCGAACTCGTCCCGGCCCACCGGATCGACAAACTCCAGCCGTTCTACGCCGGCGGCGGCCAGACGGGCCGTCCAGGGCCAGCCGTTCAGGTCGGTGAGGACCAGTTTTCCTTCGATGACTTCGTTGCCCACGAACGAGTAGTTCACCTTCGGCTGCTCTTCCAGCAGGAGCAGCAGCTTCTCGTAGGCGTTGTCCACTACTCGTTCCCGCGCCGGATGACCCCGCGGGTAGAGCACCATGGAGGAAAGACACTGGCCGATGGAGAGTAACGTGTTGACCGGAGCGCTCATGGGGTCATACCGGTCCGGGCCGCCGCTCGCACCGCCCCATCCCGGCTCTGGGCGGCGAGCCGCAACACCTCGAGCGCCTGGGCATCGTTCTGCCAGGTTGTGGCCAATACCGCGATGGCGGCCAGCAGCTCGGGGGACCGCTGGACCAGTCGACGGGCCCGGAACCAGCGGGGCCTGGTCATCGTCAATTCGATCAGGCACTCACGGGCAGGTACTGTCGGGACCTGGACCAGGGCTCGAATGGCCGCGACCCGGATCTCGGACGCCCAATCCCTGCGCCGGGCCACGGCGAGGACGGCGGGCCCGGCCCCCGGGGGTAATCGTTCCTGCGCCATGGTGAGGCCGATGGTCACGATCTGGGGGTCTTCGTCGCGCACTGCGCGCTGGACCGCTTCGTCATACCATTCCGGTGAATTCCAGGCGAGCTTCAGCGCCTCGCGGCGGACTCGCGAGTCACCGTGAGTGGTGTAGGGCAGGGGAGAGAATCCCGGCGGCAAGCCGGGGAGGGTACCCAGCAGCCCGAGCAGATTCCGCTGCACATACCACGCGGCGTTGGGCAACCGCTCGACGATCAGCGGGCCGAGCTCCTTCCCCATCCGCCGAAGCCAGGTGACCAGCCGGCGGCGGACCGAACGGGACTCCGCCGTGATCAGCGCGTCGAGCATCGGGATCGCCGCCCGGGAACCCAGCCGGGAGATCAATTCCTCGACGGCCTCGGCGTCCAGGTCATCGTGACTGAGCAGGTGCTCCAATGCCGCGGGAGTGGCGAGATGGCTCCAGATCGCCTCCACCGCCGGTGACGCAGTGCTTTCGCGCAGCAGGTCCATGAGGGTGCGCACTTCTCCGCGGTCCAGCAGCTCATTGAGTGCATCGCGCAACATTCCTCCCACCACGCCGATCTCCAGGCTCATCTGCACGATGCGAAGGGCGGCCTGCTCCTGCGGCAGCTGGTATCCCTGTCCCGACTGCCCCTCGGCCACCCGGTCCAGCAGGCCGGTGTGGGCAAGCGGGTTGGGATTCTCCAGGGTCCAGTCATCGAGCAGCCGGCGCACGGTTTCCCGCACCGCCGCGTCCGCCTCGGTGCGTATTCGCTGGGGACCGTCCGAGCCCTGGAGCGCGAGCTTGTTCAACATTCGAAGCAGGGTATGAGACATCGCCTGTCCGCTGGCATTGGCCGCGGCCTGGAGTATCATCACCACGGTGCTCACCGGCAGGTCGCGGTTCACCATCGTGATCAATTCCTGCCGCTGCTCGAGTGTCGAGCCGAGGGCGAGAAGGCGTTCGAGTGTCTCGGCGTCGAGCGCTCCCAACAGCTCGTTGAACCGGGCGGTCATCGGGGCCACCTCACCGGCTGGCGCCCGGGAGATTTCCCGGCCCATCTGGAGCAGGTAATCCACGATGACTCGATCGTACTTCGCGTCTTCCCGGCGCTTGGTGATGGCCTTGGCCACCTGGGCGGCGTCTACCTCGGGTTCAATCGCGGCATTGTCGCCGATCAGTGCGGCGGCGGCGAGGGCCATCCACAGTTTCTGGGTCGTGCTGGTCTGGGGAAGCGGGACGTCCGCCCCAAAACTGATGCCACCGTCGGCGTCCTCCGCCAGCCGGAGCTGGTCATAGGTCTGGCCGTCCAGCCTGATATGGGCCCAGCGCTGCTGGTATTGTTCCGTCTCCAGGCCCAGGGGCTTCTCGGCCCGGCGTGCGGCGGCGATCTCCTCGACCAGGTCCTCCAGTTCGTGAGGACCGACTCCGCGCCAGAAGCGCACCGCCCCCAGCTGCTGGCGATGGAGCTGGCGCGCCAGGTCCCTCAAGACGGCGTGGTTGGGATCGGTGAACGTGCCGTCGATCAGTAGCCGGTCCCCGGCGACGCCCACTGCAAAGGTCTCCCGGTCGAGGAGCAGCGAGTTGAGCCGAAAGACGGTCGCACTGGCGGCCGAAGTGAGTACGGGGTGGTCGGCGGGATAGGAGCCGTGCTGGTGGATATGGATGGAAAACTGGATCAGGAAGGCCGAGACTTCAGGCGACAATACCCTCCGCACGCCAGGCGGGTGGGTCACAAATGACTTAGGCGGTGTGCCGCGTAGCCTCGCATGCTCCTTCGAATTGTCGGAGAGACTGGACTAATGTATCGTGCTTATCATCTACGTCAAATAATTGCAGGTGGATCCGGGAGGAAACTGTGAGATCTTTTGACACCGCTTGAGCTCGGTTTGGTAGTGGTTGCTGCCGCGCTGGGAGGTGCGGTCAACTCGATCGCCGGCGGCGGCACCCTCATCACCTTCCCCGCCATCGTGGCGCTCGGGGTGCCACCCCTGGTCGCCAATGCTACCAGTACGGTCGCGCTGTGGCCCGCCGCGGTGGGCAGCATGTGGGGTTACCGCGGCCATCTGACCGAGGTCAGGCCCTGGGTCATCCGCTTCGCCATCCCCAGCCTCCTGGGGGGCGCACTCGGCGCTTGGCTCCTGCTGCACACCCCTTCGAAGGCCTT
>Ga0070699_100000995_pt1 | contig 26369 bp, 26 predicted proteins | sample KBSK1503metaG_FD_65473 | JGI IMG/M metagenome (GOLD analysis project Ga0070699, IMG submission 65473) | Corn, switchgrass and miscanthus rhizosphere microbial communities from Kellogg Biological Station, Michigan, USA - KBS K1-50-3 metaG | ecosystem: Host-associated > Plants > Roots >...
CGGGGCCCTCGATCATCACCTGGCAGCCCTTGTCCCAGGCGATCTTGGTGAGCTCGCCCAAGGTCTCGAGCTCGGCGAACTGGGCGCGGTCGTTGGCGTCGGCGATCGAGCCCGGCCGCAGGCCGTCGCCGAGCGAGAACGACACGTCGTATTTGCGCATGATGTCGCAGATCTCGTCGAAGCGCTCGTAGAGGAAGCTCTCCTTGTGGCGGGAGAGGCACCACTTCGCCATGATCGAGCCGCCGCGCGACACGATGCCGGTGACGCGGCTGGCGGTGAGGTGGATGAAGCCGAGCCGCACGCCGGCGTGGATGGTGAAGTAGTCGACGCCCTGCTCGCACTGCTCGATCAACGTGTCCTTGTAGCACTCCCAGTCGAGCTTGACGGGATCGCCGTTGACCTTCTCCAGCGCCTGGTAGATCGGCACGGTGCCGATCGGCACCGGCGCATTGCGGATGATCCATTCGCGCGTGGTGTGGATGTTGCGGCCAGTGGAGAGGTCCATCACCGTGTCGGCGCCCCAGCGGATCGCCCACACCATCTTCTCCACCTCTTCCTCGACCGAAGAGGTCACCGCCGAGTTGCCGATATTGGCGTTGATCTTGGTAAGGAAGTTCCTGCCGATGATCATCGGCTCGAGCTCGGCGTGATTGATGTTGGAGGGAATGATGGCGCGCCCGCGCGCGACCTCGCTGCGCACGAATTCCGGCGTGACGAAGGCGGGCACCGCGGCGCCGAAGCTCTCGCCGTCGGCGAGCGCGGCCTCGGCACGCTCGAGTTTGAGCTTGCGGCCGAGATTCTCGCGCTCGGCGATGTAGACCATCTCCTTGGTGATGACGCCGGCGCGCGCCCATTCCAGCTGCGTCAGCGGCTTTCCGTTGGCTGCCCGCAACGGACAATGTGTGGTCGGGAAATTACGGGCGAGGTGCTTGCCGCTGACATTGCCGTTGTCCACGGGCTGGATCGCACGCCCGTCGTAATCCTCGACGCCGCCGCGCTCGCGCACCCATGCGAGGCGCGTGCGCGCGAGCCCTTGCTCGACGTCGATCGTCACATCGGGATCGGTATAGGGGCCGGTGGTGTCGTAAACCGGAATCGGCGGCTCGGCGGCGGCCTCGGTGAGCACGATCTCGCGCACGGGCACGCGCAGCTCGGGCGCCGCGTCGGGCCGCGCATAGACCTTGCGCGAGGCCGGCAGCGGTCCGGTGGTGACCTTGGGGGTCGCGATGTTGGGGTCGTGGATGTTCATCGTGTTGCTCCCGGTGCGAATTCGCGGAAGTAGCCGTAAAAGCAGAGCGCCGCGCCGATCACCAGCCAGATGACGCCGGCGACGACGAGGCTCGTCGGGTTTGCGAGGAACCAGCGTACGGCGGCCTCCGTTGCCTGCGGCCATATGATGCGCTGGGCGCCGCCGATCGCGGCGAGCCAGCCGAAAATGGTGATGAGGACGCGCCAGTCGGCCGCCCACACATTATGATTGAGCAGGATCGCGACGCCGACGCTCATGCCCAAGATGCCGGTGATATAGATCAGCGCCGGGCTGCGCACGAACTCCTCGCTGAGGCCGCGATAAATGGCGCCGTTCGCCAAGACGCCGATGGCGACGGCGAGGACGACCGGGCCGATCAGCCTTGCGAGGAAGAGCGAGATTCGGGGAGAAGCTGTTGCCATGTCCTGTCCCTTCGCCGGCATGACCCGGATCAGGTTCAAAGGGTTCCCGCGGTATCGACTGGCGGGTCTCTCAGCTCCTTGACCGGAGCTCCCCTCGGAACACCGGTAATGTAGGCCCGCCGGGGGCGCTGTCAACGCGTGCGCTGCAGCGGACTTGGTGATCTGCCTTCCCTGCGGGGCGGGGATGAGCGCGAATTTGATCAAGATCAAAGCCTCCACAGCCGCGCCAAGCATCATGGCTCCCCAGATTGATAAGGAGTCATCCATGCCCGTGGATACGATCGTCGTCGTCCTCATGGCCGCCGCCTTCGGCATTTTTGCCGCCACTTTGTATTGGGCGGACCTGCGCACGCGCGGGCTGACCAGGTAGCGCGCCGGCCTTGAGCTGTGGCCTCAATACCCGCTCACCCGCGACCGCCGATTCGGCATTGCCCGCTCTGCGGCATTGCAATGCTGAGCAGCAAGTCGGACGAGCAGAACGGGCAGTTCGACACGTTTTCGTGCCTCAACTGCAAAACCACCATTACGCTCGCTCCTCCGCCGAAGAGCCCGAAGCCGAACCCGTGAGCTCGCCTTGCTTGGCGGCCGCCAGTCCACATGGGGTCGGCGCTGTTTGGCTTGGCCCGAGATAGGACGTTCCGAAGGCCGGATGGCACGTCGACTACTTTGCGAGCGTGTTGATGTAGGCGGCGAGGTCCTGCGCCTCCCGGCGCGTCAGCGTCACGTTCATCCTGGGATGCGGATCAATGATCGAAAACGCGAGCGTGTCCGGGTTGGAAGCAAATTTCCTCGCGATCGCTTCGAACGGCGGGGCGTCGGTCACGACTCGGCGCACGATGTGACAGGTGACGCAGCGCGTTTCAGCGAGACGTTTGCCGTTATCGGCGTCGGCGGCGAGCGCGCCCGATGCAGCCACGATCGCGGGAAGCAGCGAACAAAAGCGAAGCAGCTGCACGAAAACCTCCATCAATAATTTGGGCTGATTTTGCTCTGAGACTCGCTTGCGCCGCAGCACCATGACGCCGATTGGATGTTGCAAAGTTGATGCAGGTCAAAGACGGCCATTGTGGTCGCCTCGACCATGCGAATTTCCGAGATGAACGCCGCATCATCGCTGTTGTGGCAAATCGCAGGACCAAAGGCGTCCAAGGGTGCGCGGGGAGAATGCGAGTTTTCGCCGCTAATGCGGAGGTGGAAAATGATCGTGAGGCTCGCAATCCTCCTTCTGCTGCTCGCAACATCGTCGAGCTTGGCCGAAGACAGTAGTCCCAGTCCGCTGGAGCAGCGCGGTCGCGTTCTGGCGGAAAGAATGTGCTCGCAATGCCATGCCATCGGCAGGAGTGGTGAGAGTCCGCATGTTGGTGCCCCTGCCTTTCGTGCGCTCGATCGCCGGGTGGATCTTGATTCTTCCATGGAGCGGTTGCGTGAAGGGCTGACGGTTGGCCATCCGGACATGCCGACATTTCGTTTCACGCGTGAGGACGCGCGTGCGTTCCTGCTTTATCTGAGGTCCATTCAGGCGCCGTAAGTGCATGCTGAGTCGATCTGACTTATCACCACCGGTGGACAGACCTCGGTCGGTGGCAAATCTGCGGAACTTTCTTCGACCGATTATCATTGCCTGGCCTGCAGCCGGCCTTGTCATCGGCCTCGCGGCGCAGTTTTCCGGATGGGGGCATTGGGCTTCCCCGATATGGGCCGCCGCCACGATTCCGGTCCTGCTCGCGCTTGTGGCGGAGATCGTCATCAGCTTGCGCCGTGGCGATGTCGGCTTGGATATCGTGGCCGCACTGTCGATGCTGGCGGCGCTGTTCTTTGCCGAATACCTCGCCGCCGTCGTGGTCGCTTTGATGTATGCCGGCGGGCAATACCTCGAGGACTTTGCCGAGCGTCGCGCAAGCCGGGAGATGACGGCGCTCCTCGCCCGAGTTCCGCACACGGCGGTCCGCCAGCGCAACGGCCGGCTCGAAGAGATCGACTTGGACGTGATCGAGCCCGGCGATCGCCTCGTGGTTCGGAAAGGCGATGTGGTCCCGGTCGACGGGGCGGTCATAGAAGGCTTGGCCGTTCTCGATCAGTCGGCCTTGACCGGCGAATCCGTCCCCGTTCAGCAGAAGGTCGGCGACGGCGTCATGAGCGGGGCGACCAACGTCGGCGAGGCCTTCCATCTGCTGACGACGAGGCGCGCGGCCGAGAGTACCTATGCCGGCATCGTCCGTCTGGTCGAAGCGGCCCAGCGCTCGCGCGCGCCGATGTCGCGCCTGGCCGATCGATACGCCATGGTGTTCCTGGCGGCGACCATCGCGCTCGCGGGAGCATCTTGGGTCTGGAGCGCGGATCCCATCCGTGCCGTGGCGGTGCTGGTGGTGGCGACGCCTTGTCCACTCATCCTCGCCGTGCCGGTGGCAATCGTCTCCGGCCTGTCGCGAGCCGCCAAGCACGGCATCCTGGTCAAGGGCGGCAAGGCGCTCGAGATTTTGGCGCGGGTGCGCTCGCTGGTGATCGACAAGACCGGCACGTTGACGCACGGTCGAGCCCATATCGTCGCGACCGATGTCGTCTCTGACGTGTCCGCTGATGAAATTCTGCGGCTTGCGGCCTCACTCGACCAGGCTTCCAAGCACGTCACGGCGCAGACCATCGTGGATGACGCCCGAAGCAAGGGGCTCGAGCTCACGATCCCCAGCAATGTCGTTGAGACGCCGGGTGAAGGCATCGAAGGCTGCGTCGATGGCCATCATGTGATCGTCGGCGGGCTTCGCTTCGTCAGCGGGAAGATCGGCGCAACGAGTCTTTCTCGATTGCACACGCAGCGGCCGCCTGGAAGCGTCGCGGTGGCGGTGGGGATGGATGCGAGGCTTCTCGGGGTGTTGATTCTCGTCGACCGGGTGCGCGCGGGGACCGAGGCCTTGCTCCGCGATCTCAAGTCGCTTGGCCTCGCCCGGATCGTCCTTGCCACCGGCGACCGGCGCGATGTGGCCGAGATGGTGGCCAGGGGCCTGCCGATCGATGCGGTCAGATGGGAGCTCAGCCCGGACCAAAAAACCTTGGTCGTGCTGTCGGAGCGAAAAAACGGCCCGGTCATGATGATCGGCGACGGCATCAACGACGCGCCGGCGCTGGCTGCCGCCGATCTCGGCATGGCCATGGTGCCGGCAATCAAGATTGCGCGCCGATCACGCTTTATCGCGCTGGAAAGCGTCTATGCGGGTTTGGGTCTTTCGGTCCTCGGAATGATCGCGGCGGCGCTCGGCCAGATCACGCCGGTGCAAGGCGCCATCTTCCAGGAAGTGATTGATATCGCTGTTATTCTCAATGCGCTGCGGGCTCTGCACGATCGCTCCGTCTAGCCGCCGCGGCTCCATCACTTGGGCTGCAATTGATCCAGATCATAATCGCTCGCTGCGGGCGCGCTATCAATCGATCATCACTCTCACAGCAGGTAATCTGCCATGACCAAGCCCGTCCCCGACAAAGCCGAAGTCGCGCTCGAATATCCGGGACAAGCTCTATATCGGAACATTCGAGCGAACGTCGCGTTTCGACGCTCATCTTGACGAAACCGGAATTTCGCTCAGCCTGCACCGCACTGGCGCCGCCGACATCCGCAAAAGCGTTCGCATGCATTTCCACTATGGGCTGTTTGCGGACATCCTGCACGATCTCGCAAATACGGTGTCTTCCGTGCCGCTGGCCGATGCGGCACACCGCGATGCGCTGCACGAAGGGGCAAAGGCTCTCTGTCAGGCGCTTAATCCTCGTCGCAACGACAAAGACGACATCGCACAGATGACGCCCGAGGAGGAGGTGCTCCTGCTGCACGTCATGGAATAATGCCGGCAAGTGACGCGCGGCACAAACTTGAATGATGCCGGTCACACCCGTATTTTGCGGAGATCGAGTTTAACCGCGAACGCAATGCCGCGGATGTGGTTGCCCTGAGGCATGACTGGGAGGGACGGCATGTATCGGCATATTTTGATCCCAATCGATGGTTCGGAGCTTTCCCACAGGGCGGTGCACCATGGATTGTCGCTCGCCAAGGTATTGGGAGCGAAAGTCACGGCATTGACCGTGGAGGGATCATTCAACGTCTATGATGTTCCCGCTTCCAAAGTCCATGAAATGTCGGGCTCTTTTGCAGAGCACGTCGAGCGCACCAAAGTGCACGCGGAAAAGATATTGAACGGCGTCGCCGAGGAAGCGCGATCGGCGGGTGTGCCTTGTGAAACCGTGCAAGTCGAACAGGATCATCCTTACGAAGCCATCATCGAGACTGCCAAGCAGAGAGGCTGCGATCTCATCGTCATGGCCTCGCATGGCAGGAGCGGGATTGCGGCAATCGTGCTCGGCAGTGTGACGACCAAGGTGCTGACGCACACGAAAATTCCGGTTCTTGTCTGTCACTGACGCGATCGGTTCCACCTTGACGTCAGGGACCTGAGGCCGGGCGGCATCGCCGCGCGTCAAGCGACAGCGATCATCGCGCTTACATGGCAGATGCAACTCATTTGAGGCTCAGGATATAGGCAATGATGTCCGCCTGCTCGTCGGCTGGCAGCATGATGTTGGGCATCGCGCGATGTGAAGTATTGAGCGCGGCCGATAACGCGGTCGCGGTCATGCCGGGAATGGAGGCAATAGCCTGGAAGCGAGGCGCATTGGCGTTCGGGGATCGCGAGTATTCTTTTTGCACGGCATGACATTCCGCGCATAGCCGTTGGGCCAGGATGAGGCCGCGGCTCGGTTGCCCGATCTCCTGCGCCTCGCCATGCACTGTCGGCATCTGCAAGGCGATGACCGCCGCCAGCATGAGATGCTTCGCGCGCATCTGAATCTCCGCGCATCGCCGAAAATTGGCCGCCTCGCCTTATCGCTTCGCCGGACCTGAGTGCATCAGATCGTCGTCCGAAGGTCCGTCGACGACCAAGTATCCGGCGAGACCGCGCTCGATCCTCGACAATGCATGGTCTACCAAGACGTAGCGCCCCGGCCGGTCGATCTTGAAGTCGACGACGGTCGCACCGCCAGGCGGTACGGAGACGGTCTGCACCCCTGTAATCGGCATGGCTCCAAGGCTGGCACCTTCGTAGACGTGGTCGAATATCTCGCCAATGACGTGGAAGGAGGAGGTGAAGTTCGGCCCGCCGACGCCAAAGAATATGCGTACCGTCTCGCCTGGGCGCGCCCGCAATGGATGCGACTTTGTGAGCGCGCCCACTGCGCCGTTGAAGAGGAAGTACTCAGGCCGCTCGGAGATCAGCTTTTCATAATCCATCTCCTGATGCCCGGGCATTCCGAAACGTTTGGCGGTGTAAAGTTCTCCCTGCATGACATAGAATTCGCGGTCCACCTGCGCGAGTCCGCCTTCCGGCTCCACGAGGATCAATCCATACATGCCGTTGGTGATGTGATGCGGCACGCTCGGCGTCGCGCAGTGGTAGACGAACAGGCCCGGAATAAGCGCTTTGAATGTAACCACCTTTTCCTGTCCCGGCTCGGTCTGGGTGAATTCGGCGCCGCCGCCCGGGCCGGTGGCGGCATGGAAATCGACCGAATGATACATGAGGCTGGCCTCGTCGTTCTTGAGATGGACCTCGACCGTGTCGCCGACACGCACGCGGACGAAAGGTCCGGGCACCTTGCCGTTGAAGGTCCAGAAATTGTAGGTGATCTTATCGTCCAACTGCCCCTTGAGCTCGACGGTCTCCAAGTCGACCCGGACGATCTGCGGCGGACGCGCGCGGACGGGCGCCGGCAGATCGGTCGGATCGCGCACGATCTCAGGGGCTATCGTAGCGACCGTGGCCCGCGCCCCGGGTGTCACTTGGATGCGACCTTCCATCCCAGCCTCGCGATGGCCCGCTATCGAGCAGAAGTAGACGAATTCACCGGTCTTGTCGGCGGTAAACGCTAGCGTGCTGCTTGCGCCTATTACCAAGACCCGGTCCGAGCGGGCGGCATATTGATCGATGACGATATCGTGCTCGGCGCCCTCGCCGTTGATCAGGTTGATCTGCACAGTCTCGCCCTCATGCACGACCAGCATCGGATTGACCTTGCCGTCGATGTCGCCGCCGACGCCGAGATAGACCATCCGGCCCTGCGCGATCCCGGAGCGCAGCGTGAAAATAGTCGGAGCGTGCATATCCCCGTGTGCCATCGCGGCGGCCGGAGGCGAGGCGGAGGTTTGGGGTGGAGCGGGCGTCTGCGGCGCCTGCGCCACCACGGGCTGCGCTGAATGTGAGTGCTGTTGCGCCCAGGCTTGATGTGCGCATCCCACGAGAGTTGCTGCGAACAGCAGTGCGTTCAACATCCGCATTGAATCCATCCTTTTCGACCGCCGCTCCATCGCGTCCGCAACGGAACATCACCATCCATTCGCGAATGATCCGCTAATCAGCCTGAAGCGAACCTGACATAGATCAAATCGAGGCGGGCGGCGACGTCGTCCCGCGGAAGGGCGATCTTGTCGTTGAAGAGCTGGAAGAAGCGGAGACCATCCACCGCTCGGCGGCTAGCCACGGTCGCTCATGACGCCAAGCTCAATGCGACAACATGCAACAGACCGGGCTTGCCGTGAGAAGTTCGCGCGTGACGCCGCCGAGAATCCATTCCCCCAATCGGCTATGCCCGTAGCCGCCGGCGACGATTAAGTCTGCTTTCTCCTCCTCCGCAACGTGGAGGAGCTCGGCGGCGATCGGGCGGCGCGGTCGGCGCCAGATTTCGGCCGCCACGATCACCCGGTGGTGGACGAGGTAGGCGGCGACATCGGCCAGATTCTTCTTGGCCTGCGACTGCGATTCGTCCTCGCCGATTTCGACGAGCAGAACCTCTTTCGCCTGCCGCAAGAATGGGAGCGCATCCCGCACTGCGCGGCGGCATTCACGCGTATCCTTCCAGGCGACGACCACGCGGCGAAGCGGCAGCGCAGCGATGGTGTCGGGCACCAGCAGAACGGGCCGGCCGGCCCGCAGCACGATAACCCCGGGATCGGCGTCGTCCCCGCTGCGCCTGCGACCAATGACGAGGAGATCCGCCGCCCGTGCTTCGCGCAAGAGAAGCTCGCCGGGCGGTTCAAGGGCGCTGCGCCATTCGGTCTGCCGCAGCGAGCGGCCCTGGGCGCGGAACGTCTTGCCCCGTTGCTCGAAACGCGCCGTCAGCTTTTGAAGGTCGTATTGGTTGGATTCGGTCAGTCCGGCATCCCCGGCCATGAAGGCCGGCCACAGCGCGCAACCCGCAACCCCGATAAGGGTGGCCTGGAAACGGTCGGCCAGGCCGATTGCGAGTTCAACTCTTTGTTCCGATCGTGCTCGACGTCGACGTGCACCATCAGTGCCGCAAAGGACATCGGACTTTCCTGTTTCCTCGATCGACCATTCCGATCGACCTTTTCACATCGCTCGGCATCGGTGTTCTCCCGCATGCGACCAAAACGGCCGAATGCTCAATGCGACAACATGCAACAGACCGGGCTCGATGCCAGAAACTCGTGCGTGACACCGCCGAGGATCCACTCGCCTAATCGACTGTGCCCGTAGCCGCCGGCCACGACCAAATCTGCCTTCTCATCCTGAACAAGACCCAGGAGTTCGGCGGCGACCGGGCCCCGCGCTTGCCGCCAGACTTCGCGCGCCGCGGCGACTCGATGGCGAAAGAGGTACCCTGCGACGTCGGAAAGACTCCTTTTGGCAATGGACTCCGATTCGCCTTCGCCGACGCCGACGAGCAGAATTTCTTTGGCATGCTGCAGAAACGGAAGCGCATCATGCACGGCGCGTCGGCACTCACGTGTGTCCTTCCACGCCACCACCACGCGGCGGAGCTGCAGCGGAGCGACGGTGTTGGGCACCACCAGGACGGGCCGGCCCGCCCGCAGCAGGATCACGCCGGGATCGGCAAGGTCCTGCACGTTGCCGCCGGTGTGCCGTGCTCCGACGATGATGAGATCCGCCGCTCTGGCCTCGCGCGCCACGAGTTCGTACGGCAATTCAAGCGCGCTACGCCATTCAACCTGCCTGAGATGCTGGCCCTGGGCGCGGAACCTTCTGCCCATGTCATCGAGGCGGGCGCTCGCCGCGCGGCACTCGTGTTCCGTGGGCTCGTGATAGACGACGACGCCTCCGGCGGCGAAGGCAGGCCGCAGCGCCAAGCCGGCAACGCCAATGAGCGCCGCCTGAAAGCGATCGGCCAGAGCAAGCGCAAGTTGCACCCTCTGTTCGGAGTCGCGCTCGACGTCGATGTGGACCATCATCGTTGTGAACGACATCGCTTGTTCCAGCTTGCGGTGATCAAGAAACGAACCGACCGAACTTTTCGATCGCGCGGTGGTCAGGGTGGTCATGAGCGCTGCTCCGCTTCACCACCGCCAGCTGCGGTGCCTCGGTCCGAATACATCGAGCCGCTGCTGTTGTTGGCGATCCAGCGAGGCGTAAAAGGCGTGCCGGTCGCAGGGTCTTCACGGCCTGAGACATGACCTCGAGCCGGGCGTCCATCATCTCCAATTGCGCCTTCGTCGTCGCCGGGATTTCGGCCTTGCACGCCGTCGCCATCGTTGCGATCGCCTTGCTAGAGGCCGATTGCAGATCGTTCAAGGCCGCCCGTTGAGTTTCGGTCGGCCGCACGACCCGCTCGATCCACCGCACTTGCCATTCGTAGAGGCCGACCGAACGCGGCGTGCACAACCGCCTATATCCCCGCGGACCCATGGTTCCGGGACCGGTCATCACGCCTGGAATGAGGACGACCGCGTTCTTGTCCACCGTCCGGGAAGGCGATTGTTGCGCGGTGACCGGCGCTCCCCCGACCACGAAAGTTATGACGCAAGTCACCACCAGCACTCTGCTGATCCAGTTCATCATCTGCGCACACCCTCATCCGAAGGGCAGCCCTGAACACTATCAGTTGGCAAGCCCGCCATCGACTGAGACTGAAGGTGACACATGGAAGGAGACCAATGTTGACGTGGATCAAGGATGACATCGAGGCTTGAATCCTGGGCAAAGCGCGCACGGAGCGATGGGCCGCAATCGATGATCGAAGCCGAGTCCGGCAAGACAGCTGCTACTGCTGCTGAATGGATTGCAGATAATCGATGATCGCGCCCACGTCCTCCGGCGGGAAGACGAATTCCGGCATGTCCGGATGGCCGGTGGAAAGGCCTTCCGCCAACGCCTCGGAAAGGCCTTCGATCTTGTATTTGCGGGAGAGCGTTCGGAAGGGCGGCGCGGCCGGGTGCGCGCTGTCGCCAGCGCGGCCGACGGCATGGCAGCGCGCACAATTCGTCGTCAGCAACGATTGGCCGCGTGCTGCGAGCGTGGTGGCTTCTTCTGCCAGAACCGGCAACATCGTGATCATTGTGAGCAAGGCGACGAGATAGTACGGGACTTGCTTGCGCATGGCTAACCGCGTGCACCGACTGCGTCGCGAATCTTGTCGAGCAGCGCATTCCCGACGAGAGGCTTCTCCACGATCGGGACCTCGGCTTTTTCGGCTTGCTGACGCAGCGATAGGCTAGGGTGGCTGGTGATCAGGATCGCAGGCGCGGTGAGGTGCCGGTCGCGTAACTGCGCGATCAGATTCAAGGCGCTCGTCGCGGACGTTTTTTGGTCGACCACGTAACAGTCGCAGCGAGCCAGGTCGCCTGCGCTCAATAGGTCCGCTCCAGAAACGTAGCTACGAACTGCCAGGCCTTCGGTTTCGAGCCAGAATTTGAGGGAATTTCGCACGGCGAGATCATCGCTAATCACGATGACGACAAGTCCCGAGTTCGATAATGCACCCTGGTTTTTCATTGGCTTTGCTTTCGCCCACGGCTCCGGGCAGTCGCGGTGTGCTGCAAAAAGCACCAAAATGAGGACCGTTACTTTGATATGGCTCAAGTTTGCGAAGTGCCGGCGGGCACGCCCCCCGGCGCCTTGCAAACCAGCCAATGATGGTGCCGCGGAAACTGATGAAGTCCCTTCACTAAGACAGGCAGCGCCCTGCGATTTGCGCCAACGGAGAATGAGCGAGAGGACTGGCCAGCGATTCACAGCCATCAGCCAAAGCTTGACCGGGAGCCGGTATGCGCGGGAGGCTGACTTCGGCGGGCCGACTGACGGGATTCTGATGGAGTGCAGGAACCAGCGGCAACCGGTCGCCCTTTTGTGCACGATTGACGAGTTCCACGGAAGGTGCAGCTCCCGAAAAGGCTGCGGCGATGGATACCTCGATACCGATGACAATAAAAACTGTCGCGAGCAACACGCTGCAGCCGCCAACTAAATATTGCAGACCCCGACCGGTTGATGAGAATAAACCACTGCGAAGCGATGTCTGCGGCAACATGATCTGGTTCCCCCGATATGATTGTAATTGTAGCGCGAGGGCCCAGACCCGAAAATTCCGATATTGTCCCTCCGGGAAGTTCCAGAGGTTCGCGGGTCGATGCGTGGCTTGAGCGGCGAGCTACCGCATCGCTCAAGATCCGTTCGGATCAAGAATTCCGGCGATCAAGGCCATGCGCACGAGATCGGAGAGGCTTCCAGCCTGCATCTTGATCATGAGATTAGCCCGGTAGTTCTCAATCGTTCGAGGGCTGATGCCAAGATCGTACGCAATCTGCTTGTTGGCATGTCCAGCCACCAATCCCTTGAGGACATCGCGTTCGCGGTTTGACAACGCCGCGAGGCGGGTCTCGATATTGCCACGCTCGGCCTGCCGCCTTTGCTCCCGGTCGCCCCGGTCGAGCGCCGACCGGACGGACGCGAGTAGAACCTCGTCCTCGAAAGGTTTCTCGAGAAAGTCGACGGCGCCGAGTCTCATCGCTTCCACGGCGAGCGGGATATCTCCATGAGCGGTAATGACGATAACCGGTACGGAGTGCTTGAGCTCTCGCAATCGTCGCAACAGGTCGATACCGCTGAGCTCGGGCATTCTGACGTCGGTGATGATGCAGCCGGTGTGGACCGTGGACGCAACGTCCAGGAACGCGACGGCAGAGTCGTACGTGCGCGCCTCGATACCGGCCGACCCCAGCTGGAAAGCGAGCGCCTGGCGCACCGCCTCGTCATCGTCGATGACGTGGACGATGGACTTGTCAGACGGCATCGCTGAAATCCTCCCCCGTCGCGGCCCGCAGCGTGAAACGAAAGATCGTTCCGCCGGCGGGATTGGGCTCCACCGTGATCTGTCCGCCGTGCGCCTCGACAATGGTGCGGCAGATCGACAAGCCGACCCCCATGCCGTGGCGCTTGTTGGTGACAAAGGGCTGGAAGAGCTGCGACATCAATTCCGGCGCGATTCCCGCGCCGGTGTCGACCACGCTGATGGCAACCATATCATCGTCGCCGGCGGCAGCGGAGGCGGCGGTGGAAATGATGAGCTCGCGTCTTTGCGACGCCTCCATGGCCTCGACGGCATTTCGCAGCAGATTGAGCAACACCTGCTGAATTTGCACCTTGTCGACAAGGACGAGATCGACGGCCGGGTCGAATTGAAACCGGACACGCACCCCCTGATCCTTGGTTCCGACCAGCGCCAAGGCGCTCGCTTCCTCGATGAGCTTCTTGACGTTTTCCACCCGACGCTCGCTATCGCCCCGGCCGACGAATTCGCGCAAGCGACGGATGATTTGTCCCGCGCGCAAAGCTTGGTCGCCCGCCTTGTCCATGGCGTCGCGCAGCAACTCCGAGCGCTCCGCGGCGCCACTTTCGAGCAACCGTCGCGAGCCCTTCATGTAACCCACGATGGCCAGTAACGGCTGGTTCAATTCATGCGCCAGCGCGGATGCCATCTGGCCCATCGCCGTCAATCGGGAAACATGAACGAGCTCGGATTGCAATTCCTGTAGTCTCGCCTCCGACTCCTGCCGCTGCGTTATGTCGCGGATGAAGCCAGTGAAAAAGTGACGATCGCTGGATCGCATTTCTCCCACCGCCAGCTCCATCGGGAATGTCGAGCCGTCCCTGCGCTCGCCGACCACGAGGCGGCCGATTCCGATGATTCGCCGTTCTCCAGTCTGCAGATATCGCCGCAGGTAATCATCGTGATTCTCCCGGTAGGGCGACGGCATCAACATCTTGATGTTCTTTCCAATCACCTCCGCCGCGGCATAGCCGAACAGCCGCTCCGCCGCCGCGCTGAACGATTGCACGATTCCGTCCTCGTCGATCACGATCATCGCATCCGGCACGGTATCCAGGATCGACGCGAGATGAGCCTCGCGCGCAAGCGCGTCCCGCGTGCTTGTGGCGGCCCGGATGCGGTTGCGTTGCAGCTGCTCTCCGCTCCACGAGATGCCCGCTCCGATCAGCGTGAACAAAGCAGCATCGACGATTTCCGACGCCGAAACGCCGGGAGACATCGTGATGACGAAGAAGCCGAGCACAACGCTGAGGCCGGTTGCCAGCAGCCCCGGTCCGAGCCCGCCCAAGCCGCCAGCGGTCAAAACCGCGGGAACGAACAGCAGGTAGGGTGAGGCATCTCCCAGGATCGGCGTGAGCGCGAGTCTGGCCAGGAACGCGAGCGCCACGGCGAGCGGCGCCAGCGCGTAGCGAAGCACCTCCTGCCGAAGAAAAAGCCAATGCTTGAAGGCGCTTAGATGACCCTGCGGGCTCGATTTGGCGGCCAAATCCGTGACGAATGTCCTCATCGAGAGCCTGTCGCCTGTCCTGCCTCCGGGTTAATCCGGAGGCATTTTATCGGAATTTTCGCTCCCCCGCGCACAGGTTACCACTGGCTCATCAACTGGAGGTCATGAGCCATGCTGACGCAGACCGCGATCCGGAATGTTTCCCAGAGGGACCCAGCAACGCAACCTCGTCGTGTGCCAGTCCCGGGTGCTGCCATGCAAACCGGCACCATCGAGCTCATGGGTGCGTGCATGCCGTTCGCCGCTAATGCCGAGATCTACGGGGAGAACGAGCCCGCCGATTACCTCTACAAGGTCGTCAGCGGGACGGTGCGCACCTATAAGGTGCTGGTGGACGGGCGCCGGCAGATTGGAGCCTTCCATCTGCCTGGCGACATTTTCGGTTTTGAGACGGGAGACGAGCACGCATTCTCGGCCGAAGCGATCACCGATTGCAAGATTATCGTGATCAAACGCCGCACGGTGATGGCGCTCGCGGCGAGGGACAATGATGTCGCGCGCCAAATGTGGGAGCTGACCGCCCGCGAACTCCGACGTGTGCAAGAGCATTCGCTGGTGCTGATCAAGAGCGCGGAGGAGCGGGTCGCGGGCTTTCTGTTGGAAATGGCGGACCGCGTGCCCAGCAGCGGGGTAGTCGAGCTTCCGATGTCGCGTCAGGATATCGCCGATTATCTCGGCCTCACCATCGAAACCGTTTCGCGCACACTCAAGCATTTGGAAAATGCGGCGGCGATCGAGGTGTCGAAGCGGCGCCGGATCCTGCTGCGCAACCGCTCTGCACTGCGTCGGCTCAACGCGTAGGAGAGCGACGCTCGAATAGCATGGAGGCTCTCATGTCTCGCTCGGCTCAAACACGTGAACGGCACGGCTTTGGTCGCCGGCTTGCGCATTGGTGGCGAAGCTGGAACGGCAGACGCAGGACGATGACGGACCTTGATTATTGCGGTCCTGCCGAAGCGGAGCGCATCGCCCGCGACGTCGGGGTCAGCAGAGCCGACCTTTCTATTCTCGCCGGCAAATGGCCGGACGCCGCGGATCTGTTGTATTGGCGGATGAACGAGATCAAGCTCGATCGGAAGGAAATTACGCAAGCCGACCCGCAAGTCATGCGAGATCTTCAGCGAGTGTGCACGGTCTGTGGAAGCAAACGGCGGTGCGAGCACGAGCTCGCAAAGAATCCATCCGATCCAGCTTGGCAAAAATACTGCCCCAACGCCACGACGCTCTCGGCATTGGCGGCCGAGCGAGATGCTAAAACCGCGGCGAATTAGATGGTACAGAAATCGCTTGGTCGCGTCCCAAGGCTCGTCATCGCGCTGGGCGCAGTTCTTTCAATGGCGAGCAGCCCCGTTCTCGCCCAATCGCCGGCGGCGCAGCGCGGCCTGACCTTCGTGCGCGTTCATTGCGCGCAATGCCACGCCGTCGACAAGGTCAGCGATAGCCCGCTCACCATCGCGCCCCCGTTCCGCACATTGCATCTCAAATTCCCGATCGAAAGCCTGCGCCGGCGCTTGGCCGAAGGCATTGTTGCCGACCATCCGACCATGCCGCAGTTCCGCCTCGATCCGGATCAGATCACGGACGTCATTGCATATCTGCAGACATTCGAGCCCTGACGGAAGCTGGCTGAATCCCGCGCGAGCGCCGTTCCGCGAGCCGGTGCATCTCACTGAAAAACCGGCTTGAATTTGACTTGGATCAAGACCTCGGTTTGCGATCTGCACAACAGTACAAGAGACCTAATGGGCGGCGCATCATGTGGATACGCAACCCATGACCGATCAGAGGAGGGTGCGATGCGCACGTTTTCACTCCGACGCGGGCACCGGTCTCTACCGAACATCCTTGTGCAGTTGTGGCGGCGCTGGATGGCGAGTCGGGCCGATCAGCTGCTCGAAATCGCTCGTCTCGGCTCCGACAAGTTGGAATACCTCGCGCATGATCTAAGAGTGTCTAACTCCAGTCTTTGCACGATTGCGGGCGGCCACCCTGATGACTTGTTGCGGCGCCGGATGCTTGCCCTCGAACTCGATCCCTATGAAATGACTCTTTCGGATCCCGCTTTGCTTCGGCATCTTCAGAGGTGTTGCGCCCTGTGCGAAAGCCGGGAAGATTGCGCGTCGGATCTGGCGCGCGCATCGGCGGGTCGAGCCTGGCAAGGTCGGGACGATTGGCGCAACTATTGCGAGAACGCCTTAGCATTGGAGATGCTCATCGCCCTGCGAAGCCGTTCGAAAGCAGCCCCGAGGTACCAATTTCCATATATCGCCTGACGAAAGGCGGTATGCGACATGAAAGCTGCTGACGTGATGGTCTCCGCCGTCATTAGCGTTGGTCCGAATGCGCGGGTCGAGGAGGTGGCCGGCATTCTTCTCGCCAACCGCATCAGCGCCGTGCCCGTTATCGACGAGCAGGGCGAGGTTCTTGGAATCGTGAGCGAGGGCGATCTCATGCGGCGGGCCGAGGCGGGAACCGACCGGAGCCGTTCCTGGTGGCTGGAATATCTTACCGGCAAACAGGTGCTCGCCGCGGAATACGTGAAATCGCATTCGCACAAAGTCACCGATGTGATGACACGCTCGGTGATCACCGCGACGCCGGAGACGCCGCTTGGCGAGATTGCAAGCTTGCTTGAAAGGAACCGCATCAAGCGGGTGCCGATCGTGCAGAATGGAAAAGTCGTGGGGATCGTGAGCCGCGCAAACCTGCTTCAGGCGCTTGCCAGCATGCCGGCAAAGAACGCAGCTGCTGCGAGCGCCGGTGATTCGCAAATCCGTGAGGAGGTGCTCTCGCGATTGAATGCGGAACTGTGGCGGCCATCGATGCTCAATGTGACTGTCCGCGACGGCACAGTCGACCTGTGGGGATTTGTCGCTTCAGATGATGAAAAGAAGGCAACTCGAATTGCCGTTGAAAGTATACCCGGCGTCAAGACGATCAACGATCATTTGACAATTCCGCCACCCGAGATTGCAATGGTGTGACGGCCCATCGTTCTCCATCGGCGCTTGAAATCGAGTCTGGAGCACAGCTTATGAAAAGACGAAACTTAACAGCAGCCGCGATAGCGTTCGGCACTGCTTGCCTGGTGATTGCCGACGTGTCGACGCCCTCTGCTCAGTTGTGCGCGGCGGAACCGCAAAGCTTCTCCGAGGACATATTGCCCATCTTCAAAGGCCGATGTGCGAGCTGCCACCAGCGCGGCGGCGCGGGTTACGAAAAAAGCGGGCTCGACCTCACGACCTATGAAGGGCTGATGAAAGGTACCAAGTTCGGCGCGATGGTCATCCCCCGTGATCCGGAGAGCAGCAACTTGATGTGGCTCCTCGATTGGCGTGCATCACCAGAAGTGCGCATGCCGCATGGCAAGAAGAAGCTATCGATCTGCGACCGCAATGCCATCCGTGCGTGGATTCGAGAGGGCGCCAAGCACAACTGAACCGCGACGGTTCGATGGTTATTGCTTCGCTGTCTCTCACCCTCACTAACGCCTATGGCGGCGTCGAGCGAATCGCGTTCCTCTTTCCTTACCATCCGGGTCGCCAACAACGAAGTGGCACGGTAGTTCGCGAAGGGACTGTTCTCACCACCGCTGTTGGCTATTTGACTGACCGGTCATCGGCCCTGATGCAAAGCCGGCAGCGGCGGCCACAATTAATGACAAAAGTCAGGGCCGCCAAGAAACTAGTTGCCGATTCGAGGCTTCCCCCAATGCCGTAGCCGAGCCCCATATATGCGGAGGTCCAAAGGATACGGCCAAGCAAGACGAAGGCAAAAAATGCGGAAGCCCGGTAATGACTAATTCCGGCGATCAGACCGACCACCGAACTGACAGACGACACGAGAGTACGTGTGACAAGGACAAGTATTCCGCCCCACCGCTGTAACAGAACTTGCATCCGCGCCTGGCGATCGCGTGTGTAGCCGATCCAGTGTCCCCAGTGCTCCAACAATCGTCCGCCGACGAACCGGCCAAGGCCGTATGCGATCATATCTCCAAGAACCGAGGAAGTGATCGCGATCAAAATTGCTGCTGACCAACTCATTCGTCCGGCTGCAGCCAACGACCCGGCGATGACTGCCGATAGCCCGTTCGGCAGCGGCAGACCTAGAGCGCCGAGAAAGAGGATGAGAGCAAGCGCCGGATAGCCAAAGCTCAGCAAGGCCGATAAAACATTATCGATGAACCGATTCCATCTTCCCGACGGCCTATCCTCGTCTGACGATGGTGCGATCGAAGCGATTTCAGCAAGCGATTGCTGGACGCGTTGAACGTATTTGAATGGAGATATGTGGTCTCGTTCGGCAAGCGACTTAGACTCGTATCTGACGACATATCCAGCGGCAGACCGAGGTGCGCGATCAAAAGGATTTTGGGCACGCGATAAATCGTGGCAACGTAGCGAATTGTCATCCAGCCACGGACACTGCTGCTCTGCGGCATGCCGACATAGTAGGCAGATCGAAGCAGGACGAATGAACTATAGGTTCGCATCCCGAACCACACGCTCGAAAGCGCAGCAAGGACAGTAAGAGCAAGCGCCGCTCTGCGAGCACGAGGTGATCGAAGATTCATTGCCGTCTTGTTGCCACGTCATAACGCATAATTAAGTTGTGCGCGTGCGTCTTGGCTCAGATCAACGCTCCAGCTCCAAGGTTTGTCCGGCAAAATGGGTGGGATGGGCCAGGACAATGCCTGGTCTTTTTCGAGGGTGAACGTCTCTAATTCCTCGCGGCAGCGAATACTGTCGCCTCGCGCGTCCCGGTCAGGTCCTGCAAGCAACTGTTGCGAGGCGACACGCGCTGGGAGCATTCGCGTAAAGTCACGGACGTGATGACCCGCCACGTAATAACTGCGGCCCCCGACACCCCGCTATCCAAGATCGCGAATCTGCTCGAGAAGAACGCGATCAAGCGGGTGCCAATCGTGGAAGCAGGCAAAGTGGTCGGTATCGTCAGCCGCGCAAACCTGCTGCAGGCCTTGGCCAGTCTGAGCAAGCAGGTTGAAGTCGCGACTGAGGTCAACGATTCGCAAATCCGGGACAAGGTGCTCACGCAGCTCAACGCCGAGCCCTGGACTAGGCCATCGCTGGTCAACGTGATCGTGCAGGACGGGACGGTCGAGCTGTGGGGAATCGTGGAGTCTGCATCGGAAAAGAAAGCTGTCCGAATCGCCGCCGAGGTCACCCCCGGCGTGCGCGCCGTCAACGACAATCTCATCATTCGTCCGGCGCAGTGGGGATACTGAATGCGGTGCTCTTGGTCCCAGTCACTCGCCCTGAATGAGCCTCATGCACGCTCATACGTCCACGCTGTTGTCCGCGGCGGGCCCCGCCGCTTCAGGGCAGCGATAGGCGAGCTGCCTCGTCGAGCCGCATGCCCCGGGAATCGCGTGTCGCGGATTGCCGCCAACGCTCGACTTGCGCCAACTCGTCTTCGGGCCTTTCCGTGACGACCTCGCGCCGCCCGAGGTAGACCTCGCCGCTATCGCCGTCGATCGAAATCCATTCACCCTCCGCGACCGTAGCGGTCGCGAATTGCGCCCGGCGGCCGGCGACGTCGATCACGGTTCGATCACAGCCCACGATGCATGGTTTTCCCATTTGACGTGCGACAAGTGCGGCATGCGCGGTGCGGCCGCCGACGGCCGTGACGATGCCGGCCGAGACGGCAAAGCCCGCGACATCGGCGGTATTGGTATCGGGACGCACCAGGATGACAGGATCGCCGCAGCCGCTCAGCTGCTTGGCGGCGGCGGAGTCGAAAGCGGCACGCCCGGACGCGACGCCCGAAGACGCGGCGATGCCGCGCGCGACCGGGTCGTGGGTTTCGAGCAATCGGCGGTGGGTCAGCGCGTCCAGCTCGATTCCGTCGAGCCGGCGAAGCGCCTGCGCCGGGGTGATCAGGCCTTCATGCACGAGATCGATCGCGATACGCAACGCCGCGCGCGGCGTGCGCTTGGCCGTCCGCGTCTGCAGCATGTAGAGCCGTCCGTCCTCGACCGTGAATTCGACGTCCTGCATGTCGCCAAATTCCCGCTCGAGCTGCGCCAGGATGGCGCGCAGTTGGGTCGCGACCGTCGGCAACGCGCGCGCCAATGCCTCTTCAGTCTCCGGGGTGTGACGGCCGGCAACGACGTCCTCGCCTTGCGCCTCGAACAGCACTTCGATGACCGGCTGCGCAGCGCCTGTCGAGGGATCGCGCGAAAACACCACGCCCGCAGCCGACGAGTGACCGCAATTGCCGAAGACCATGGCTTGCACGGTCACCGCCGTGCCCTGCAGGTGTTCGAGATGCTGGAGGCGACGATAAGTCTGTGCTCGCTCGCTCATCCACGAGCGATAGACGGCGCGCGCGGCGCTTGTGAGCTGCGCCATGGGGTCATCGGGTGGACCGTCACCTCCGAGCAGGACGCGATAGTCCGCGGCAAGCCGCTCCAGCGACTCGCCGTCGAACTCTCGACCGCTGTTGACGGCTTCTTCGATCATCAATTCGCGTGCACGGGCGGTGAGCGGTGCAGGGTCGGTCCCGGCCACGATGGTGGCGTAGCCTTCAAGCAGGCGTTGCCGGCAATCCTAGGCAAATCGCGGGTTTCCCGTCATCCGGACGAGGCCGCGGACCGCGGCCGCCGTGCAGCCGACGTCGAGCACGGTGTCGAGCATGCCAGGCATGGATTGTGCGGCTCCCGATCGCACCGACACCAGCAGCGGACGGCGACGGTCGCCGAATTGTTTCCCGCTCACGCTCTCCAGGAAGGCGATGCCTTCCCGCAGCCCGTCGGTCAGGTGACGCTCCGCGTCAGGGTCTCCGGCGACGATCGCGGCGCAGAGCTCGACCGGCAGGACGAACGCCGGCGGCACCGGCAGTCCGAGCGCGGCCATGCGCGCGAGATTCGCGGCCTTCCCCCCGATCGTCTCGGCGGAAACCTGGTGCGTCGACCCATCTCCTATGCGCACGATCTGCATTGGTCGGCTTTCTCTCTTACGTTGAAAGGTCGGCAAGAACGTGCTGGCGAAGCAAATGCCCGAAACTCGCCAGCCGGTCGGTCGCGCGTTCGATTGCGCGCGCAAGCTCGAGCACCGCCAGTGACGCCGGCAAGGAGAGGCCGCCACGCAGCACCAGCGTCGTTACCTCGCGTTCGGCGGCGTCGGCCGTATGCTCGATGTCGATGAGGCGGCCGACCGCGGCGAGGGCATCCTCGGCATCGAGTCGCTTTCCCTCCGGAACTTCGGCGGCGGCATCGACGCCGGCGGCGGCCGCCTCGGCGGCGGAGACCGCAGCGGAACAGAGGTCGGCAAGCGGCTTGAACACGTCCGCGCTCATGCCTGCGGGCGTGATCGAAGCGATGAATGCCGCCTGTTCCAAGTCGTCGATTGCCTCTTCGATCCGGTTCATCAGCTGCTCGATGATCGGCCCGGCTTCGAGCCGCGCAATCTCGTTGCGGCCTTCAATCGCGATCCGGTCAGCCTTCTCCTCGATGCGACGAGCGTGCGCGGCCAAAGCGCTCGCGTCCACCTCTCGGCCGGCCTGCTGTCCCGCCACGTAGCGTGCAATTTCGCTTGCGACCTCGCGCGCCAGGCCTGCCTGCCGGATCACGATCGCAAGCAGCGTGCTGTCGACGCGCTCGAGGTGGCGGACGAGATCCGCCTCGATCCGGTCCCTGACCAGGCGCACCGAGCGCCCGTGCAGCAATGCTTCGGTCGAAACGCGCAGAACGGTCTTGAGGAAGTCAACGGCCGCGTCGCGCCCGAGCGCGTGGTCCAGCCGCTCGCCGAATCCGATTCGCGTGGGCGTCGCGTGACGAACGGCCGCAGCTACGAGTTCGCTGCCTCCGAGCTCGAGGAAGGCTCTGTGGCCAAATCGGTGGCGAGCCGCCCAATCGAGGATATGGACCGCATCGCTCGGGGATACCCACGCCCGCAGGATCTTGCGCGTCTTGTTCCAGTCGATCAGGAAGACTACGGATGCGCCGACCGCTTCGAGAAAGATATCGCGGCTGTTGCCGCCGTCGGTCGGATAGCGGCCGGTGACAAGATAAAACACCCCGTCGTCGCCGAGCCCCTCCGCGCTCTTGCGATCAAGACCGCTCCATTGAACGGAAAAATTCCGAAACAAGCCGGTGAAGAACTTTGCGCGCGCCAAATGAACGTCCGTGTAGGTGACCGTCACCGCATCCTGCTCGACCGCGATCACGACCACATGGGCGTCGGTCTCGCCAATATCGTTTTGAATGATCAGTCGCTCGCCCGACCTGCTTGCGGTCGTTGCCAGGCCCGGATGATCGAATTTCAGCTTGCGGGTCGATTCGAGCCCGCGCATGAATGCCTCGACCGCGGGGCGGTCCTCGGGCAACAGGCCGTAGACATGCGCGCCCGCCACCACCTCCTCGGCGTGAGCCGCGGCCAGGCGATTCAAGGCCTTGTGCATGTCCATCACCAGCCGATGCACGCTGTCGCCGTCGGAGAGGCCTGTCAGCCTGGCGATTTCAACGGGCTCGGCGGTGTCCGAAGGTTCGGGCGCATCGGACGCCTTGAGGGCGGATAGGCGTTCATTGAGGACATCACCCTGCGCCGCGTCGCCGGATTTGACAGCCTCCATCATGGTGGCGATGTCGTCCCAAATTGCCGCTCGCAAATTGCCTAGGCCGGGCGCTGTGATCCGTTCGTCTCCCAACCGGCCCGCGCGATTGACGAGCGTTTCCATGGCGACGAGATCGAGACTGGTCGCGCGGCACTCCTCCCTCAGGTCGAAACGCACTTCGGCGGGATCGCGCGCGTGGCGTGCAGCCGCCTGCAAGACGCTCAAGCGCACCTTCACCCGATCGTTGGCCGACAAACCCTGCGCGATGAGGGCTGGCAGCAAAATGTCGCGTTCCCCGAGTCGCTCGATGATCTTGGATTTCATGTCGGGCACCTGCAAGCCGGGCGCTATTAGCGCACGTTTGGGCGGCCTCGTTATTGAGCTAGATCATTTATAAAACTGTCACAAATCCGGCGCGCAAAAAGCCGGGGTTTTCGATGCGTCGACGCAAACGATCAACCATCAGCGTTGGTGAACATATATAGCCCAGGCGTAGGTGCGAGCGGCGTAGCACCGTGCGACGGCGCGCCCATGGCAGGCGGCGCGCCGCGCTCGTGTCCGCTGTGCTTCTGCAGTCAATGCGGTCCATTCCGGCCACCATGAGCCCGTCTTCGGCATAGCTGCCGCCAGTGCCGCACCGTAAGAAGAAGCTGTCGATCTGCGACCGCAATTCTATCCGCGCGTGGATTCGCGAGGGCGCCAAGGACAATTGAATCGGGCCGATTCGTTCGATGTTGCCGGTGGCACAGTCCGTGAGGATGGGCCGCGTCGTGATCGCCGCAGCGACCGAGAGGCCTACCCGCTTAGCGAAAGAATGCTCGCGCTCGAGCGCGCCTGCCAACGGTCGGCGTGCCCTGAAAGGGGAGCCGGTTTTTGAGGTAGATCAATGCTGGTGGTGAGGGGCAGCCACATCATTCGGGTAAACAACAAAACATTGCAATTCATTCAACCGCAACGAAGGGACCGGGTCATGACCCAATCCACCACCGACCGCAGTTTTATTCTCGTCTTCCGCCTCCTCATGGCGTGGACGTTCCTCTACGCCGCGTCGCATCAAGTATTCAATCCGAAATTCAGTGCGGCGGGGTTCCTGAGCCGCACCAAAACCTTCCATGACGTCTATGCCGTGCTCGCCACGCCCGCGGTCGACCCGGTTCTGACGTTCCTGGTCAGCTACGGTCACCTGCTGATCGGGCTTTCGCTCCTGGTCGGGTTGATGGTTCGCGTGAGCGCCGCATTCGGTGTGGCGCTTCTGCTGATGTATTGGACGGCGCACATGGACTGGCCGTTCATCGAGAACACCAACAACTTCATCATCGACTATCACATCGTCTATGCGGTGCTGTGCGTCTACCTGATCGTCTACCGTGCCGGACACGTGTGGGGTCTCGACGGCTGGGTGGAGAAGCTTTCATTCGTCGAGCGGAGTCCGTCGCTGCGGTTCCTGGTTGCCTGATATCAACGAACGTGCGGGGGCGGCGGTCGTGCGTACCGCCGCCCCCTCGCCTTAGGCCTTCGAGCCGGCGGCGGAAATGACAAGCTTCACGACGCAAGTATCGGGATCGCTTGGATCGGGTGAGATGGAGAACCCGAACTCTCTGCACATCGCCAGCATCGCGGTGTTTTCAGCCAGCACCTGGCCCTCGATGATCTTGAGGCCTTCGGCACGGGCATATTCGATGATCATCTGCATGAGCAGATAGCCAAGACCGCGCCCTTTGAGGTCGGACCGCACGAGGATGGCGTATTCGCCGCGTTCGTAGTTCGCGTCCGCGTGCAGGCGGACCACGCCGAGCATCTTGCCGGACGATTCCTCGAGGGCGATGAAGGCCATGGCGCGCGCGTAGTCGATCTGCGTGAAACGCGCGATGAAGGTGTGGCCGAATTCCTTCACCGGTGCGAAGAACCGCAGACGCAAATCCTGCTGCGTGACGGCGGCGAAGAACGGACCATACAACGGCTCGTCTTCCGGACGCACCGGCCGGACCAAAAATCTTCGCTCCGTCGCGCAGCTCAGCGTGCCGTTCCCATTCCTTGGGATAGGGGCGGATGGCGAAGCGTGGATGACCCGACGGGCCGCGCCGCGTCGCGTCGAGCGGGGCGACCGCCACGCGGCCATCGACGGCGATCAGGCCGTTCTGGTTGGCCAGAACGGGATTGAGATCGAGTTCGCGCAGCTCGGGCAGATCAGCCGCCAGTTGCGCCAGCTTGACCAGCAGAAGCGCGACGGCATCCACGTCCGCGGCCGGGACGTCGAGGTAGGCCTTGAGCACGCGCGACACCCGGGTGCGCCCGATGAGCTCGTGCGCGAGCTCGAGATCGAGCGGCGGGAGCGCGAGCGCCTTGTCGCCGATGACGGGCCGAAGGTCGGATCGTCCGCAATCCCCGCGATCAATTCGCGCGCTTTCGGCCGCAAGACCATCGGATGGATGGTCACGCCGGTGATGTGGGCGTCGGGTCTCACCGCACGCGCTCGGGCCAGAATATCCACGACCGCGTCGCGCACCGCGCGCTCGCTGGTGAGATTGAGCCGCACGCCGCCGACTTCGGATTTGTGCACGATAACCGGCGAAAGGATTTTCACCACCACGCCCAATCCCTCCGCCAGGAACGGCCGCGCCGCGGCGGCGGCTTCGTCGCCATTGCGGGCGAGCAGCGCGGGTGCGATCGGAATGGAGTAAGCGGCAAGCAGCTGCGTGATCTCGATCGGATCAAGCCAGGTGCTGCCCCGGCGCACCGCGGTCTCGACCACGTCGCGGGCAGCGGCGACGCCCGGCTTGAAATCCTGCGCCAGCCTCGGCGGCGTCGCCATCAACGCCTCCAGCGCCTCGCGATAGCGCACGAGATGCATGAATCCGCGCACCGCGTCGGATTCGGTGGCATAGCTCGGAATGCCGGCTGCTTCGAAGATCGGCGTGGTGGCATCGCTGCTTCCGACCCATACGGCAAACACGGGCTTTGGTCGGATGAAGCCGTTGCGATGCGTCTGCGCGCAGGCGGCGATCGATCTCGCGGCGGCGTCTGCCGACGCGAGCGCAGTCGGAACATTCATGACCAGGATGGCATCGTTCTCCCGGTCCTCCAGCAGCGCTTCGAAGGCGGCGAGGTAGCGCGTCGCATCGGCGTCGCCGGCGATGTCGACAGGGTTGGCGCGCGACCAGATCGGCGGCAGCGCCGCGTCGAGCTTCTTCATGGTCGCCAGTGAGAGCGCGGCGAGCGTCCCGCCGAGATCGGCGAGCCGATCCACGGCGAGCACGCCGACCCCGCCGCCATTGGTCAATATCGCCAGCCGCTTGCCGGGAAACGGTCGTACCCGTCCGAGCGTCTCCGCCGCGGCAAATAACTCGTCCAGATCGAGCACCCGCAACAGACCGGCGCGGTGAAACGCGGCGTCGTAGACCGCGTCGGCACCCGCGAGCGCGCCGGTATGCGTCTGTGCCGCCTTAGCGCCTTGCGCATGGCGGCCGGACTTGACCACCACCAC
>Ga0070699_100000996_pt1 | contig 26368 bp, 12 predicted proteins | sample KBSK1503metaG_FD_65473 | JGI IMG/M metagenome (GOLD analysis project Ga0070699, IMG submission 65473) | Corn, switchgrass and miscanthus rhizosphere microbial communities from Kellogg Biological Station, Michigan, USA - KBS K1-50-3 metaG | ecosystem: Host-associated > Plants > Roots >...
CGCAGAGGAGCTCCGCCGACACGATGCGGCGCACGTTTCGGACCAGCGTCAGGGCCTTCACCGCGGCGTGCATCGCCATGCTCACGTGGTCCTCCTGGCCCGCCGACGTCGGAATGGAATCGACGCTCGCGGGCTGCGCGAGCATCTTGTTCTCCGAGACGAGCGCCGCCTGGAGGTACTGGACGATCATGAGTCCGGAGGAGAGTCCCGCGTGCGCGCTCAGGAAGGGGGGCAAGTCGCTCTTCGACGCGTCCAGGAGGAGGAACGTCCGCCGTTCGGCGATCGCGCCCACCTCGGCTATCCCGATCGCGAGGAAGTCGAGCGCCTGCGCGAGCGGCTGGCCGTGGAAATTCCCGGCCGACACGACCTCTCCGGTGTCGGGAAAGCAGAGCGGGTTGTCGGTCACGCTGTTCACTTCGGTGACCAAGACCCCGAGCGCGTAGCGCGCGGCCTGGATCGAGGCCCCGAGCACCTGGGGGGCGCAGCGGAGCGAATAGGCGTCCTGGATGCGACCGCACCCGGCATGGGACGCGAGGATCGCGCTCCCCTCGAGGAGCCGGCGGACCGCCGCCGCCGACGAGGCCTGCCCGTCGTGCGGGCGAAGCGCGTGGACGCGCGCGTCGAACGGCTTGGCGCTTCCCCGCATCGCCTCCACGGTGAGTGCCAAGGCCGCGTGGGCCGCGCGCAAGATCTCGAACGCCTCGGCCATCGCGATCGCACCGAGCGCCGCCGCGGCCTGGGTCCCGTTGATCAGCGCGAGGCCCTCCTTGGCGGCGAGCTGGATCGGCTTCACGCCCGCCGCGCGATACTGCTCGGCCGCCGGGGCGACGCGGCCGCCCCGGCGAATCTCCCCCTCGCCGATCGCGCCGAGCGCCAGGTGCGAGAGCGGGATCAGATCGCCGCTGGCCCCGAGGGATCCGCGGCTCGGAACCACCGGGAGGAGATCGTGCTCGCGCATCGCGAGAAGATGGTCGATCAACTCCGGGCGGACGCCGCTCGCGCCCAGGGCGAGCGAGTGGGCGCGGAGCGCGAGCATGAGCGTGACCGCGCCCGGCTCGAGTTCCGGGCCGTAACCCGCCGCGTGGCTCCGGAGGAGATTGATCTGGAGCCGGCCGACGTCCTCGTCGCCGATCCGCACGGACTTGAGCGCCCCGAACCCGGTGTTCACGCCGTAGACCGCGTCGCCGCGGCGGAGCACGTCCTCGATCAGGGACCGCGATGCCCGCACGCGCGCGTCTGCCTCGGGCGCGAGGCGCGCGGGCGCGCCGGTCGCGAGCGCCGTCAGGTCCGCGAGGGCGAGCGGCGTGCCTCCGAGCGCGATCGCGGCGCCTCGCGCGCGGGCGATCACGCGAACCACGCGCGCACGGCCGAAGCGATCTCGCCCGCGCTCCGCGCGACGCGCGGGCGGGCCGGGAGCGCGGCGGCGAACTTGGCGCCGTATCCGGCGCGCATGATCCGAGGATCGGCGACCACGACCGCGCCCCGGTCGGTGGCGGTTCGGATCAAGCGCCCGATCCCCTGGCGAAACCGAAGGAGTGCCTCCGGCATCATGAGCTCCCGGAAGGGATCGCCCCCCTCCTCGGCGATCTGCTCCGAACGGGCGGCCACGACGGGATCCGTCGGCACCGGAAAGGGGAGCCGCGCGATGAGGAGCACCTCGAGCGACTCGCCCGGAAAGTCCACGCCTTCCCAGAAGGACGCGGTTCCGAGGAGGACGGAGGCGGCGCCCTCCCGAAACTCGCGCGCGAGGGGGGCGGCCGCCTCGCCGGGCGCCTGCGCGAGGAGCGCCACACCGCGGGCCAGGAGCGGCGCGCGGACCCGTGACGCCACTTCGTCCAGCATCTGGTAGGACGTCAGGAGGACCAGCGTGTTTCGCGGATGCGCGCCGACCACTTCGACGATGAGGTCCGAGAGGGTCGCGGCGAACGACGGATCTCCGGGCTCGGGCCCGTCGAGAACGAGCGACAGGACCTGTCGGTCGAGCGGAAAGGGCGAGGAAAGACGCGCGGTCTCGATTTCCTCGCCCGGAAGTCCGAGCGCCGCGAGCGTCGGTCCCATGGTATCGCCCGACGCGAGCGTCGCGGAGGTCAGGAGCGTTCGCGTGGAGAGGCTGAAGAGGGTCGCGCGAAGCGCGTCGCCGACCTTGAGCGGACGGCGGTTCAAGCGGGGCGAGCCGCGCTCGTCGCGATCGACGTAGAACGCGACGCCGCGCTCCTCGACGCGCGCGAGCGCTCGAAGCGCCTGCTCCATCTCGACCCACTGCGCGTGGCGGCCCCGCACCTCGTCGAGCGCTTCCTCGGCGAACGAGCCGGCGGCGAGGAGACGTCCCTCCTCGGACTCGGCGGCGTCCAGGGCGCGCTCGAGCGCGCGTGCGGCTTGAGCGAGGGCTTCGAGGAGCTGGTCGACGGACGTGGGGCTCACCGAGGCCAGGTCCACCCCGCGGGGCCAGAGCACCGCGGGAACACCCGGCGGCAGGAGCCGCTCCAGGTCGCGCGCGAGCGACCCCGCGTGGAGCACGACGGGTTTGAGCGCCTGATCGGCGGCGGCGATCACCGCTTCCGCTTCCGCGGCGCGTCCTCGGCGGAGCGCCCGCTTCAAGAGGCGTAGCGCACCGCCCTTCGCGTCGGTGCGGGCGGCGAGGCGCGTCATCTCCTGCACGCCGAGCGATACCCCTTGCTGCTCCCGCGCGACACGCTCCAGATGGTGCGCTTCGTCCAGGATCAGGGCGCCCGACTCCGCGAGGAGGGTCGTCCGGATCCCGGGGTCCGAGAGGAGGAGCGCATGATTCACGATGATGACGTCGGCGCGCCGGGCCTCCCGCCGCGCGGCCTTCGCGAAGCAGCCGGTGGACGGCTCGCAGCCCGTCCCCGCGCACGTGAAGGGGTCGCCCGCGATGTCCAGGAAGAGCGACGGGGCGGGATGGATGCCCATCGCGGACAGCTCCTCCAACTCGCCGGTCGGGGTGCGCTCCACCCACTCCGCGAGCAGCGCCAGCGCCTCCTCGTCGAGCCCCGGATCCCCGCCGGCGCCGAGCGCGATCCGGCGCTGCGCGAGCCGCGCGTGGGCGCGGCGGCGGCAGAGATAGGCCTGGCGCCCCTTCAGGGTCACGACGCGGAGCGATAGCCCCGCCGCGCGGAGCGCGAGCGGGACGTCCCTCGTGAGGAGCTGGTCTTGCAGCGTCTTCGTGTGCGTGCTCACGAGGATGGGACCCGAGCCCCGCGCCCGAAGGAGGATGGCCGGGAGGAGATACGCCAGCGACTTTCCGATCCCGGTTGGCGCCTCCACCGCGAGCAAGCCGCCCCGGTCAAGCGCATCCGACCAGAGCGCGGCCATCTCGCGTTGCCCCTCCCGATGCTCGAAGCCGGGATCGAGACGCTCGAGGCGCGCAAAGGCTTGATCCAACGATGTTTGGAGTGTCTGTTGGGCGATCGTCATGGGCCGGGTCAGGGGCTGCCTTGGACCCTACGGGAGAGGGCGCGCGATGTCAACGCGGGCCGCCCGGCCCCCCCCCGATCCGGGGGCGTCGCTCGGGCTACTCGACCCCGACCTTCTTCAACGCGGCGGCGAACCGAGCCTCGTCCCAGATCGCGATCCCCAGCGTCTTCGCCTTCGACAACTTGGAGCCCGCGTCCTCGCCGGCGATCACGGCGTCGGTCTTCTTGCTCACGGACGAGGACACCTTGCCGCCCGCACGCTCGATCCGGCGCGCGGCCTCCTCACGCGGCATCGAGAGCGTGCCGGTCAGGACGAAGATCTTCCCCGCGAAGGGCCCCGTCGACGGCGCCTCGCGGCGCTCCGGCGGCTTTCCCTTCACGCCGCGCTCCTCGAGGCGACGCAGGAGCGACTTGCCTTCGCGCGACCCGAAGTACGAGGCCACGCTCGCGGCGATCTCGGGGCCGATGCCGGAGACCGCCTGCAATTCCTCCTCGGTCGCCTCGGCGACCGCGCGGAGCGAACGGAATCGTTCCGCCAGGAGGCGCGCGACGGTGCCGCCGACGTGACGAACGCCGATCGCCGCGATGAGCCGCTCCAGCGGAGCGGACTTGCTCGCCGCGATCGCGCGCACGAGATTCGTCGCGGACTTTTCGGCCATTCCCTCGAGCGTCGCGAGCCGCTCGACCTCGAGATCGTAGAGGTCGGCGGGATCACGGACCAGGCCGGCGTCCACGAGCTGCTCCACGGTTTTTTCGCCCACGCCCTCGATGTCGAGGGCGCCGCGGCTTGCGTAGTGGACGATGCGCCGCCGAACCTGGGCCGGGCACAGTAGATTCTCGCAGCGGATCGCAGCCTCGTCCGGATCCCGCGTGAGCGGCGTGCCACAGACCGGGCACTTCTGCGGCACGACGAAGGGCGGACCGCGCCGGCCGGGGCGCGGCACGACGCGCACGACCTTCGGAATCACCTCTCCCCCCTTCTCGATGACGACGCGGTCTCCCTCCCGGATATCCTTCCGCTCCAGATCGTCGAAGTTGTGGAGCGTGGCGCGCCCAACCACCGTGCCGAGGAGCGTCACGGGCTCGAGAATGGCGACCGGCGTCACGATCCCCGTCCGCCCCACTTGCAATTCGATTTTCTTCAAGTCGGTCTCGGCCTCGTAGGAGCCGAACTTGTAGGCGATCGCCCAGCGGGGACCCTTCGCCGTCGCGCCGAGCCGCGCCTGTTCGGCGAGTCGGTTCACCTTCACGACGAGGCCGTCGGCGCCGTAGGGCAGCGTCGCGTGGCGCGCTTCCCACCGCTCGCAGAAGCGCCGGAGGGCCGCGAAGCCGACCGCGCGCGCGTTGTCCGGATTGACGCGAAGCCCGAGTCGGCCGGCCAGCTCGAGCGCCTCGAGGTGCGTGCGAACGCCGTGACGGTCGGCCGCCCCCACGACCTGGTAGATGAAGACCTGGAGCGGGCGTCGCGCGACCTCCGCGGTGTCGAGCATCTTGAGGCTCCCGGTCGTGGAGTTCCGCGGATTCATGAAGGCCTTCTCGCCCGCCTTCTCGCGCCGGCGATTCAACGCCGCGAACGCTTCGGTCTCCATGTAGACCTCGCCCCGCGCCTCGAAGAGCGCGGGCACGTTCCGGCCGCGGAGCCGGAGCGGGATCGACCGGATCGTGCGCAGGTTCCCGGTGATGTCGTCCCCCTGCTCGCCGTCGCCCCGCGTGAGGCCCCGCACGAACCGACCCTCCTCGAAGCGAAGGTGGACGGCCACGCCGTCGACTTTCGGCTCGATGGCGTACTCGACGTCCTCCGCGCCCAGGAGCTTTCGCACGCGCGCGTCGAACTCGGCGAGCTCGTCGATCGAGTACGTGTTGTCCAGGCTGAGCATCGGCGTCGTGTGCCGGACGGTGGGAAATCCGGGAAGCAGGCCGTGCGCCACGCGCCGCGTGGGGGAATCCGAGTCGGCGAGCTCCGGGTGCGCGGCCTCGAGGTCCGCCAGTTCGCGGAAGAGCGCGTCGTAGGCGCGATCGGAAATCTCCGGCTCGCCGCGCACGTGATAGAGGTGGTCGTGGCGCTCGATGTCGGCGCGGAGCCGCGCGATTCGCTGGGCGGCGCTCAACGTTCGGGCAGGCGCGTTCGGCATCTGGACTCGATCACCAATTGCTCGCGTATCGAAGGTGGATGGTGGCTCTTCGGAGCGGCTCCCCGGGTGCGAACCCGAGCTCGAGACCCACCAGCCCGGAGGCCACGCGGGACTTGAGGCCCGCACCGTATCCGAAGTCCCACCCGGACCTCAATACCGTTCGCGCGATCGACTCCGCGGCGCCGCCGCCGCTCTGCGTTCCCGCGAGCGAGGCCGTGCCGGCCGAGAGCGTCCGGCTGAATTCATGTCGCGCGGCGTCGGCGAAGAGATAGACGCGTCCGCCCCGATCGTCGCCGATCCACCGGTGCTCGACCGTCGCCGCCAGAATCCGGTCGCCGCCGTAGGCGCGATTCCGGTGGCCCCGGAGCCCCTCCGACCCGCCGACGAATCGAAGCTCTTCGGCGGGAAAATCGCCGCCGGGGAGCGACACGCTCTCGAGGCGAACGGCGCCGTAGAGCGCGCGCCGCTCCCCCAGAGGCGCCGCGGCCGAGATGGAGCCGTCCGCACGCGCCAGGTCGCGGCGAAGTCTCGGGTAACCCGGATAGGTCTCCACCCGGCGCCCGATTTCGGCGCCTGCCGCCGCGGCAGCGCCGCGCACCGGATTTCGGGAAGGACGAAGCCGATCGATTCCGATTCTCCCGCTCAGGGACCACGTCTCGCTCGCGCCGCGGGCGAGCCCGGAGTAGACGATCCCGCTCCGCGCCAGGGAGAGCGACGCGCGGCCGCCATGCCACGGGCGCGCGCCGGCCTCGAGCGACCACCGGGTCTGCGTATAGAGGGAGTCGGCGATCTGGGCGTCCAGAGCCACCGTCACGTCGACCGCCCGGCCGAAGACGGCGGGCTCGCGATAGCGCGCCGCGTAGTCGGCCCGCCCGTCGCCGGCGCCCGCCCAGCGGAGCCCCGCCGCGCGTCCCGTGCCGCCGATGTTCCCGAGCGCGAGATCGACGAGGCCCGTGACGCCGGCTTCGTCGGCGACGCCGATCGCGCCCTCGAAGCGGCTCGTGGTCGCTTCCTCGACCGGAATCACGACGCGCGCGCGCCCTGGAATGCTTCCGGGGGCGACGCGGGGATCCCCGACGGTGCGGAAGAGCCCGCTCCCTTCGAGTCGGTCGCGCGCCTCGACGAGCGTCGCGGGCGTGAGCGGGCGACCGGGCCGAAGGCCGGCGATCGCCGCGGCCGACGACGCCTTCGTCACCGTGCCGCCCGCGAGATCGATCCCTTCGAAACGCGTCGCGTCGCCGGGGCGAACCCGGAGATGGACGCGCCGCGATCCCTCGTTCGAGGTGAGGGAGTCGACGGCGACTTCCGCGGCGTAGTAACCGCTCGCGATCAGCGCGTCGCGCACGGCGACGAGGCCGTCGGCCACGGCGCCCGCCGAGGAAGCGCCGCGGCTTCCGGCGGCGAACGCGGCGGAGAGCTGGGGGCCAAGAGCGCCGGCGCCTTCGATCACGGCCGTCGTGGGCGGCGCGGGCGTGGCCGGCGAGGTCCCGGCCGGCGTGGACGCGATCGCGCCGTCCGCTCCTCCGGTCGGATCGGAATCCCGAACGAGCGCGAGCACGGCGGAACCCGGAGCGCTCCCCGCGCCCGGGCGAAGCGTGAGGCGGATCGTCGCGCTCCAGTCCCCTTCCGCCGCGAGCCGATCTCGCATCCGAAGCGCCAGGGGCTCGAGTTCCTCGCCGTCCCAGAGGCGCGCCAGAGAGAGCGAGTCGAGGCCGAATCGCGCGCGGAGGGAATCGGCGCATCCCTCGACGCGGAGCGCGTAGCGGCCGATCGGCGCGGCGGTGCCGCTCGCCGCGCGGCTGGGCACGGCGCCGAACGTGGCGGCGGCCGAGACCGCGCCGAGCATGGCGATGGCGAGGAGGAAGCGCGCGCGCATCAGAAGTAACTCCTCAACTCGAACCGGCCCGTGTAGGTATTCCGTCGGCTCTCCACCTTCGCGCCCGAGAGGGTCGCGGAGATCGAAACGCGCTCGCCGATCCGGTACTCGCTCAAGAGATCGTAGTCGAGCCTCCGTCCCAGCGCCGGCGCGACGTACCGGCCCGCGGGGGCGTATCGGCCCGTTTCCTCGGTCCGCCCCGTGAGGGCGCGCGCGTCGAGGCGGAATCGGGACCCGGCGCACCGAGCGACCGGTCCGACCGACCAATTGTCCTGATACCCGCCGCTCGTCAAGTCGACGTCCCGGCGGTGGCGCCCGAGGAGCGAGAGGGTCCAGCCCGGGCCCGCCGGACGCGAGAGCTCTAGCTCGTAGCCTCGGCCGCGGGAGCGCGAGCGGTACGATCCGGGGCCGTCCGTGCGGGTCGACGCATTCGACGCGCGAGAGAGATCGGCGGTCGCCACGCCGCGGAGGCGGAGCGGGAGCGCGCCGCGAATCCGGAGCCGCCCGTCGTTCCCCGCGTTCCGGCTCGACAGCCCGGCGACCTCGCCGACCACCTCACGCCGGACGCCCGCTTCCGCGCGCGCGTCGAAGCGCGATCCGGCCGGCGCGAAATCCAGCGACTGGCGCGCGCTCAAGGTGCCTCGCTGCGTGCTCTCGGCGTCGAGATAGTCGCCGAACCGGAACGCGCGCTCGACACGACCCAGTGGAAGGGACGACAACGTTTCAAGGCGGACGATGCCGCTCGCGCTCACGGCGCGCCAGGCGCTGCGCGCCTTTCCCGGGCGAAGCGGCGACCGTCCGGGAAAGGCGTCGAACCGGAATTGCACGGCGGCCTTCGATCGGGTCTCGGGATCGCCGGTCGAGGTGACCATCTCGTACCCGCCTCCAAGCGCGGGATTCCCGTACGCGTCGTACGAGCCGGCGCCGGTGCCCACGGAGACGAGCGACCGGGTGAGTACCGGTTCCCGGAGCTGCGTCACATCGTAGCGAAGCTCGCCGGTCAGCGGCCCTCCGGGCCGTCCCCCCGCCACGCTGACCTGCGCGAGGTCGGTGGCCTGGATTCCCGCGGCGGACTCGGCCCGGCGTCGCGTGATCGCGGCGTCGAACGAGAGGGCATCTCCCGCGCGCGCGGCGACGCCCCCATCCCAGGATTGGACGCGCGTGGCGCTGGTCGACGCACCGGATTCCGCCTGATCGCGGCGCCAGCCGTACCCGGCGCGGAGCCGGAGCGACTCCCACGGCTTCGCCCCGATTCCCGCGTTCACGAGCCGGCTCCGCCGCGCGTCGACGCTGTCGCCCTCCTGCCCCTGGATCCGCTCCTCCCCGATGGTCAGCTTCGGCAGGAATGCGCCGCGATCCCGCGCGAGGTCGAGCGACCAGCGCGACCTGAATCCGCGCGAATCCGTGCCGGCCGCGACGTCCGCGTTCCGCGCCTCTTCCCAGCGGAGCGCCCCGGGAAGGAACGACCGAATCTCGAGGGCGGCCGCGCGCCGCGACGAACGCGATCCGCCGCTCAGAGTCCGGAAGCCGACGTCGCCGCGCACGCCGATCGCGGCGGAGGGATCGTACTGGAGCGTGAATTCCTGGCGGCGTTCGCCGTCCGACTCCGCGCGCTGATTCCAGCGTTCCCCCTCGAATCCGGGCTCGAGGCGGTCGAAGGGCGTGAAGCGCGCGTCGCGGGAGCGCACGGACGCGCTCGCTCGCATGGAGCCGAGGCGCGCGCCGAACAGGCGCACCGGGCGCGGGTCGAGCCGGGCCGCGATGCGCCCGGCCGTGCCCGCGTTGTCTCCGTCGTCGAGCGAGGAGAGCGCGTTTCGGTCGAAGGCCGAGCGCGCGAGCTCTCCTTCCACCGAGACACTCCCGAACAAGCGCGCGGCGCCGCCCACGTCGACCAGATGCCGCTCGTCCGGCGCGGGGAGCGAGCGTCCGGGAGCGTAGGAGCCGAGGTTCGTCCCCCGGAACTTGTAGAAGCGGGCGCCGTCGACCGCGGTGGTGTCGGCGTATTCGCCCCGTCCGGCGCCCACCGAGCTGAACTCGACCTCGGTGTCGCCAAGCCCCGGGCCGAGGTAGACCCAGTGCCCCTTGGCCGGATCGCTCTCGTCCCAGACGTACGTGCCCTTTCCGGCGCCGACGTACCGCACGCCGCTCGGAAGGGGCGCCTCGACCGAGTCCCCGAGCGCGCCCAGGGCATTCCGATCTTCCGCGGTGAGCGACGCGCCGAGCGGCCGCGCCGCGTCGTCTCCCTCCCGCAAGTAGGACGCGTACCACTCGCCGCTGCGCCGAATCGGGCCGCGGGTCGAGGCCGCGTAGAGGCTCCGACGATAGCGGCTCGTGGCCGCCTCGAAGTCGGCCGCGATCCGGCTCTGAGCCGAGACCGGATGGCGGACCGTGAAGGTGAGCGTGCCCCGACCGTAATCCATCACGTAGTCCGCGTCCGCGCCTCGGCGAAGCGCGACGCCGTCGAGCCAGACCGTCTCCGTGCCGGCCACGACGCCGGCGTCATCCGAGTCCGCGCCGCGCGAGGTGAGCTCGTAGGGCCCCTGCTTCCCTTCCTCGCCGCGGAACTCGAGCGAACGTCGCTCGCCCTTCGCGCTCGCCGCGGCCACGTCCCACTTCGCGCCGCGAATCCGCGCGGCGCCGCGCACGCCTTCGAGCGATCGTGCGATGCGCGCGAACTCGCCCGGAGCACCGTCGAGCCGGAAGTCGCCCATCGTCGCCTCGCCCTGAGGCGCCCGCACGGACAAGGACAGCCGGTCGAGGTCCTCGAGCTCGCGCGTCGATCCGTCCGGCTCGAAGGGAAGGCGCTGGTCGCTGAGGGTCGCGGCCACCTCGACCTCGCCTCCCACGCGGCCGCGCACGGTCAGATCGAGGGCCTGGGAGAGCGCGGCGTCCCGCCCGCGGCCGAGCTCGATGCCGAACGATTTCGTGCCGCTGACCACGAGCGCCTCGCCGGGATCGCTCGTTCCCCCCGAGCGCGCGGCGGCCGTGGCGTTCGTCGCGGCGAGCACGGTCGGCCCGGCCGGTCCGCCGCCACTCCAATCCTCGCGCCGCACGAGGGTGCCGGCGGGATCCGGATCGGGCGCGGCGTGCCCGCCGAGCGCGGCGAGCGGCGCGACGGCGCGAAGCGCGAGCAGGGTCGGCGCGCGCCGTGCCGGAAATTCGAGGACGATGGAGTCGGCCGCAGCCGCGACTCCGCCCGGATGGAACGATGGAACCGGTCGCGCGGCGACTCGATCGGGGCAGAGGAGCGTCGCGACGAGGGCGCCACCGATCGCCACGAGCGCAAGCTTTCGCGGTTGCGATCTCACGGTGCGGCCCCGCGATCGACGGCCAGGATCTGGACTTCCCCGCGCGCGCGGTCGGCCACCGCCACGCGGTCGAGCCGGCTCCACGCGACGGCCGTGGGGATCCACGGCGCGCCGGGGCCGCCGAGCATGCGCTCGAGCACGCGGCCGCCGCGCGGATCCATCACGAGGATCCGCTGCGTCGCCGGATCCGCCGCATAGAGGTAGCCGGCGCGGTCGGTCGCGAGCGCCGAGACCTCGAGCGAGGCGGTGTCGGTCGGAGCGCCGAGCGCCCCGCTCGAACGGAACCGCCGGAGCGCACGCGCCCCGGCGTCGTAGAGCCATCCGTCCCCGCCGGGCAGGGGCGACGCCAGCGCCGGCTCGCGTAGCCCGTCCTCGGGCGTCAAGAAGCGCGCGGTGCGCGCGCGGCGAAGGCGGTCGTCGAGCGGAACGAGGTCGCGCTCCCGAGGGAGGAGGACCCAGAGCCGTCCGAAGACGTCGAGGAGGAGCCGGGCCCCGGGCTCCTTCGTCGCCTCGGCCAGATCGTCCTCGAAGGGACGCGAGGCCAGGAACGATCCGGCGCGATCGAACGCGATGAGCGCGCCGCGGGCCCGGTCGAGGACCAGGAGCGATTCCCGCCGGTCGACGATGATTTCCACCGGCAGCGTGAGGGACGCCGGATCGTCACCGTATCCGCCGACGGAGTGGAGGAGTTTCCCGCCGGGGTCGAGCTTCACGACGCGCCGGCTCGACGCGTCGAGGATGTAGAGCGCCCCCTCGCCGTCGAACGCAAGCGCGGACGGCCGGGGCACGCCAAAGCCCTCGAGCGCGGCCCGGTCGAGGATGACGTCGGCGCGAAGGGCGACGGGCGATCCGAGTGGTGTTTCGCGAACCGAAGCGGGATCGAGGCCGGCCCGGGCGGAGCCCGGGGACGCGCCGCAGAGCGTGGCGGCGAGCAGGACGGCGCGGAAAGGGCAATGCCACGACGAGTGGGTTCGCATGGAACTTGGGGCCGGAGGCCCGCGCGGCCGAAGCCGCACCGGCGAACGCGCTACGCTTCGAACGGAACGGGGCCGGTTAGAACGTTCTCGAGAGGACCAGCCGTCCGCTCCCGTTCGGTGAGGCGTCGGCGGAGAGCCGAAGGGATCCACCGGATCCACCCTCGCTCGCGCCCCGCGCCTCGCGGCTCAGCTTGCGATGCAGCATCTGCGTATCGATCACGCTCACGATCCGGTTCAGGATCGCGGCGGCGAAGGAATACTTGGCGCGGTCGAACGCACGCCGCGAGCGCTCGCGCGTGTCGCGATACGACTGGCGGAGCGCCGGGTCGGTCCACGTCCAGGCGCTCCCGCCCGAAGGAAGGCGCTCGGCCACCCACGCGTCCTGCGCCGCGGGATCGGTTGGATAGAGATCGCGCGCTTCCCGGCGCAACTCTTCCTCGTACGCCTCGGCTCCCGATCCGCTCGATCGCTCGTATGCGCCCACGAGCCTCCAGTATTCGTCGTCGGCGCTGTCGATCCCGACGCCCGCGTTCAACTGGGCCTGCTCGATGTAGTCGTCTTTCCGCAAGTTCCCCGCCACCGTGAACCAGGCGAAGTGCGTCCAGATCGCTCCCTCGGTGATGAAGAATCCGGTCGCGCGTCCCTTCGCGCCGAGCTTGAGCTCTCCCGCGCCGGGGAGCGCCAACGAAAGGAGGAGCGCCGTTCCGCGGCTCGGGATCGAACGGGACTCCGCGGGCGCCGAGACGCCTTCCTGCGCGGATTCGCGCGCCGATCGCGCGAGCGCTTCGGACGCAACGGCCGCCGGGGTGGAACCGGTATCGCCCGTTCGGCTCACGTTCGCCGGCGCGAGCGACGCGCCGCCGTAGAGGTGCGAAAGCGGCGTCCACGACGAAGCGCGCTCCGCACGCGCGCTCGCGGCGAGCAAGAGGAACGATGCGAGAATGAAGCTACAGGCGCTTCGTGATCGTGAACCCAACGGCATTCTCGGAGGAGAAAGGCTTGGTCCGGAGCCGGAAGCGCATCGAGGTGTCGTTGCCGAGGGAGGCGCGGCCGCGGTTCTTGAGGATTCGGAGCACGTCGACGGTCGAGACGATGCGGTTCACGAATCCGCCCACGACCGCATAGCGGGCGTTCTTCTTGAAGTTGTTGCTGTCGTTTCGGATTCCGCGATTGAAACTGCGATTCGCGGGGTCGTCCCATCCACCCGCGTACGTGCCGAGCTTCACGATGTCCTCGTAGTAGTGCTGCTTGTTGTTCTGGTGGAAATAGTTGATGAGGCTGTCCTCCGGAGAGCCGGCGCAGCCGCACGACGCCACCCACCGATCGTAGTCCCAGTGATCGTCCGCGTGCGCCTCGAACTGGTCCTCCTTCGACGCGCCGCGATCGCGATAGTAGAGATACGATACCCAGGACGCGCTTTCCAGCCCCAGATTGATCCACCCCCGTTTGTTGCCCGCGTACAAGTGTCCCAGGCCAGGAAGGACGAGGTTCATGAGGGCCGCTCTGCCGGGAGACTTGCGGCGATCGAAGGAGCGCGGGGCGGTGGACATCGTCTGGGGTGCATCGAGGGGCATGGCGTTGAGCGCGGGCGGAGGTGCGGTGGAGTCCGCGATGGAGCGCTGCGCGAGCAGGATCTCGCCGGTGCTCAGCGCGCTGTAATCGAGAGATGACGCTGAGGCCGGAACCGACCCAAGGACAAGGAATAACGCGCCTAGAAGCGCGGCTGGATGCAGCGCACGTGGTGTCACAGCAAGATCCCTTCAGCCGGTCTGAAGTGGTTCGATTTCAATGACTTATTGTACCCAATCGAACCTCATCGAACAATCGCGAATTTTTGAAACGCCACCTCGCTCGACCCGGGCCCGGTGACCTGGACCCGTACTAGGTAAACCCCGCTCACGAGATCGTGCACCGGGATTCTGGCGACCTGGGCCGCGGGTCCGACCGGCCCCGCCCGCCGCAGGACCTCGTTGCCCAGCGGATCGAGCACCCGAATCTCCACCGAGGAGACCCCGGCGCCCAGCGTGTAGGCAACCCCGATGTCGTCCCCGCGCGTGGGGTTCGGGAAGCAGTAGAGCGACCCGCGAGCGAGGGCGGTCGGGACCGGCGAAGCGCCTCGCTGGTTCGAATCCTCGAGAACCGACGTCCGGCGCCTGTTTCCGCCGTATCCGATCCAGGGTGTATCGGCAGAGACCCCGTCGGTCGTGAAGAGCGAACTGTCCGCGCGAACGCCGACCTGGAACGCGTTCCAGAGTCCATCGCCCCCGACCACCGCCACGTGGAGCCACGCCGGGCCCGGCGGATCGGGAGGCGAGACCGCATCGTTGAGCGAGAGGAGCGCGGGTGAGAGGCCGCTTCCCGGCTGGGCCGCGATGGGCCACCCCGGAAGCGGTTTGCCGTCGTTCCCCAGCGCGACGAGGACCCCATTGGCGAGGGCCACGAGGAGGTCGGAAGTGTCGCCGCCCCCGTGCAGGTCCACGATCACCGGCGATCCCGTGGTGCCCACCCCGCCCGCGAGATTGGTCGTGCTCGCGAGGGCGGGCCACCCCTGCGGCTCGATCCCGTTTCGATTCCAGCGATGCGCGTAGCCTTGATCGTCCACGAGGAAGATCTCGGGGTATCCGTCGCCGTCGAGATCGCCGGCGGCCGCCGCGCCGGGTATACCGGACGTGACGCCAACCGGCCAGCCCGTGAGCTCGGTCCCGTTCAGTCGGAAGCAGTGGACCTCGCTCTGGGTTCGGTCGACGACCACGAGCTCCAGATCGCGGTCGGTCGCACGATCCACGTCGACGCCCAGTAGATACGGGTCGAAGTTCGCTCCGCCGACGCCCCAGTGGAGGTCGATGGCGCCGGGGTCCTTGCTGCTCTGGCTCACGATCCGAACGATGCCGTTCCCGAGTGCGTACGCGACCAGGTACCCGCCGGCGCCGGTGAACCGTCCGACGGCCAGGTTCCCGACCACGGGCGAGAGCACCCGCATGGCTCCGATGACCAGCGTGTCGCAGACCTCCGAGACGATGGGCGCGATTCCCCCTGCGTCGGAGGGCTCGATCGAGAACACGCGCCCGTCCTGGCCGCCCACCAGGACCTGCCCGTTCGGTCCGAGCACGGGCGCGGTCGTCGCGAGGACCGGCGCGAGCGGATCGCCCAGGATCGGGGGCCAGCCGAAGAGGGGAATCGATTCCGAGGCCGTGGTCGTGTCGGGGCGGAAGGCGTAGACGCGACCGTCTTCGCCGGTGGCCACGATCGCGGCGCCGTGGCGCGCGGCCGGGTTCGGCCGGTAGAGGCTGTCGGCAAAGAGCACGGCGCCGAGCACCGGCGCGGGCAGCGCGGCGTAGCGCCCGTCGGCATTTCCCTCGTAATACGGGAGCCCGTCGCTCGTCCAGGCGTAGATCAGCCTGTCGGACGAAGCCACGACGTGGCGCCTCCCGTTGTGGAGGAGGTTCCCGTACGTCGGCGGCGATCCCGCCCGGCCGAAATCGGTGAACACGGGCCAGCCCTCGGCCCGCCACTCCGAAAAGATCGACACGTCCATGTCGACCGCGGGGGGCGACTTGATCTCGACGGTCAAATGGCTCTGGCCGCCGTCGTTGGTCGCGGTCGACGGGCTCGTCCCCGGCCCGAGGAGCGTCCGATTCCCGACGAACCAGGGGTCGAAGGGGCTCCCGAAGAAGTAGCGGGAATACGGATCGCCGATGTCCTGGATGCCGTCCGCCTCGACGACCGCGACGCCGCGCCGATCCGGATTCGAGTTCACGCCGCCGTCGGGTGGAATGTTCGGTCCGAAGAGCACCGTGTCGTCGATGTGCCAGACGAGGACGCCCTGACCCGGGTTCAGGAAGTCCCACTCCTTGTCCCCCACGGTGTCGCCGGGGTCGTCGCTGGAGAGTCCCGGTCCCTGAACCACGTGGGTCGTCGAGTCCCGGTCCAGGTAGATCGTGTTGTCGCCGTTCAGGTCGGACTCCCGATTCTCGATCAGGTAGTACTCGTCGCCACCCAGCGGGACGTACAGGATCCGGTCGTCGAGCTCGGTGGCGCGAAGCGCCGTCGTGACGGAGCGGCCGGGATCGAGAAGATCGAGGCGGTTTGGCCAGAGCACGGTCTTGCACCAGGGATCGAGGCTGTTCGGAAGGATCCCGGTGACGTCCACGATCGCGCCCGACTGGATGTCCTGAAGCAGCGTGGAGAGGAGGTATCCCGAGTCCATGTTGCTCCAGATCCCGACGGCCGGATAGAAGGTGTTGACGTCGTAGAGGTCGGGGAGTCCCTGCGTGTGTCCGAACTCGTGCGCCATCGTGCCGTTCAACGCGCTGTAGTAGCCGTCCTGATTCTCGGTCTCGGGCATCACCATGCCGCCGTAGATCGCCACGGCCCCGCCGTTGACGGGGACGGAGTCCGAGAGCCCGATCATGAACGTCGGGAAGTCGCGCTGGCTGTCGCCCGCGAGGTCGGTCTGAAAATCGGAGCCCGAGTGGAAGAGGCAGACGACGTCGAAATCTCCGAACGGGATCGAGTCGGTCTGATCGGCCGCCGTCATCGAGTCCTTGAAGAAGCGCTGCGCCTCGTCATACGACGCCTGCCCAAGCGTCCAGGGCCCGTAGTCGCCCGTGTCCCCCAACCGATACGCGGCGTTCTCAGCCTTCGGGTAGACGTCGTACTCGACGACCAGATTCCCGTAGGACATGTCGCGCCAGTATCGGGACATCGCTTGGAGGTGCGAGAGAAAGAAGGATCGATTGTGCGGGGGCGGGTCGATCACGATCCCGAGCGCGGAGCCGTCGCGGAGATCGAACTTCCCGTCGGGCGTCGTCGTTTGGGTGCCGAGGCGGTCCGTGTCGAATTCGACCCGGATCCCGATCACGCGGACGGTGTCGGGCGTGCCCACGAGGAACGGGGTCGTCCGCTCGAAGCGGCCGGTCCCGATGCCGGGGGCCAGAAGCGGCGCGCGACCGCGCGAGACGAACGGCCCGCGCCGCGGCGAGCCGAGGCGGTGCGGAAAGGAGCGGCTCTTCTCGAGGCGGCGGGAGAACAGCGCCTTGGATTCCGTGCTTCTTGCCTGGGCCGTGGCGGGGTCGGGCCGCGCCGCCCGGAGCGCTCCACGACCGTCGGGGACGGGCGCCGCGAAACAGTAAGGAGCCAGGTCCGTTTGAAGGACCTGGCTCCCGAAGAACAGGAGGGCGACCGTGGCCGCCCACCGATCGAGCCGCATGGCGTCTCGTTGTTTTCTAGAAGTGGTACGAGGCCGAGAAGCGGTTCACGCGCTCCAGGTACCTCGACTGCGGCGCCGAGGCGTAATCGAAACGGAACCCGTGATACTTGAGTCCCAGACCGAACGTCATGTCCTCGATCGTCCCGCGCGGATCGCTGACGTATCCGGTGCGGAGCGCGAGGAGCCGGTTGAATTCGTACTCCGCCCCCACGCTCCAGACGTCGACGGCGAGCGTGCGGTTCGGAAGCAGGAATCGATTGGCGTCGGCGGCGATCAGAACGCGATGCACCTCGTTCTCGAACGGGGTAACCGCAACGCCCACTTTGAGGTTTCGGCCGAGCGGATCGGACTGGTCCTCGTCGATGTAGGCGATGTTCGGACCCAGGTTCTGAATCGCGGCGCCGAAGGACGACTTCATTCCCGGCGCTCGAAGGAGGGCCCCGATGTCCGCGGCGAAAGTCGTGCCGCGGCCGGGACGGCCGTCGAGGGAGACGAAGCCGGGCGCCAGATCGACCCGGACGAGCTTGAGCGAGACGCCCATGCCCAGGTTGTTCACGATCTCCGTGCCGTAGGCGATGGTCGGAGCGATCTCGTAGGAAGTGAATTCGCCCAGGTCGTTTCCGAGGTCATCGGTCGCCAGGCTCTTCCCGTAGGAGAGATAGCCCAGCGAGCCGCCGATCCCGCCCCAACCCTCCACGTGCTGGACGTAGGTCAGGTACGAGAAATTCACGTCGTCGGCGAGATCGGGAACGAGCTGGTAGTAGTTGAACGAAAGGTCGTGGCCCTGCGCGAAGGCCATTCCGCCGGGATTCCACCAGACGGCGCTGGCGTCGTCGGCGACGGCTACGAAAGCCCGTCCCATACCGTCGGAACGGGCACCGGGTGCGATGAGGAGGGACTGGGCGCCGGCTTCCGACTGCGCCCGTGCGGTTCCCGCCAGCCCGGCGACTAGAAGGAGCCCGAGGATGGCGGACAGGATGCGACTCATTCGAAGACCTCCTTGGCGATACAAAACAGGGACGCCGAAGCGCCCCACGAGAGACCTTAATAGTATCGAAGAATCCGGTCTCATTCAAGCGCTTCCGGCTCCCGGATCACTTGGTCCGAAGAGCTCTGCCGACCTCGGTTACTCGGCTGGTGCCGGGGGCCTCGGCAGTCAGTTTGAAGAGGTACACCCCAATGGCCACATTTTCTCCCTGGGAATCGGTTCCGTCCCACGGGATGTAGTTTTCCCCGGCTTTGCCGTCGACGTTGAAATCCCGGACCCGACGACCCGCCACGGTCAGGATCTGCACCCGGATGCGCGCGGCCCGGTTCAGCCGGGCGTGGAGAAACGTATCTCGTGGGAACGGATTCGGGTAGTTGAAGACCTGGTCCATCGTCAAGGCGCTTCCGGGGGCCGACGGCGTCGCCACGTCGATGACGAACGTCCGGACGCCGATGTTCCGGTACGTGTCGGACGCGTGGATTTCGAACCGATGCGCGCCGGTCGGGAGCGACGGAACCGCAAAGTCGACCGTTCCGCGCGTGTACGACCCCGCGTCGTAGCGAAATCCCGAGGTCAGCTCGTAGGGCGTGCCGCGGTCGTCTACGATGACGAAGATCGCATGCGCGTCGTCGAGCCTCGTCAGGTCGATGCCGCTCGAGTCCTCGAGAACGATGGTCAGGAGATCGCCGGGCTTCACGAGCGAATCGGCTCCCGACGGGTAGAGGAGCGAGATGGTCGGCGGCGTCTGGTCGACGCGCGGGGAGAGGGTGACGCCGACCCGGACCGAATCGAAGGCGAGGCCCACGCCGCGGCCGCCGGCGGCCGAGAGGAGCGCTCGCGCTTCCCCATGCTGGCCGATCACGCGCCCGTCGGTCGGCACGACGAACTTCGCCTCGAACGCCCCGAGGGCGAGCGGCACCGTGCCCCGGAAGAGCGTCACGCCGGGAAGAAGGTACGTACTGACCTCCGGTTCGCCGAACGGCTCCGCGAGTTGCAATCGGGCCGACGGCGGGCCGAGGACCTCGACCTGCACGGTCCCGATGGAGAGCGTGTCGGTCGAGCCGTCGGGATTGAGCGCGTGGCCCCGCAACGACGCGACCGCCCCGCGCAGGAGCGAGTCCCCCGGCATGGTTTCCCAGACCGCCCTCCCCCGCGGGAGCGGCGGGCGCACGCCCGGGTCGCCCAGGAACGCGTACTTCCGCGCGACCGTGTTCACGTTTCCGGTGTTCTTCGCGATTGCCCAGGCGAGACCGGCGGCGAGAACGGAGTCGGCACGCGGGGCCGCCGGGAAGAGCGCATCCACGAACGAATCGTTGAGACGGGAGCTCTGGAACCCGAACACCTCCTGGCTCGCGGCGAGCGAGATCGCGGCGCCCCCCGTGGGGAGGCGCAGGAGCGCCTCGGCCATCCCGTCTCCCAGGATCGCGTCGAATCGGCCCACGGTGCAGGACATGAAGGCAAAGAGGGACGGCCGCGCCACGTTCGTGAGACGGCCTTGGTCCAGAGACCGGAAGAGCTGCTCGTCCGCCAGCACGCTCTCGTTCCCGTGTCCGATGAAGTCGACGAGCCAGTTGCCTCGATTCACCGCGGCGATGAACGCATCCCGGGCCTTCGGCTTCGACGTCTTGCTCGAGTCGGCGAAGGGATAGTCGTTCAGGTAGACCTTCTCGCGCCGGATGGGCAGGGGCAGGTGCAGGCGGTCCTTTCGTTCCATCTGATCCACGTGCTCGTTTCCGAGCGGATCGCGCTTGTCGGCCTCGAACCACTTCCACGCGTCGTCCGCCGACAGAAGCGCGCGCGCCCGCCAGAAGTCGAACTCGGTCGACTCCTCGAAGGACCGCGTCTTCCCGCCGACCAGCGCGACGGCGTCGAGCGGGTCTCTCGCGGGGAGCCGACCGATGGCAAGGTCGAACAGTTGGTCCCCCGGGCCGTCCAGGAAGGCGAACCAGTCGTCCGAGATGAACTGGACGCGGATCGTCGTATCGAAGTAGTTCGGGTACGTGGGCACGAAATCCGGAACGTTGAATCCGGAGTAGTTCTTCGGATCCTCCGACGCGTCGCCGAGCAGGCAAACGTACGTGGGCGCCGCCGCCCAGTGGCGGGTCGCGTAGACGAGCAGGTTCCGGATCGCGACCGGATCGGCGAGACCGGCGCCAAATTGCGCGAACACGCGGTCGGTGGTGGCGACCGCGGCCCGCGGAGAAACGAACCCATCCAAGGTGAGGGACCGGCGCGTGGCCAAGGACTCGGCGGCCGCGAGAAACGCCGGCGGAGCGACGACGAGGTAGTCGACCGCGTGGCCGGTGCCGAGCAGATCGCCCAGCGCGTGGGCGCTCGACGCCGGGTTGTACCGGCTCACGGTTCGGGGCGCCGCGGCACGCGGCGGAGAGACGAGGCTGTAGCGCCGCCGCACGGCGACCCCCACCGAGTCCTCCACGGTCAGCGTGAAGGGCGCGGAGGCACCGGTCCACGTCCCGGTCGCCAAGCGAACGGGAGACTCGGGATCCGTCCGGTCCAAGAGCCAGGCGCTCGCGGAATCGCCGATCGCCGAGATCGCGAACTGAGCGACGCCCGGCGCCGTCGAGTCCGGCCCCGCGAAATGGAGGGTGTCGTTCACCGCGACCAGGAGACGCCGGTAGGACACTTCGTACCACGCCAGATACGAGCGGTCCGACCGCTTCGGATCCGTGGGATCGATGAGGCGCGGGATCTCGATCTCGAGGGTGTCGCGGGGATTGGCCGCGAATCCGGATGCGACGATGTCGCGCGGCTGGGTCAAGTTCCAGCCCGCGGTGTCCGCGAGCACGCCGTTCCACTTCACGCGAGCGATGTGGTCCGGGAGAACATCGCTCGGCGACGCGCCGGCGCCCCACAACCGGACGTAGAGCGCCCCGGCGCTTCCCGCGGCGGCCCCCGGCAGATCGACGACGAATGCCGACCGCGTCCCCTGGCTCAGGAGCCGCATGAACCAGCGCTCCCAGCGATACGGTGCCCGGAAGAGATCGGGCGCTCGATTCCGATTCTCCTCGAAGTGAACGCGGTGCGTCACGCCCGTCAGGACCGGCGCCGACGGCGTCACCGGGGCCGCGCTTCGCGACGCGATGCGTCGCGGTGGCCCGGCGAAGGGCCCGCTCCCCCACGTCAGCCAGAGCGGCTCCTCGTCGCTCCGCTGGGCTTCCGCATAGTCGGAAGATCCGCCGAGCGCGAGGTCGTATTCGAATCCGGTGCTGCCGGTCGCGTAGAAGTAGATCCGGTCGGCGGGATCGAAGGAGAGGTCCGAGTCGCCCGTGACCGCGATCGCGCACTCGCGAAGCGAGTCGGGACCGAGGTCGACGTCGACGCTCTCCGGGAGATCGCCGGGGGTCGCTCGGAAGAGACGAAACGTGGTCGGATCGATGCCCGCGGTGGAGAACCCGGCGGCCGCGACTTCGGCGGGCGTGACGCGGTAGAGCCCGCCCCGAACGACGCCGAGTCGAAGCCACGGCCGAGAGGGATCGACCCGAAGCGGGCCCCCGGCGGCGGCCCGGAGCGGCGCCTTCGGCGCGTATCGTGGACCGACGGCGTTCCGGGGCGCGAATCGGGCGGCCGGACGCGCTTCGGGCACGGCCGAAGCCGCTCGGTCCCAGGACACGTCGATCGCGACTTCCTCGGGAACCGACGCGACGCGGCTCGCGGGATCCCAGGACACGGGCCGAATCCGGACGGCAAGGAAACGCTCGCCTCGCGCCGCCATGGGTGTCGCCGCGATCAGGACCCCTTCGCCGGCGCCCGCGTTTCCTGCCGCGCGAAGCGCGCGGTAGGCCGGACCCGCCAGCGCCGAGGAAACCTCGCGCGCGGAGGCGCGCGCCGCGGCCGGCTCGGTGAGCATTCCCGCGAACGGCACCGGCTCGAGCGAGCCGAGCGGTCGCGGCCGAAGCGCGGACGCGCGAACCGAAGGCGTCACGCCCCAGGGGATTCGGAGGAGAATCGTCCGGACGGGGAGCTGCGGCGTTCCCGGCTCCCCGGATGGCTCTCCCCCGGGGACGTCGATCTCCGCCAGGTCGAACCCGAACGCGCGCGCGCGGACGACTTCCGCATCGCCGATCGGCACGAGGACGCGGTAGCCGGTCGAGCCGGCCGACTCCACCCGAGGGGCGGCGGCCTCCCCGGGGGCGGCAGCCGCCGGGGCCGCGGCGAGCGCGGCGAGGAGCGCCGCGAAGAACGGGAGCGTGAGGGTCCGGCGGCTCAAGCGTCCGGGATCCGCTCGGCTTCCTCGATCAACATCACGGGAACGTCTTCCACGATCGGGTAGCGGAGCCGGCACGCGGGGCAAGTCAACCTCTCAGCGGCGCGGTCGTACGTGAGGTCGCCGTGGCATTGGGGACAGACCAGGATTTCGAGAAGCTCTTCGCTGATCGGCATCGGTCGTCTCTTACTCCTTCGGAGCGCCCGCCGGGGCGGCGCTCTCATCGAGATACACCCCCATCCGCATGTACTTCTCCAGCCTTCGGTCGAGTAATTCCTGGGCGGGGAGCCCGATCAGGCCCCGGATGTGCCGCATCACGGTCTCCTTGACCCGCCGCGCGGTCTCCTCCGGATCGCGGTGCGCGCCCCCCACCGGCTCGGGAATGATCTCGTCGATGACGTGGAGCTCCAGGAGGTCGGGAGCGGTCAAGCGGAGGGCCTCCGCCGCTTGCTCCGCTTTGGAGGAATCCTTCCAGAGGATCGCGGCGCAGCCCTCCGGCGTGATCACCGAATAGATCGAGTTCTCGAGCATCAGCACCACGTCCCCCACCGCGATCGCCAGGGCGCCTCCCGAGCCGCCCTCCCCGATGACCACGGTCACGATCGGGACGGGGAGGTGAGCCATCTCGAGAATGTTCCGGGCGAGCGCCTCGGATTGGCCGCGCTCCTCGGCGCCGAGCCCGGGATAGGCCCCCGGCGTGTCGACGAGCGTGATGATCGGGATGCCGAAGTTCGCCGCGAGCCGCATGAGCCGAAGCGCCTTCCGGTAGCCTTCCGGATGCGCCATCCCGAAATTCCGGTGGATGTTCTCCTTGGTGTCCCGCCCCTTCTGATGTCCGACGATGACGACGGGCAACTCGTCGATGACCGCGAGCCCGCCCACGATCGCGGGATCGTCGCCGAAGCGCCGGTCTCCGTGGAGTTCCATGAACCCGGGGGCCAGCACTTTCAGGTAATCGAGGGTGTAGGGACGCCGCGGATGGCGGGCCAGCTTCACGCGCTGCCAGCGGGTCAGCTTGGAGTAGATCTCCCGCTTGAGCCGCTCTGCCTTCCGCTCGAGGCGCTTCACCTCCTCCTCGGCTCCGGCGTCGCCGTCCTTCACGAGGACGCGCGCGTCCTCGATCTTCCGTTCCAACTCGAGGATCGGCTTCTCGAAGTCGAGCCAGGTGCCGTTCATGAGAGCTGCACGGCTTCCGTTCCCAGCCGCTCGCGAAGCTCGCGAAGCATCTCGTCGCTCGGGCGGACCAGAATGCGCCGCGCCCGGATCCGTGTGGCGTCGCCCGCTCCCTCGCCGGGGACGGAGAAGTAGACGGGCGTTTCACCGGGGTGGCGCACCAGGAGGCTCCGGATCTCTTCGAGCGAGAAGGCGCCCCGCGCGAGCCCGAGGTCGATGATCACCGCGTTCCCGGCGGAGAGATCGGGCCGGGCGAGGGGTCGCACGGCGGTCAGGACCATCTTGGGGTCGGCCTCGTCGCGAAGATTGACGCGTCCGCGAATCTCCACGACCGCGCCCGGGACGAGATCCCCGCGGCTTCGCTCCCAGAGATCGGCGAACACGGTCGTCTCCACGGCGCCGCGCCTGTCCTCGATGGAAACGAACGCCATCGGGCGCTTGTTCCGATCGGTGTGGGACTTCACGGCGGAGATCAGCCCGATCAGGGTCACCTCCTGGCCCTCCCGGCACTCCCGAAGCCGCGCGATCGCGTGCGTCGCGCGGGCCTCGATCACGTGCCGATACGTCGCGAGCGGATGATCGGAGAAATAGAACCCCAGGACCTCCTTCTCGCGCCGGAGCCGCTCGTCGGACGGCCAGGGCGGCGTCATCGGGAGCGGCGGATCGACGGCGGCGTATCCCTCTTCGGCGCCGAAGAGGCTCTCTTGATGCCGCGCCACCGCGCGAGCCCGCTCCTGGGCCTGCGTGAGGAGGATGCCCACCGCCTCGAAGAGCTGCGCGCGCTCGCCCCCCAGCCCGTCGCAGGCCCCGGCCAAGACCAGCGACTCGAGCACGCGGCGATTGACCTGCGCGATCTCGACCCGGCGCACGAGATCGGCGAGGGACACGAACGGCCCGCCCTCGCGGCGCGCCGCGACGATGGCCTCGACCGACCCCTGCCCCACGTTCTTGATCGCCGACAGCCCGAATCGAATTCCCGCGCCTTCGATCGAGAACGAGGCGATGCTCCGGTTCACGTCCGGGGGCTGAACGGCGATCCCCGAGCGCTTCGCCTCGTCCACGAGCGTCACGATCCGGTCCGTGTCGCCGACCTCGCTCGTCAAGGACGCGGCGAGGTAGGCCGCGGGCATGTGCGCCTTGAGATACGCGCACTGATAGGAGAGGAGGGCGTAGGCGGCGCTGTGCGACCGGACGAAGCCGTATCCGGCGAACTTCTCCATCAGGTCGAAGATCTCCTCCGCCTTCTTCTTCGGGACCTGGTGCGTCGCGGCACACCCCTCGAGGAACGTGGCCTTCATGCGGGCCATTTCCTCGGGCATCTTCTTCCCCATCGCTCTACGGAGAAGATCCGCCTGCGCCAGCGTGAACCCGGCGAGCCGGTTCGCGATCTGCATCACCTGGTCCTGATAGACGATGACGCCGTAGGTGTTCCGGAGAATCGGCTCGAGAACCGGGTGCATGTAGACCACCTTCTGCTTCCCGTGCTTCCGCTTCACGAAGTCGTCGATCATTCCGCTCTGGATCGGGCCGGGCCGGAAGAGCGCGTTGATGGCGATGATGTCCTCGAACGTGTCCGGCAGCACCTTGCGGAGCAGATCCCGCATCCCCGAGGACTCGAGCTGGAAGACCCCGACCGACTGCGCCTTCTGGAGCAGGTCGTAGGTCGCCGGATCGTCGAGCGGGATCGTCTTGAGATCGAGTTCCGCTCCCGCGTCCGATGCGGCCACGTGCCGGAGGGCGTCCTCGAGCACCGTCAGCGTGCGGAGCCCGAGGAAGTCCATCTTGAGGAGGCCCACCTTTTCCAGCGACTTCATGTCGTACTGGGTCGTGAAATCGCCCTTCGGCGACCGGTAGACCGGAACGTAGTCGGTGAGGTGGCCGGGCGCGATCAGCACGCCGGCCGCGTGCGTGGAGGCGTGCCGCGCGAGGCCCTCGAGAGCGAACGAGCACCGGATCAGGCGCGCGTGGATCTCATCCTGCGTCGCGAGCGCCTTGAGCTCCGGAACGATCTCGAGCGCCTTCGTCAGCGTCATCCCGAGGTCGGCGGGCACCATCTTGGCCACGCGATCGACCTCGGCGAACGACATGCCGATCGCGCGTCCGACGTCGCGCACAACGGCGCGCGCCGCCATCGTACCGAACGTGATGATCTGGCTCACGCTCTCGCGGCCGTACTTGTCGACCACGTAGTCGATGACTTTCTGGCGGTTTTCGTACGAGAAGTCGATGTCGATGTCCGGCATGCTGACCCGCTCGGGGTTCAGGAACCGTTCGAAGAGGAGATCGAAGCGGATCGGGTCGAGGTCCGTGATGCCCAGGCAATAGGAGACGATGCTCCCCGCTGCGGATCCACGCCCCGGTCCCACCGAGACCCCGTTCTTCCGGGCGTAGTCGGTGAAGTCGCGGACGATCAGGAAGTAGCGCGCGTAGCCGACGGTGCAGATGGTGTCGAGCTCGTACTCGAGACGCGTCCGGTGCGCGTCGGTGATCCCGTCACCGTAGCGCGCGGCCATGCCCTCGTGCGCCAGGCGGCGCAGGTATCCCTCCTCGGTCTCGAACTCCGGCGGAATCGGGTAGGACGGGAGCTGAACGCGTTCGGTGTCGAGCGTCAGGTCGCAGCGCTCGGCGACGTCGAGCGTCGCGCGGAGCGCCTCCGGCGCGTGCGCGAAGAGCGCTTCCATCTCTTCGGGTGATTTCACGTACAGCTGGTCGGTGGCGAAGCGGAAGCGATCGGGATCGAGCATCGTCTTCCCGGTCTGGATGCACAGGAGGACCTCGTGCGCCTCGGCATGGTCCTGCGCGAGATAATGACAGTCGTTGGTCGCGACGACCGGGATTCCCATTCGCTTCCCCAGCGCCAGGAGCCCCTTCGCGGCGATCGTCTCCTCCGGGATCCCGTGGTCCTGGATCTCGAAGAAGTAGAACTCCTTCCCGAAGAGGTCGCGATACCAGCCGGCGGCGCGCTCCGCGCCGCCGTCGTCGCCGGCGACCACGAGCTGGGGCACCTCTCCGCGGAGGCAGGCGCTCAGGCAGAGGAGACCGTCCG
>Ga0070699_100000997_pt1 | contig 26365 bp, 22 predicted proteins | sample KBSK1503metaG_FD_65473 | JGI IMG/M metagenome (GOLD analysis project Ga0070699, IMG submission 65473) | Corn, switchgrass and miscanthus rhizosphere microbial communities from Kellogg Biological Station, Michigan, USA - KBS K1-50-3 metaG | ecosystem: Host-associated > Plants > Roots >...
CCGAGTTGGCTCCGGACACCCATCGTGCTGGATGCGCTCGACGATCAAATGGCGGCCCAGTTCCCCTTCGGGGCGACGGTCGTGGCGGAGCTGCTGGACGCCGCAGGCATACTCGCTCCAGAGCCGGTGGCGATGGTGATGCCCAACGACGCCCGGCTGGGCCGGTACCGGTCGATGTTTGCCGGGAGGGTCGGGCTCTTTGCCGTCGATGCCCACGAGCGCAGCGGCGGCGCGCCGGGATTCGGCGGGTTCTCGGTAATCGTCAACAGCGATACGGTCTTCGCGAGGGTCCGCGCGGATCCGGCCAGCCGATTCGACGACCGCTATTACCTTCGCGCCCGGCTGATCGACTTGCTGGTGGGCGACTGGGACCGGCATTCGGACCAGTGGAAGTGGGGTCGGCGCACCGAATCGGGCGAGACGCGATGGCGCCCGATTCCGGAGGACCGGGACTGGGCCTTCGCGCACATCGACGGGGCCACCGCCTTCATCGCCCAATTCGCGCTCCCCAAGTACGTCGGGTTCTCGGCCAGGCTCCCGGCAGTGGGCCGGCTGGCCATGTCCGGGACAATCGTCGACCACCGGGTTCTCAATCGGCTCGACCGAGCGGACTTCGTCGCGGTCGCGGGCGAGCTGGTTGCGATGCTGACGGACTCGGTGATCGGTGCGGCGGTGTCGGCGCTGCCGCCGGCGGTCCTCGCCCTGGAACGCGACCGCCTGGTCGGCGCCCTCACGGCTCGGCGCAACGCGCTGGTCGCGTACAGTGAATCGTATTACCGGTACGTGGTGCGCACGCTGGACATCCATGGCTACGAAGGAAGCAAGGACGTCGTGGACTTCGATCCCATCAGCGACAAGCGGGTGCGGGTACGGGTACACGCCGGTGGAACAGACGGCCCCGTCCGATTCGAGCGGCTGATCGACGCGCGGGACACCCGCGCGGTACGGCTCTTTCTGAACGAGGCCGACGACCAGGTCATCGGGAACGATGATCTGCCATTCAGGGTCACGATTGTGCGGGAGGTGCCATGACGAGGGCTGATACCGGAGGGACAGCTGGGGCGGCAGGATTTGAACCTGCAACCTCCCGGTTAACAGCCGGGCGCTCTGCCAGTTGAGCTACACCCCAATGATTCTCGAAATACCGAGGCGAGAAACATAGCAAGTGCTTGTCATGGTTGGAATTGGTGAACGGTAACGATTCAGCCTTCCGGCATAATCCCCTGATTGGCCCGCTGATAGCACCGGGTTACCATGTGCATCGACGGTGCGTGCATGGTTCCATGGCGGTCGAACCATTTGGCCTGGCCAGCGACTATGCTTGGTCAGCGAGTGGCTCTTTCACGGTGGCCGCTCATGTCACGGCGCGTTTCCGGAGGCCCATCGATGCCATCACTCCCAACCAAAGCCCCCCCTACTCGCCGGTCCTTCCTTGAGCAGCTCGCTGCCAGCGCCGTTGCCTTCGCCGGCCTGCCCCACACTACGCCAGGAGTCTCGATGTCGGTCACCTGCTTCATACGTTACGAAATCGACCCGTTCCAGCGCGACGCGTTCGCCGAGTACGCGGACAACTGGGCTCGCATCATCCCGCGCTGCGGCGGGGACCTCATTGGCTACTTCCTGCCATATGAGGGGACCAACAACGTGGCGTGGGCTCTCATCTCTTTTGAATCACTGGCCGCATACGAGGTATATCGAAGCAGGTTGAGGGCCGACGTTGACGGTCGGGCGAACTTCGCCTTTGCGCAGTCCAAGCGCATCATCCTGCGTGAGGAGCGGACCTTCCTGGAGGCCGTCAAGTCGACGCTGCACAACGGCGCGCCCGCCAAAGAGAACCGATGATTGTGCCCGTTCGTGCCCTCCTACTGCCGGGTCTGTGGAACTCCGGTCCTGAGCATTGGCAGTCATACTGGGAAGCCGCAGATCCTTCCTGTGTCCGGGTGGTTCAAAAGAACTGGGAGACTCCGGCCCGGGCAGACTGGGTCGCTACCCTCGAGGCTGCCGTCGCCGCTTCCGGCTCGGGAGTGGTGCTTGTGGCACACAGTACAGCCTGCGCCCTCGTCGCCTTCTGGGCGGCGGCAACGTCTCGAACCGTGCGTGGCGCATTGCTCGTCGCCCCCAGCGACACCGAGGCATCGAGCTATCCCGCTGGGCCGACGGGCTGGCAGCCCATGCCACTCGCCTCGCTCCCCTTCCGCAGCATCGTGGTGGCCAGTAGCGATGATGAGTTCGCTACCTTGGAGCGGGCCAGAGCCTTCGCCGAGGCGTGGGGCAGCCGGTTCGTCAACATTGGAGCGGCCGGGCACATTAACGCCGCCAGTGGCCTGGGGCCTTGGAGTAGAGGCACGGAACTCCTGGCTGAGCTCCTCAACGAGTAGAGCGCCGACGGAGGGAGTGGCTCGGTGAGCGAGTACAACACCGTAGTCATATGGACCCGCGACGGCGCAGCCTTCACCGACAATCACTACAGCCGGAGCCATCGCTGGCAGTTCGACGGTGGGATCGAGGTACCAGCATCCTCGTCCCCAACGATCGTGCCCCTGCCTCAGTCGGTAGCGGCGGCGGTAGATCCGGAAGAAGCCTTCGTCGTCAGCCTGTCCAGTTGCCACATGCTGGCGTTCCTGTTCATTTCAGCCAAGCGGGGGTTCGTGGTCGACAGTTATCGGGACGAGGCGCTCGGAGTACTGGCCAGGAACACGTCCGGCAAGCTGGCAATGACGCGCGTGACGCTCCGCCCAGAGACCCACTTCACCGGTGATAAGCGACCGACGCCGGACGATGTGGTCGCCATGCACCACGAGTCGCATGAGCAATGCTTCATTGCCAGCTCAGTCAAGACGGACGTGCGGTGCGAGCCGGTTGGGATAACCGTCTAGCACACCACGCTTCACTCCGGTTACGCCCGTTGAGGCCTGCCAAGGGCGTGGGCGGTGTCCGTTGTGGTGTCCATTGATCCCGACATTCTCCGACATGACCCCGCCTCAACCCCGGCAGAGTACGTGGTCTGTCAATGACTTATAGTTTGAATGTCGGGATTGGCATCCGCCTTAAGCCGGTTAACAGCCGGGCGCTCTGCCAGTTGAGCTACACCCCAAAGGTGACTGCGATACTATCGGCAATATAGCAATCCGTTAGTATGATTGAAGTTGGCAACGCGAACGGAAGCAGACCCCCTGCAATCGAGAACCGCACGGCCATGACGCCTCGAAGCCTGTTGTATCTGACTGCCTGCCTCACTGTCGTCCCCTGGGTACAGGCACAGAGTCCTGACTGGAACGCCGTCGAAGCAGCAATGGGGCGGCCCGCTATCCTCCAACCGCCCGATGTCCACCGTTTCAACTTTCCTCGCTCCGACCTCCAGGTCGTTGTCGGAACGGTCAAGATCAAACCCACGCTGGCGTTAGGCGGGTGGGTTGCTTTCACGCCCCGCGGGAACGAAACCATTGCGATGGGCGACCTGGTACTCACCACCGACGAGCTAGCCCCGGTAATACGTCGCCTCCAGGAAGGTGGGATCCAGCAGACTGCGATCCATCACCACCTGGTTGGCGAATCACCACGGGTGCTCTACGTCCACATCCATGCCCACGGAGATCCGTTACAGCTCGCGGCGACGCTCCGCGCCGCGGTCGCGTTGACTAGAATCCCCCCTCCAGCCGGCGCCGCTGCCACGACCGAGCCCTTTGCTCTCGATACCGCGGCCATCGCCCGGGTGCTCGGCGCCGCAGGGCGGGTGAACGGCGGAGTCTATCAAGTTGGGGTGCCTCGAGTCGAACGGATTCGGGAGGCCGACTTCGAGATTCCAGCTTCGATGGGTCTTGGCACGGCCATCAATTTCCAGCCCACTGAGGGCGGCCAGGCGGCCATCACCGGGGATTTTGTCTTGCTCGGCTCCGAAGTGAACCCGGTTATTCGGGCGCTTGCCGAGCATGGCATCGAGCCTACCAGCCTCCATAACCACCTGCTGGACGAGGAGCCCCGTCTCTTCTTTCTCCATTTCTGGGCTCACGCCGACGCGTTGAAGCTGGCGGGGGGGCTGCGCGCCGCGCTGGACCGTACCAACTCGCGGCGCACTACCCCGTGAGGGGTGGGCGGCCGCGCGCGGCGCTCACGGCATCTGTCGTCCTGCTCGGGTCGTCCGTGCTGTCTGCCCAGACCCCTGCCTCATCGTCCATCACGCGGCCCGGCTTGCGTGCATCGGCCGTCACCGCCCACATCCGCATCGACGGCGTCCTGAGCGAGCCGGAATGGCTCGGCGCGGATTCCATCGCCGATCTCACCCAGATCGAGCCCCGGGAGGGAGCCGCGCCGGCTGGCCGGACCATCGTTCGAGTGATTGCCCTTCCGGATGCCCTCATTATCGGAGTGCGTGCCGACGACCCGGACCCGGCCCGGATCACCAGCTTCGCGCGGCAGCGCGACGCGAGCCTCACCAGCGAAGACCACATCCGGGTCGTGCTCGACACTTATCTGGACGGCCGCTCCGGATACGTGTTCATCGTCAATCCCAACGGGGCCCGGTACGATGCCCTGGTCGCCGATCAGGGAGAGGGTGAGAACGCCAACTGGGACGCCGTGTGGGAAGCGGCAACGACCCGCACGAGCACCGGCTGGGCCGCGGAGTTCAGAATCCCGGTGAAGAGCCTGATGTTCCGGGGAGGCTTGACCGAGTGGGGATTCAACGTCGAGCGGCGGATACAACGACTCCAGGAAACCGATCGCTGGGCCAGCCCCAACCGTGACACCAAGATCAACATGACCAGCCGGGCGGGCCTGCTCACGAATCTGCCCGCGTTCGATCTGGGTCTGGGATTGAGTGTCCGCCCGTCCGGCACCGCGCAGATCGGGCGGGAGGGTCCCGGCGCGCCGACCGACCATGACCAGGATCTCAGCCTCGATGCCACCAAGCGGCTGGGGGCGAACACCCTCGCCTCGCTCACTGTGAACACCGATTTTGCGGAGACGGAAGTCGACACCCGCCGCACCAATCTCACCCGTTTCCCCCTGGTGTTTCCGGAGAAGCGCACCTTTTTCCTGGAAGGGTCGGATGTGTTCGACTTCGGGCTGGGAACCGGCGACGACGTCCGCGCCTTCTTCAGCCGGCGGATCGGTCTCCTGTCGGGCAGCGAGGTGCCGCTGGCCGCCGGATTCAAGCTCAATGGGCGCGAGTCAGGAACCCGCTTCGGCGCCCTGGTTGTTCGAACACGCGACGTCGATTCCCTTCCCACCGGCAGCACGATGGGAGTGCTGCGGGTCCGGACGAACGTCCTGCGGGAGTCGTCCATTGGCATCATCGCGTCGGCGGGCGACCCGCTCGGGCGACCGGGAAGCTGGCTGGGCGGAGCGGACTTCACCTACCAGACCACGCGCTTTCTGGGAGACAAGAATTTCCTGATCGGTTTCTGGGGTCTGGCGATGGACCGGGATGGGCTCACGGGGAATCGGCACGCCTTCGGCGGAAAGATCGACTACCCCAACGACCTGTGGGATCTGGCGTTCACCTATCGCCGTGTCGGCGAGAGCTTCGACCCTTCGCTGGGATTCGTACCTCGGCCGGGCGTGCAGAGCTTCAATCTCGGTGTGGTCTATCAGCCCCGCCCCAGCCGGCGCATCCTGGGGCTCAAGGTGCGGCAGATGTTCAATGAATTCTTCACCACGCTGGTGACCGGCCTAGACGGCCGCTGGCAGAGCTACCGGGTGTTCACCGCACCGGTCAACTGGCGGCTGGAAAGCGGCGATCGCTTCGAGTTCAACTTTGCCCCCGCCGGAGAGCGGCTCGACGTGCCCTTCGACATATCCGGAGTGGAAATCCCGGCCGGTTCCTACCACTGGACCCGGTGGCGGCTGGAAGCGGGGCTCGCCAGCAAGCGCAAAGTCTCGGGCCAGTTCACCTGGTGGTTCGGCGGATTCTACGGGGGAAGGCTGAACGAGCTGGCGCTGACCGGCAGTCTGCGGCCCTCGCCGCTGCTGATCATCGAGCTCAATGCCGGGCACAACGTGGGGCGGCTGCCCCAGGGCCGGTTCGTGCAGGACGTGATCGGCACCCGATTCCGCGTCAACCTGTCGCCCGACCTGCAGGTCAGCTCGTACCTGCAATACGACAACGAGAGCCGGAGCATCGGCAGCAACACCAGGTTGCGCTGGTCCTTTTCTCCCCAGGGCGAGTTCTTCCTGGTCTACAATCACAACCTCGACGAGGAGCGAAACCTCCTGGACCGCCGGGTTGGTTGGCGGTTTGCGTCGAACCAGCTTCTGACCAAGCTGCAGTACGCTTTCTTGTATTGAGCACCCCCCGGAACCCAGTCGCCAGGTCACGTCACTCCCATATATTTTCCGGCATGCCGCTAATCGGTCCCTCCATCCCGTGAGAGCCCTCTTCACCACGCTGGTCGGTGCCGGCCTGGCCGTCGTGGCGCCCGCGGCGCTCGCCGCCCAAGGGCCGTCGGCCCGGATTCCCGATTCCGTCGTGGTGACCGCGGGGGCTCACTACCAGGCGAGCGCACTTCACGCGCTGCTCCTGGGGAGGGGGTATCGAGACCTGTGGACCATCCCCTTCAAGACGGAAGTCGCCGACTTCTCGCGTCTGGGTGGCGGGGGGCTCACGCCGTTCCGCCTGGGCGGAGGGATGACGACGCGCACCTTGCACCTGCGCGGCGCCGACGGGCATCGCTACGTGTTCCGCTCGGTCGAGAAGCACGTGGAGCAAGGATTATCCGAGGAGCTCCGCCAGACGCTGGTCGAGTCCGTGCTTCAGGATCAGATCAGCGCCTTTCATCCGACCGGCGCACCGGTGGTTGCCTCCCTGCTCGGTGCCGTCGGCGTGCTGCATACCTCGCCCCGCTTTATGGTCGTCCCCGACGATCCGCGGCTGGGCGAGTTCGCCCGTCTGTCCGGGTCCCTCGTGGTTTTCGAGGAACGGCCCGACTCCGGCTGGGGCGGCGCCCGTTCGGTCATCGACGTTGACGACCTCTTCGAGAAGTTGCAGAAGGGCCCCACCCGGGTGGATGCCGCCGGGTTTTTGACCGGCCGGTTGATTGATCTCCTCGTGGGGGACCGGGATCGCGGCGTGAACAATTGGCTGTGGGGCGAGTTCGCCGACGCTGGCGGATCAATATGGCGGCCTATTCCTACTGACCGGGACCAGGCGTTTCTGCGCCTGGACGGCGCCGTCAAGCGAGTACTCCGGCACTATGATCCGCGGCTGGTTGTCTTCGAGACCGGCACTGTCCATGTCGTCGGGCTTTCCCGGAGTGCCTGGGACCTCGACCGCCGCCTCCTGCCGCCCCTGGACAAGTCGGCGTGGGACTCGGTCACGGCCGCAGTCCTGGGCCGCATGACAGACTCCGTCCTCGACGCCGCGGCGAGCCGGATGCCAGCCGAGCATCATCAGGTGGCCGGAGCGCGGCTGTCGGCGAGGCTCAGGGCCCGACGGACGCGGCTCAAGGAGGCTGCAGAGCGGCTCTACCGGATCGTGTCGGAAACGGCCGACATCCACGGAACCGACCAACCGGATCTCGCGTTCGTCGATCGACTCGAGGGCGGGCTGCTGAGGATCCGCCTGTACCAAGCTGCCAAGGGTGATTCGGCTCCCGCTGGGCCACCCTATTTCGACCGGGTGTTCCGCGAGGGCGAGACCCGGGAAGTCCGCCTGTACCTGCACGACTCGGCCGACCGGGCTGTCGTGCGAGGAGACGGCGCCGCCACCATCAGGGTGCGCGTGGTGGGCGGAGGCGGCCCCGATGATCTGGTGGATTCCTCGGCGACCGGACGTCGGACTCTGCTCTATGATTCCGGCGACAGCAGCCGAGTGTCGGGCGCCTCGAACACCAGACTGGTCCGGAGAAGCCCGAGTCCGAATCGCTCCTGGGGCGAGAATAGCGCGCTTCCGCCGGATTGGGGGCATCGCTGGATTCCGGCACCCCAGTTCTCCTTCAACCGCGACATCGGCCTTCTGTTCGGCCCGGGCGCGGTGGTGGAGCGCTACGGCTTCCTCAAGCTGCCCTATCGCTCGCGGATCAGCCTGAGCGCGGCGTACTCCACCGCGGCCCGCTTGCCGGTGCTGGACTATCTCCATGAGATGGAGGACGCGGCGGGCCCCGTGGATCTGTCCTTCCACGCGCGATTTACCGGCATGGACGTACTGTATTTCCACGGGTTCGGCAACGAGACGTCCGCGAGCCCCGAGCGCCGATTTCACAGGGTTGATCAGCGCAGATTTCAGCTGAGCCTGGGGGCAGAGGTGCCTCTGGGGCACTCCACCAGGCTGATGCTGGGGCCGACGTTTTCCGTATCGGTCACGGATACCGCCGCCAGCGAGGAAACCTTTCTCGCGGCCAGCCGGCCGTTCGGGTCCGGGACCTTCCGCCAGGCCGGAGCCACTGCCAGCATCCGGATCGAAACCCGCGACCGGGGAACCACATCTACTTCGGGGTGGCTGCTGACCGCGGGTGGCAGCTACTACCCAGGAATCCTCGATGCGCCGCGTCGCGGTTTCGGAGCAGTCGAAGGTGCCGTCACCACCTACCTCTCCGCCACGAAGGCGGGCAACCAGACCGCAGCGCTCCGAGTCGGGGCCCGGAAGGTCTTCGGCCAGGCTCCCTTCTATGAATCGGCTTTCATCGGCGGGCTGGGAACCGTGCGCGGCTTCCGCGCGCAGCGGTTCGCCGGCACGGGGGCGGTATACGCGAACCTGGAGCTTCGCAGTCTCATCGCGAGGATGCGGTTGCTGCTGCCAACCGATGTGGGGGTCTTCGCGCTGGGCGACGCCGGCCGGGTGTACCAGGACGGTGAATCCTCCAGTCGGTGGCATGCTGCGCTCGGCGGCGGGTTATGGATCGCGCCGGTCCGCCGCAGCTACACGCTGAGCCTGGCCATCGCCCGGAGTGCCGAGGGCACGACGGCCTACCTCGGCACCGGCTTCATGTACTAGCGGACGCTTACATTCCGGCATGCGATCCTTCACCACGGTGACCCTCCTACTGCTCGCCGCCTGCGGCGACGGGGGCGACAAGACCGCCACCACGGATTCAATCCCCCCGTCATCCGCCCTCACGCCGGCGGTGGACAGCTCGCCGGACACCTCCGCGGCTCCGGCGGCCAGTCCTGCGGGGATTCCCTTCGACCCCGCGGCGCTGTCACGCGGTACGAGGGTCGGGGAGCTGGAGGCCGACATGCTCACCGTATCGCGGGCCGCCGACTCCACCACGCTGGTGGGTTCGGTGCGTTTCCGGGGCGAGCTGACCTTGACCGGTCGCGCGATTCCCCACGTCGATTCGGATGTGCACGAGGTCTGCTTCGAGGCCGATGCCGCGAGCGCGGCCGGCATGCCGCGATGGGCCGGCGACACGCGGAGGCCCTGGTTCTGCTTCTCCAACCAGCCGGAGGCGCAACGATCGCTGGCGGCCTTGCACGAAACGCGGCCTGCGACGGTGGTGATTGACCGCTTTACCATCTACCGGGGCCTGACCGACCAGGTGAACAGCGCGGAGCTGGTCCGGGTGGTGAGTCGAGGAGATCCCGTCCGGCCGTAACGGTGGATGAATTCTCGCATTCATGCGCGCTGATTTCTTTGTCAGGCTACTGTGCCCACAGATTCTCACAGATTTGACCGGCGGGGAACGCTCCCACAAACCATCTGTCTGTGTAATCTGTGGGCCAACGGACCGGCACTCCAGTCTTCAGGATCGCTGCCACCAAGGGCTTTATCTTATGACGTCCACATCTTGACAATCAAGATGTAGCGGGCTATCCTCGACGGGCGCCTTCCTTGGAGCTCTCATGAGCGAGCCGACGACCGACGTCATTCAGGGCACCCTCGACATGCTCATCCTCAAGACCCTGAGCCTCGGACCCATGCACGGGTTCGGGATCGCCCGCCGGATCGAGCAGACCTCCCGGGGCGTCTTCAAGGTCAACCCGGGCTCCCTGCTCACCGCGTTCCAGCGGCTGGAGCGCGCCGGCTGGCTGGACGCGGAATGGCGCCAGACCGACAACTCACGACGGGCCAAGTTCTACTCGCTCACCCGCTCCGGTCACAAGCGGCTGGAAGCCGAAACCACCGACTGGCACCGCCGGACGGCGGCCGTCGCCCGGCTCCTCAGGGCGGAGGGTTAGCCCATGTCCCTCTGGCGCCAGCTCACCCGCGGTCTCCGGGTGCTGACCAACCGGGCCGAGGCGGACCGGGATGTGAGCGACGAGGTCGAACACTATCTGGAGCAGGCCACGGCGGCGGGCATCGCGCGGGGACTGACGCCGGAGCAGGCCAGGCGCGCCGCGCGGGTCGAGCTGGGCGGACCGACTGCCGTCCGGCAGGAGGTGCGCGCCTATGGGTGGGAGAACCTGATCGGGACGGCGCTCGCGGACCTTCGCTATGCCGCGCGCCGACTGCTTGGTGCGCCCGGCTTCACCGCGATTACCGTCCTCACGCTCGCACTCGGCATCGGCGGCACGACAGCCATCTTCAGCGCGCTGAATCCGATTCTGTTCGAGTCGCTTCCGTACCCGGACGCAGGCCGGATCGCTTCGATCGTGGAGCTGGGGACCGACGGGTCGCAAAACGCTGGAACGTTCGGCATGTATCGCGGGCTGGTGGACCGAACTCGCTCGTTCGACGCGATCGCCGTTCTCAGAAGCTGGCAGCCGATCCTGACCGGACTTGACCAGCCGGAACGTTTCGAAGGTCAGCGGGTCAGCGCGAGCTACTTCCAGGTACTCGGCGTGCCGCCGGCCCAGGGGCGGGACTTCCGGGCCTCCGACGACCTGCTCAATGGCCCGAACGTGGTCATCCTCAGCGATGCCCTCTGGCGCCGACGTTTCGGCGCCGATCGGGGGGTTGTGGGACGCCAAGTCGCCCTCAACGACAACAGCTTCACGATCATCGGAGTCATGCCGGCCGGCTTCGAGAATGTGCTGGCCCCCTCGGCCGAGTTGTGGGCGCCGCTCCAATACGGCATGTCGGAGGGACGGGCGTGGGGCCATCATCTGCTCACGGTGGGGCGGCTCCGGGCGGGCGTCACCAGTCATCAGGCCAGCGGAGAGATCGATGCCCTGGGGCGTTCCGTGCTCAGGGAGCAGCGTCCGGACACCTATGACCCCGAAACGCGGTTTGCGGTCACGGCGCTGCGGGACGATCTCACGCGCGGCGTCAAGCCGGCGCTGTTCGCCATCATGGGCGGGATGATGCTGGTGCTCGTGATCGCCTGCGTGAACGTGATCAATCTGCTCCTGGCGCGTGGGGTGCAGCGCCGCGGCGAATTTGCGCTGCGGACGGCACTCGGCGCCGGGAGTGGTCGGCTGATCCGGCAGCTGCTGACTGAGAGTCTGCTGCTTTCAGTGGTCGGTGGCGCAGCAGGTATGGCCATAGCGGTGCTAGGGGTGCGCGCTCTGGTGGCTCTCAGCCCACCTGGCCTGCCCCGGGTCGGGGCGATCCAGGTCGGTGGCGCGGTGTTCGCCTTCGGGCTGGGCATCACCACGCTGATCGGGCTGGCCGTCGGGTTGGTCCCGGCGCTACAAGCGGCGCGGGGCGACCCCCACCAGGATCTCCAGCTGGGCGCGCGCCGTTCAACCAGGAGGCACCACCGCACCCGAAGCGTCCTCGTCGTCGCGGAGGTTGCGCTGGCGCTCATCCTGCTGGTCGGCTCGGGACTGCTGCTCCGGAGCCTCCAGCGCCTTTTCGCGGTGGACGTGGGCTTCGATTCGTCCCGGCTCCTCACGATGCAGGTGATGGCGTCGGGTCGCCGGTTTGAGTCGGACAGCAGTCGCTACCGGTTTTTCGACCAGGCGCTCGAGGCGATCCAGCAGGTACCGGGGGTCGCCGCCGCCGCGCTCACCGGTCAGCTGCCCCTGAGCGGCGACCTCGACGAGTATGGCGCATTCTTCGAGTCGGAGCTGGGACGCCCCATCCAGGGGTACAGCTCGTTTCGTTATGCGGTGAGCCCGGGCTACCCCGAGATGATGGGCATTCCGCTTCGGCGCGGCCGCCTGCTGAACGATCAGGACCGGGCCGGCGCTCCGCCGGTCGCGCTGATCAGCGAGTCGCTCGCCCAGGCCAAGTTTCAGGCAGCCGACCCCATTGGCCGGCGCGTCAGTATGGGCAACAGTCCGGCCTACACCATCGTCGGCGTGGTGGGCGATGTAAAGCAGGCGTCGCTGGCGCTGAACAAATCGGAGGCCGTCTACATACCGACCGACCAGTGGGACCGGGCGGAAAACGTGATGTCGCTCGTGGTCCGGGCTCGTGGCGACGCGTCATCGCTGGCTCCCGAGGTTCGCCGCGCGGTCGGGTCGGTCGACAAAGACCAGCCGGTCATGCGGGTCGCCACTATGGACGACCTGCTTGCCTCCAGCGCGGCGGAACGACGCTTTGCCATGGTTCTGTTTACGGCGTTCGCGCTGGTCGCCCTCGTCCTCTCGGCGGCCGGGATCTACGGCGTCCTGTCCGGCAGCGTCGCCGAGCGTACCCGCGAAATCGGCGTCCGATCGGCGCTCGGTGCGTCACGCGGCAGCATCCTGTCCATGGTGGCGCGCCAGGGGATGACACTCACCGCGATCGGTGCCGTCATCGGACTGATCGGCGCGGGACTCGCGAGCCAGGTCATCGTTACCCTGCTCTTCGGCGTCTCCCGGCTCGATCCGGTCACCTACTTCGGCGTCGTCGCCCTGTTGCTCGGTGTGGCCGCGATCGCAAGCTGGGTACCGGCCTGGCGGGCCGCGCGGATCGATCCCGCGATCACCCTACGGGCGGAATAGGGTGCTTCACGAACTGCGGCCCACAGATTACACCGACTGCCTCAACCTCAGTTATCATATGGCAGGGCCATGTAATCGGTGAAATCTGTGGACGGCCGGTGCAAGGCCGTAGAAGCGAACGCCATGAGCACCGCCCGCGCCTACGCCGCATTCGACCCGACGTCTCCGCTGCGCCCCCACACCATCCAGCGCCGAGCCACCGGACCCTCGGATGTCCGGATCGAGATCCTCTACTGCGGCGTGTGCCACTCCGATCTTCACACCGTTCGGAGCGAGTGGGCCGGGACCGTCTATCCCTGCGTTCCCGGTCACGAGATCGTCGGGCGCGTCGCCGAAGTCGGTGCGGGAGTGACCACATTCAACCCGGGGGACATGGCCGGCGTCGGATGCCTGGTGGACTCCTGCCGGACCTGTTCGAGCTGCCGTGCCGGTCTGGAGCAGTACTGCGACAAGGACGACCACACCTGGACCTACAACAGCAAGGACAAGCACTCGCCTGGCAGCGTGACCTACGGCGGCTACTCCACCGAGATCGTGGTGGATCAGGCGTTCTGCCTGCGGATCCCTCCCAATCTCGACCTCGCGGCCGCGGCACCCCTCCTCTGCGCCGGCATCACGACTTACTCCCCGCTCAAGCACTGGGGCGCTGCCCCGGGTCGGAAGATCGGCATCGTCGGCCTCGGCGGGCTCGGCCACATGGGCGTAAAGCTCTCCCACGCCATGGGTGCCCGCACAGTGCTGTTCACCTCTTCACCGAACAAGGCCGACGACGGCCGTCGCCTGGGCGCGGACGAGGTCGTCATGTCGAAAGACGCCGTCGCCATGCGCAAGCATGCGGCCAGCTTCGACATGATCCTCAACACGCTGGCGGTGTCGCACGACCTGGACCAGTACATCTCCCTGCTGCGCCTGGACGGCACCCTGGTGCTGGTGGGCGCCCCGGAGCACCCGCACCCGGCGCCGACCTTCGGAAAACTGATTTCGAAACGCCGCCGCATCGCCGGCTCTCTCATCGGCGGCCTCCCGGAGACCCAGGAGATGCTCGATTTCTGCGGCCGGCACGACATCGTCTCCGAGATCGAGCTGATCCCGCCGGAACGCATCAACGAGGCATACGAGCGAATGCTTCGGAGCGATGTGAGGTTTCGGTTCGTCATTGATGCTGGGAAGCTAGGGAGCTAGGGAGCCCGGGAGCTGGGGAGCTGGGAGGTAACATGTCGACGGTGTTTCAAAGCCCTGACCTGGCTCAGGTGCGGCAACTGGTTCGCGAGGCGGGCCTGCCCACGGAAGACCTCGCCGATACGGATCTGTCCCACTTCCTCGGTTTCGGGAGCCGGGAGAAGCCCAGCGGAGTCGTGGGGCTCGAGCTGTTCGGCGAGGATGCGCTCCTCCGCTCACTGGTGGTCGATCCATCGGAGCGCGGGACCGGAGGAGGGCGGCTGCTGGTGGCCGCCGCCGAGGAGCATGCGCGCTCACTGGGCGTGCGATCGGTGTACCTGCTCACCACCACGGCCGAGCGGTTCTTCGAGCGCCTGGGCTTTCGCCGGGTCGACCGCGACAGCGCACCGGCTGCGATCCGGGCAACCCGGGAATTCGCCAACCTCTGCCCGGCCAGTGCAGCGTTCATGATCAAGCGGCTGGACCCACCGGTCCAGTAGGCGGCACCTGATCCGGAGGACTATGGCGTATCCGCCACGGTGACCGGCCGGGCCTGTGGCCTGCTCCCAACATGACCGCCGTAGCGCCTTGGAGGAGAGCCATTTAGGCGGCACACGGTTCTTGCTTGTGTGGTGCAGGTTTCCGGTTCTTCCCCAGCCAAGGTCTTGGGCATATCCTCATGCGAACGCCCCACGCACGGCCCGGCGGGGCGATTCGCGTCGGGGTGATTGGCTGGGGGTACTGGGGTCCGAACCTCGGGCGCAATGTCGCGGCGAGCCGGGAATGCTGGCTCACCGGGATCGCGGATCATTCGGCCGGGCGTCGGGCGGCCGCCCGCCTGGACCACCCGGGTGTCGTGCTGCACACTTCCGGCGAAGAGCTGATCACCGATCCGCGGATCGATGCGGTCATCATTGCCACAGCGGTGCACACGCATTTCGATCTGGCGCTGGCGGCGCTTCGGGCCGGGAAACACGTCCTGATCGAGAAGCCGATCGCGGAGAGCTCGGAGCAGGCGCTCATGCTGATCGACGAGAGCGATCGCCGGGGCCTGACCCTGATGGTGGATCACACGTATCTCTTCAGTCCCGCGGTCCGGGCCATTCGCCAGCTGGTCGACGCCGATGCACTGGGACGGCTGCGGTACTTCGACTCGGCCCGGCTCAATCTGGGCATCGTGCGGAAGGACGTAAACGTGCTGTGGGATGTGGCGAGCCATGACCTGTCGCTGCTCGACTATTTCACCCCGGCACCTCCGATCGCGGTGCAGGCGGTGGGCGTGGCACCGATCCCGGGCGGAAGAGAGCACCTCGCCTGGATCACGCTCACATACGCCGACGGCTTCACCGCTCATATCAATGCCAGCTGGATCTCTCCGGTGAAAGTTCGCCGGCTATTCCTGGGAGGCAGCGACAGGATGCTGATTTACGACGATCTCGCCCCCCGGGACCGGGTGACGGTCTTCGATGGCGGCTTGCAGGCCACCCCGGAGCTCAGTACCGCTGAACCGCTTCGCGAGGTCGTCCGCCACTTCGTTGCCTGTATCAACCGCGCTGAGCGGCCGATCAGCGACGGGGCGACGGGGTTTCGCGTGGTGCGACAGCTCGAGGCGGCCGACCGCTCGATGCGGGAGCACGGCCGCCCGGTGGAGCTCGATCCCGAGTGGGCTTTCGCATGATCCCCTACGCCAATCTGGTCGCGCAGCACGCCGGCATCCGGGCCGAGCTGGAACCGGTCATCGCCGAGGTGATGTTCGGGTGCGACTTCGTCCTGGGACACCGGGTGGCGGAGTTCGAATCCGCCTTCGCGCAGCACTGCGGCGTCGCCCACGGGATCGGCGTCAACTCCGGGACCAGCGCGCTGCATCTGGCGCTCCTCGCCGCGGAGGTCGGCCCGGGAGACGAGGTCATCACTACCGCGTTTACGTTCGTCGCCACCGTGGCCGCGATCGGCTACACCGGCGCCCGTCCGGTGCTCGTGGACATCGACCCCGGGACCCTCAACCTCGATGCAAAGCAGGTCGAAGCGGCGATCACGCCACGGACCCGCGCCATCGTGCCGGTGCACTTTTACGGCCAGCCCGCCGACATGGACCCGATCCTGGCCATCGCGTCGCGGCACGGGCTTGCCGTCATCGAGGATGCCGCCCAGGCCCATGGTGCCGAGTACCGGGGGCGGCGGATCGGGAGCCTGGGCGATGCCGGGTGCTTCAGCTTTTATCCGAGCAAGAACCTGGGCGCCCCGGGCGAAGCGGGGATGGTCGTGACGAACCGGCCCGACTGGGCCTCTCGGCTCAAGCGGTTGCGGGACTGGGGGCAGGCGGGGCCGTACCGTCACGTCGAGCGGGGCTTCAATTACCGCATGGCCGGCATTCAGGGAGCCGTGTTGGGTGTCAAGCTCCGCCACCTCGATCGGTGGACCGAGGTCCGCCGAGCCCACGCCCGGCGCTACGATGCCGCGGTGGTCGGCCCCATGCTCCAGACCATCGCGCTGCACCCTGCGGCGCGCCACGTCTATCACATTTACGCCGTGCGCGCGCGTCACCGCGACCTGGTGCAGGAGGAGTTTCGCCGCCGCGGGATCGAGACCAGGATCCACTACCCGACACCGGTTCACCTGCTCGATGCCTGGGCGGATCTGGGCCACCGCACCGGGAGCTTTCCCCACGCGGAGCGGGCGGCGCGCGAGGTGCTCTCGCTGCCGGGCCACCCCGAGCTGACCGCCGAGCAGGCCGGCGCGGTCGCGGCGGCGATCCATGACCTCTCCACCATGGCCGAGGGCGAGTCTCACAGCCCGACACCACTCGCGGGCAGCCGCCGCAACCGAGCCGCGCGCTGATGGCCACGCTGTCGGGCGCGCGGACGCTCATTACCGGCGGGGCCGGCCTGATCGGTTCGCACATCGCGGACCTGCTGGTCGGCGCAGACGTCGGCGAAGTGGTGATCCTCGACAACCTGAGCCGCGGCCGGCTTACCAATTTGAGCGTCGCGCTGCAGTCGCCGCGCGTGAGCGTGGTCGAGGGCGACATCCGCGACCCGAAGCTGGTCGCCCGCCACATGGCCGGCATCGATACGGTGTTCCACATGGCGGCCATCCGGCTCACCCAGTGCGCCGAGGATCCCCGGCTGGCGCTCGAAGTCATGGCGGATGGAACCTTCAACGTGCTGGAAGCGGCGGTGGCGGCGAAGGTGGGTCGAGTCGTGGCCGCGTCGTCGGCATCGATCTATGGCATGGCCGAACGGTTTCCGACCGATGAGTCGCACCACACCTGGGGCAACCGGACGCTCTACGGGACCGCCAAGGTCTTCAACGAGGGCCTCCTCACCGCCTTCCGCGATACCCACGGCCTCGACTACGTGGCCCTCCGGCCGTTCAACGTCTACGGCCCCCGGATGGATACCCACGGTGCCTACACCGAGGTGCTGATTCGCTGGATGGAGCGGATCGACCGCGGGCAGCCGCCGCTCATCTTCGGCGACGGAACCCAGTCGATGGACTTTGTGTTCGTCGAAGACGTCGCGCGCGCTTTCGTGCTTGGGGCGGGCTCCGACGCGGCCGGCGAAGTGTTCAACGTCGCGAGCGGGACCGAGACGACCCTCAAAGAGCTGGCCGAGACTCTGCTGTCGGTCATGGGATCGCGGCTCGCGATCGAGTACGGTCCGGTGCGCGCGCTGACTGCAGTCCCAAGGCGGCTGGCCGACACCCGCCTGGCCCGGGAGCGGCTCGGCTTCGTAGCACAGGTCTCCCTCCACGAAGGACTCGAGCGGCTGGTGTCCTGGTGGCGGAGCCGTCGCGAACCCCTGCCTCCCGACGCCGCCCAGGTGAGGTCGGTGGCGCCATGACATTCGCGGAGTTCGAGGCCACTCTCGCCGAGCGAGGCTGGCTGGCGATCGAACTCCCCGATCCATCGCCGGTGTTCGCGGCACGAGACGCCCTGCTGGCCAGGCTCCGGGCGACGAGCCTGCCCGAGCTCGCGCGGCTGGACGACTACCACACCCTGGTGACGGACGAAGAGCGGCACGTCGCGATGCTCCACGACCTGGCCACTTACTACTGGGACCGGCAGCTGGGCCGGGCCATCATCGAGGGAAACGTCGAGCTGTTCCGCCGGCTGGTGGGCGTCGATCTCCACGTCCAGCAGCGACCATACCTGCGTGCCGTCCGTCCCGGCCACACCAAGGATGCGGCGCCCCTCCACCGCGACACCTACTATGGCGCAAGCCCCTACGAGGTGTCCGTCCTGGTGCCCTTCACCGACGTGGACGCTGCCGGTGCGATGCGGGTTATCAGCGGCTCCCATCTGGCATCCGATCGTGAGTACCCTTTCGAGCAGCGGCAGAGCGACGACGTGGCCATCCGGTCTCCCAAGCACCAGCTGGGCTTTCCCTATGCGCCGAAGCTGCTGGATCCCGCGCTCATGGAAAAGGCCGAGCCGGTGCCGCTGGTCGTAGGGCAGGCCCTGATCTTCGGGCTTTCGCTGGTGCATGGCGGCGGCATCAACACCGGACATCGCACCCGGTTCTCGAGCGACATCCGGGTGGCCAACTCGCTGGCGCCGGTCCAGTGGAGCCGCGGTGTCAACGAGAGTTACTTCGTGCCGCTCTGCTCCGGCGTGATCACCGAGTCGGCTCGGCGCTACCTGGCCGCCAACGATACGCCGCCCTCCTAGCACCCGGACCGGAATGCAGGTTACCTCGATCGATCCGGGGTCCGACCCTCTCTGGGATGCGTTGCAGAGCGCCCCGGGGGCCGGGCTCTTCCACTCCCCTCCATGGATCGGCGCGGTGCGCGACACGTACGGGTTCGACGTGCGGGCGATCGTCGCCATCGGCGACGACGGACTTCCTCGCGGCGGCCTGGCGTTCTGTGAGATCGAGGATCTGCTGGGCGCCCGGCTCGTTTCCCTGCCCTTCTCCGATGTCTGCGACCCGCTGATTCGGGAGGCTCATGCCTGGCCCTTACTCAAAGCAGTCCTGGCGGAGCGTCGGCTCCCGGTGACGCTGCGCTGCCTCGACGAGCGGTTCCTGGCCGACGATCCCGATTTCACCGTCACCAAGCGCGCCCGCTGGCATACCTTGGCGGTCGAGGCTCCAGCCGACATGCTGCGGGCCGGTTTCAGCGACACCACTCGCCGTGCGATCGCCAAGGCGGAACGGGCCGGGGTGGAGGTGCGTCCACTCGAAGGGGAGGAAGGACTCTCCGGCTTCACGGGGCTGCACGCGCGGCTGCGTAAGCGCAAATACCGGATGCTGGCCCAGCCCCGCCGCTTCTTCGCGAACATTGCCGAACGGTTCGGAGCCGGCGGCGGCTGGCATCCACTGGGAGCCTGGCACGGCGACCGGCTGCTCGCGGCCACCGTCTATCTCCGCTGGGGTGACACACTCTACTACAAGTTCAACGCCTCCGATCCGGACGGGCTCGAGCTGCGCCCCAACAACCTGCTGGTCTGGGCCGGTGTGGCGCTCGCGAAGGAGCTGGGCTGCCGGGCGCTGGATCTGGGACCCAGCGACGACGACCAGCCCGGGCTCATCCGCTTCAAGCGCGCCTTCGGCGCCACCGAGCGCGAGCTCCGGTTTCTCCGCTGGACTCCGCCGGGCTGCCGGGCCGAGACGGGCAAGGAGCTGCGCGGCGTCCTGGGCGAAGTGACCCGGTTGCTCACTGCTCCGTCTATTCCCGACGATGTCACCACCGAGGCAGGGAACACGCTCTACCGGCTGTTCGCGTGACGCCGTCGCGCGTACTGGTGACCGGGGCGACGGGCTTCGTCGGATCGCACCTGGTGCGGCGGCTGGTGCGCGAAGGCCACGAGGTGCACGTGCTCCGCCGTGCCCAGTCGAATTTTCACCGGCTCCTCGACGTGTTGCCTGAGTTGCGCTGCCACACGACGGACCTTGGCCATCCGGGACTCAAGACGCTGATGCGGGAGATCCGGCCCGAGCAGATCTATCACCTGGCCGCCGCCACGGTCGTCGCGGGTGCCACCGGGAGCGCCGCCGAGCTGATCGAGGTCAACCTGCTCGGCACGGTCAATCTGATCGACGCGTGCCAGGCCGTGGACTATCGGAGCCTGGTCACCACTGGCGATTCCTTCGAGTACACCGCCAGCACCCGCCCCCTGAGCGAGGCCGATCGTTGCGAGCCCGACACGCTCCACGGAATCACGAAGCTCGGCGCCACGATGTACGCCCAACGCGTGGCCGAATCCCGTCGACGCCCGATCGTGACGCTGCGGCTCTTCTCCACCTACGGTCCGGACGATAATCCGCGGCGGCTGGTGCCGCGGGTCATCGCCGGAGCGCTCTCGGGCCAGCCGATCACGCTCTCCCGCCGCGAGATCGCCCGGGACTGGGTCTATGTGGATGACGTGGTCGAGCTGTACTTGGAAGCGGGACGCCGCGCCGAAGCGCTCCGGGGCGGCGTGTTCAACGCCGGCTCGGGCACCGCGATCTCGATCGGCGAGGTGACCGACCTGCTGCTCCGGCTCACCGAATCGGCGGCCGAGCCGGCGTGGGGCGTATTCACCGCCCCGGCACACGACGCCACGCCCTGGATCGCCGATATGGAGCGAACCTTCGGCGCTTTCACCTGGCGCCCCGGCACCTCGCTCGAGGACGGGCTTCGGCGCACCATCGCGGCCCTGGACCGGGAGTCGGTGCGATGACGGAGCCGCTGGTCAGCGTCGTCATCGCCACCTGGAACACCGGCCGCTACCTCCCCGAAACACTGGATAGCGCGCTGAGCCAGACCTGGCCCCGAACCGAGATCATCGTGGTGGACGACGGGTCCACCGATGACACGGCGGCCCGGATCGAGCCGTACCGCTCCCGCATCCGCTACCTCGAGCGCGAGCATGGCGGGCTCGCCGCGGCGCGCAACGCCGGCGTGGCGGTGGCCCAGGGCGACTACATCGCGCTGCTCGACGCCGACGACCTCTGGACTCCCGACAAGCTCTCCGTGCAGCTCGAAGTGGCCGCGCGGCATCCGGATTCGGGCCTGATCGCGTGCGACGGCGTGGAGTTTGAGGGGGAGACCCCGCTGCGACTCAGCCTGCTTGGGGGCCCGTTGGGACACCTCATCCATGAGGAAGGCGCCCGCGAGGTCTCCGGCCAGTTTCATCGCGTGCTGCTCGACACCAACCCGATCGCCTGTCCCGCGCAGACGCTGATCCCCCGGCGGGTTCTCGACGCGGTGGGGCCGTTCATCGATTCGGGCGGGCAAGACTACGCCTGCTACCTCCGGATAGCCCAGCGCTTTCCCATCACGCTGCACCGCGATTCCCTGGTCCGGTGCCGGTACCGTCCCGAGAGCATGTCGGGCCCCCGGGAAGGACGGGCCAGGAAGTGGGGATGGATGAAGCTCGAGGTGCTCCATTCCCATGCCGGCCGCTGCACCGTCCCGGAGCGCCGGTTCATTGCCAGGCGCCTGGTTCCGCTGATCCGCTCCCTGGCGTACTACGCGTACATGGGCGGGACCAACGGCGACCGAGCCGGCGCCGTGCGCGAGATCGTCCAACTGCTCCGAACCCGGCCATGGCCGCCCACCGCGCTGCCCTACCTGATCGGCCTCCTGGCACCGGCGCCGCTCCGGTCCGGTGCGGCGCGGACGAAGCAGATGACGAAACGCCTCATGCGATGGGGCTCGGTGAACGCGTTCGGGCGAGTGGAGCGAAGGGCACCCGAGCTGGACCGGATCGTTCCGCGCGGTGCCAGAGTGGAGCGAGTAGCGCATGGGTTCGGCTATACCGAGGGTCCGATCTGGATGCCGGAAGGGTATCTCCTCTTTGGCGACCTTCGGCACAACGTAATCCGCAAATGGGACCCGTCGGTGGGCGCGTCCGTGGTCCGCACCAGGACCGGCTACGCGGATGCCGACACCCCGCCCGGCGCGGGCATGGGCTCCAACGGAATGACCCTCGACGGGGAGGGACGCCTGACGATCTGCGAGCCGGGGAACCGCCGGGTTACCCAAATGGAAAAAGACGGTGCGATCACGGTGCTCGCCGATCGCTATGACGGAAAGCGCCTGAACAGCCCGAACGACGTCGTCTACCGATCCGACGGCAGTCTCTACTTCACCGATCCGCCGCACGGTCTCCCCGGAGAGGACGCCAACCCGAAGAAGGAGCTCGCCTTTAACGGGCTCTACCGGGTCGCGGCGGGGAAGATCCAGCTCTTGAGCAGGGACATGACCCGGCCCAACGGCTTGGCCTTCTCACCGGATGAGAAGTACCTGTATGTCGCCAATTCCGACCCGAAGCAGAAGATCTGGATGCGTTACGAAGTCTTGCCGGACGGCGACATCCAGGGCGGCAGCGTGTTTCTCGATCTGACCAGGGAGCCTGGGCAGCCGCCGGACGGGATGAAAGTCGACATCCAGGGCAATCTCTACCTGACGGGCCCGGGCGGGCTCTGGATCGTCAGCGCGTCAGGCCGGATCCTGGGCGTGATCCGAACCGAGAAGGAGCCCGCCAACTGCGCCTGGGGCGGTCCCGACGGGAGGTCCCTTTACCTCACCGCCTGCGGCGACATCTACCGTATCCAACTCGCGATACCCGGGGTTCTCCCATATCGGCTTGACCCCGCCTCCGGGGTTGGGTAGCCTCACCCACATCGTGAAAGTCTTCGGACTGGTTCCCGCCGCCGGGCGGGGCGAGCGGTTTGGCGGCGACAAGCTTCTGGCCAAGTGGCACGACCGGGAGCTGATCGGTCACGTGCTGCTGAAGCTGGGTGGAGCCCGGGCTGCGGGCCTGATCGGACCTACCATCGTGGTCCATCGTCCTGGCGACGAGCGTATCCGAAGCATTGCAGCCGAGTACCGCTGCCATGCCGAGGAGATGCGCGTGGAGGACGGCGACCTTGCCATGACCATCCGCACCGGAATCGAGTCCGCCAAGAACCGCACCTCCGCCGATCCCCAGCAGGCCATCCTGGTCTGCCTCGCCGACCAGCCCCTGATCCGCCTCGATGTCATCAAGGCCCTGGTTGAGGCCTGGTCCCGCGGTGGAGCGGCGGCGGTGCGTCCGACGTATCGTGACGCGCCCGATCATCCCGGGCATCCGTTGCTGGTGGACCGCAGCCTCTGGCACCTGGCGGACGAAATGAAGGGCGAGAAAGGCTTCGGCACCCTGCTGGCTCGCCACCGGGTGAACGTGCGCCTGATCTCAGTGGCCGGCTCGAATCCCGACATCGATACCCCGGAGGACCTGAAGCAGCTCGACGCCGAACCCCACGCCGCCAGCGCCTGATGCGAAATCTTCTGGCGGAGTATGGCCTGCTCGCGGCGTCGGGCCCGGTCGGACGCGCGGTGGTGACCCAGGTCTGGGGTTCGGCCCCTCGACCTGAAGGCGCCTGCCTGCTCGCGACCCTGGACGGACGCATGGCCGGCTCGGTGTCGGGCGGCTGTGTCGAGACGGCCGCCGCCGAAGAGATTCGCGCCGCCATCACGAGCGGAAACTCCAAGAAGGTCGGCTGGGGGGTCACCCACGAGCGCGCGTGGGAAATGGGCCTGTCCTGCGGAGGCACCATCGAGGTGTTCGTCGAGCCGGTGGTGCGGCCCGAGCTGCTGCAGGCGGCTCGAGCCACCCGAAACGCCGTGCTCGCCAGCGTGATCGGCGGAGCGGCGCCGCTGGGCAGCGGGGTCCTGGTCGAAGACGGCGCCGACACCCGCACCTTCGGCACAGTACCCGACGGGCTCACCGAGGCGCTCACCCGCGCGGCTCGCGACGCCCTGCCCCGGCTCACCAGCCGGGTGGAGACAATCGAGAGCCCTGCCGGGCCGGTCGAGGTCTTCCTGGAGGTCTTTCCGCGGAAGCCGACGTTGCTGGTGTTCGGCGGTGTCCACATCGCCACCGCCCTGGTGCGCCTGGCCAAGCCATTGGGATATCACACGGTGGTGGCCGATGGCCGGGAAGCGTTCCTCACCCGGGAGCGATTCCCCGACGCCGACGAGCTGATCCTGGGGTGGCCGGACGAGGTGTTCCGGAAGATCGGACTCGATGCCTCCACCTGCGTGTGCCTGCTCACCCACGATCCGAAATTCGACGAGCCGGCGCTGGAGCTCGCGCTCCGGTCTCCCGCGGGTTATGTCGGCGCCATCGGCTCCCGGAAGACCCAGGCGCACCGCCGCGATCGGCTCCGCGAGCTGGGATTCTCCGAGGCCGAGGTGGCCCGGCTGCATGGACCGATCGGGCTCGACCTGGGCGGCCGGGATCCCGAAGAGATCGCGCTGGCGATCATGGCCCAGATCACCGCCGTGCGCCACCGGGCCGGCACAAAGCCGGCGTCCCCGCCCTAGCACCCCTTCCGCGAACCCGCGTCATTTGCTAGCATAATTGGCCGGCGCCGCCTTGCGCCCGACCTCCTGACCGGACGCCTACGCCGTCCGGCACCCGCGGAGGCAAAGGGGATCGCTGTCCTCGAGGTCGTGCGGTCGTTCTCCACCTCGCTTCTCGCCGGCCGGGAAGCGTCGACGCGTAGGGTCCGGCTTCCCGGCCCCGAGACGGAGTGTGGACAATGACCGAGCGCAAGCATCTCAAGCAGCTGGTCCGGTCCCGGATGCAGAAGACCGGTGAGAGCTACTCGACGGCGCGCCAGCAGATCGTCAAGCAGGCGACCGATACCCCCGAATCCAAATCCCTGGCCCACCACTTTTCCGGCCGGAATCCGGTCGCAACGGCGCTGCGCTCGCTGCTCGCGCACGCCGGCGTCCGTAATCCCCACACCAGGGCCCCCTTCAGCGAGGCGATGGTGTTCGGCTTCGACGGCGGCATCGGCGCCGGCATGTTCGCCTTCCATTACGCCAAGGAGAACTTCTCGTCCTTCTATGTCGCGGGGCGTCACGGCTGGCAGGACGACGCCAATTGGACCGCCGGCGCGCGCAAACGGCTCGGCGTTACCTCGATCGTGAAGGAATCGACCGGCGTGAAGCCGGCCGAGAAACACCTGCGTGAGCTCCTCGAAGGCGGCCGGCCGGTGATGGCCTGGGTGGATGCCGCTCACCTTCCCCATCGCTCAATGCCGGCGTCGTGGAGCGGCGGAGGCTACCACGTCATCACCATCTATGGTATCGACGACAACGCCGGTACGGCGCTCATCGGCGACCTCGCCGATCAGCCGATCCCGATTCCCTTGCCGGACCTGGCCCAGGCACGCGGCCGAATCAAGAAATTCAAAAACCGGATCCTGGCGCTGGAGCCGTCGGGGAAAACCCCGCCGCTGGAGCCGCTGGTGCGCTCCAGCATCAAGGCCTGCGTCGACGGGCTGGTGAAGTGCAAGATGAAGAACTTCACGCTCGAGGCATTCAAGACCTGGGCCGACAAGCTCGACGGCAGCAAGGCGGCGGATTCCTGGGAAAAGATCTTTCCGCCCGGCCCGCTGCTCTATACCGGTCTCTGGTCTGTTTATGAATTCATCGAGCGATTCGGCACCGGAGGCGGGCTGTTCCGGCCGATCTTTGCAGAGTTTCTGGGTGAATCCGGCACGGCACTCTCCGACCCGAAGCTGCGCGCGCTGGCCAAACGGTACGCTGAGCTGGGCGAGGACTGGTCGGCGCTGGCGCGGGCGGCGTTGCCCGACAGCGTGCCGGCCCTGCGCGAGGTGAGGGAGATGCCGACCCTGATCGATCGCGTGGCGGCGACCAAGCGCGATTTCCCGCTCGATGCCACGCAGAGCGCCGCCCTCCGCCGCGATCTCAAGGCGCGAGTATCGGCATTGCATAAAGCGGAGCTGGCGACGCTCGACGAACTAGGCCGCTCATGACCTATCGCCCACAGATTTCACAGATGACGCACATTGGAAGCCGGGTTGTCTGTGGAATCTGTGGGTGGCTGTTGCAGGTGCGCGGGTTAGCCCGCCGCCATTAGCCGCCTGACGGAGTGGATGAACCGGCGCTGCGCGGCAGTGTTTCGCACCGCCACGAAAATGGTGTCGTCCCCGCTGATGTTTCCCAGCACATCCGACCAGGCCAGCCGGTCCAGCGCGACTCCCACCCGGTTCGCCTCACCCGGCGGGGTATGCAGCACGACCAGCGCGTCTCCCGCCGGTTCGATGGTGAGCACACCCTCGGAAATCCGCTGCTCGTCGGGGTCGTGCCGCGCCTTCTTGGCCGCGATCGGGCGCTGATAGGCACCGTCCACCTTGATCAGGTGAAGCGTCGCGATGTCGCGACTCACCGAGGATTGGGTCACATCCCAGCCCTCCCGGGCCAGCGCGTCGGCCAGATCCTCCTGGGTATGGATCGCGTGGGTCGTGATCAGCTCGAGGATCTTGAGGTGTCGCTGGCGGCGGTCGCCGGTCATCGTGTTCTGGGCCCCCGCAGCCGGTCCATCGCGGTGTGGAACCGGGCGAGCTCCTGTTCGCTCCAGCGCCGGGCGCGTTCGACTCGGCGCCAGGCCGCGTCGAGGCCGAGCCGCCCCAGTCCGCCGGCCGAGCGCCGCCGGGCGAGCACCTTGGCTGCCGAAGGT
>Ga0070699_100000998_pt1 | contig 26316 bp, 25 predicted proteins | sample KBSK1503metaG_FD_65473 | JGI IMG/M metagenome (GOLD analysis project Ga0070699, IMG submission 65473) | Corn, switchgrass and miscanthus rhizosphere microbial communities from Kellogg Biological Station, Michigan, USA - KBS K1-50-3 metaG | ecosystem: Host-associated > Plants > Roots >...
GTGCGGCCGCCCTCGCGGATCGCGAAGCGCAGCCCCTCGTCCATCGCGATCGGCGTGATCAGCTCGATCGTCATCTGCACGTTGTCCCCCGGCATCACCATCTCCACCCCCTCGGGCAGCTGCACGTCCCCGGTCACGTCCGTCGTCCGGAAGTAGAACTGCGGCCGGTACCCCTTGAAGAACGGCGTGTGCCGCCCGCCCTCTTCCTTCTTCAGCACGTACACTTCCGCGTTGAACCCGGTGTGCGGCGTGATGCTCCCCGCCTTGGCCAGCACCATCCCCCGCTCCACCTCGTGCTTTTCCACGCCGCGCAACAGCAGGCCGACATTGTCCCCCGCCTGCCCGTCGTCCAGCAGCTTGCGGAACATCTCGACCCCCGTCACCACGCTCTTCTTCTCGCTCCCGAACCCGATCAGGGAGACTTCCTCCCCCACCTTGATCTTGCCCCGGTCGATCCGCCCCGTCGCCACCGTGCCCCGCCCGGTGATCGAGAACACGTCCTCCACCGGCATCAGGAACGGCTTGTCCACTTCGCGCACCGGCTGCGGGATGTAGCTATCCAGCGCCGTGTACAGCTCCTCGACCTTGGCGACCCACTCCGCCGTGCCTTTGATCGCCTCGCTGGCGCTGCCCCGGATCACCGGCGCATCGTCCCCCGGGAACCCGTAGGAGGAGAGCAGCTCGCGCACCTCCAGCTCCACCAGGTCCAGCAGTTCCGCGTCGTCCACCAGGTCGCACTTGTTCAGGAACACCACGATACTCGGCACGTTCACCTGCTTGGCCAGCAGGATGTGCTCCCGGGTCTGCGGCATCGGCCCGTCCATCGCACTCACCACCAGGATCGCCCCGTCCATCTGGGCCGCCCCGGTGATCATGTTCTTCACATAGTCCGCATGCCCCGGGCAGTCCACGTGGGCATAGTGCCGCTTCGCCGTTTCATACTCCACGTGGCTCGTCGCGATCGTCAGGATCTTCGTCGCGTCCCGCCGCCCCTGGCTCTCCGACGCCTTCGCCACCTGGTCGTACGAGATGTATTTCGTCCCGAACCCCTTGTCCGCCGACACCTTGGTCAGCGCCGCCGTCAGCGTCGTCTTCCCATGGTCCACGTGCCCGATCGTCCCGACGTTCACGTGCGGCTTGGTCCGCTCAAACTTGGCTTTGGCCATTCGTCAACTCCGAAAAAAGGTACTGGGTACTGAGTACTGGGTACTGGGTCAAAACCGGGTGCTGTTCGCGCAGTACCCAGTACCCGTCACTCAGTACCGGTGTTAAGCTCGCGACCGGGATTGAACCGGTGACCTCATCCTTACCAAGGATGCGCTCTACCGACTGAGCTACGCGAGCAACTCAGACGGAATGACGGACCGACGGTACGACGGAAAGTTGCTCCATCCGTGCTTCGCATCCCAGGGCGGCAATGACCCGATCAGATTGCCGCTGTCGTTCCGTCCTTCCGTCTTTCCGTCTTTCCGTCTTTCCGCCGCAAAGCGGGCGACGGGGCTCGAACCCGCGACCCTCAGCTTGGAAGGCTGATGCTCTACCAACTGAGCTACACCCGCGTCACTCACCGATCTGCTTACCGCCCTGCCGTCGTACCGCCTTACCGCCCTGAGTGGTGGGGGTAGGATTCGAACCTACGTAGGGCAGAGCCCGGCAGATTTACAGTCTGCTACCATTAGCCACTCGGTCACCCCACCGACAGCCATGAGGCCCCTTACGACACAGAACCCCGCCGCACTGCGGGGTTCGGGATCCTGCTTTGGCCCGGCTGCACCACTGGAGCTGACGATGGGAATCGGACCCATAACCTCCCGCTTACAAGGCGGGTGCTCTGCCAATTGAGCTACGTCAGCCGGACAGCCAAAATTGGCAGACCCATATGATAAACAGTGAGTTAAGTCAGGTCAACGGGCGGAATTAGGCGAGATGCCAGTGGGCGGGGGAATTGGTGGGAAAGACGGCGCTTCGGAAGCTGGAAAGCCGCCAATACTGGATCGGCTCGAGGGGTCTGAATTCCCCGGCCGGCCTCTGGACTGCCCGAGACTCAGTCGGTGAGAGCGGACGGCACAATCATGTAAGTTGTTTTATCCAAATATGTTAGCCTCAACGCTGGCCGCGAACCTTCACCGGGTAGGGTATACCGCCGATGCCGTCAAATCCGGAGACTCCGAGCTCGCCATCCCGGTTGGCTCCCCAGCAGTACACTGTGCCCCCCGTGGTGATGCCACAGGTGTGGTCGGCGCCGGCACTGATGCCGGAAAACGTCAGCCCGCCGGTGACCGGGGCCGGAGTATCCTCCGGGAGACCGAACACGTTGAGGTTCCCATTGCCCAGCTGACCAACCCAGTTACTTCCCCAACAGTAGGCCACTCCTCCGTTCGTCAGCCCGCAAGCGTGACTCTCGCCGACGCTGAGCTGAGAGAAATGAATGCCGCCGGGGACCAGGACGGGAATCGGTTCGCGGAAGATCGTGGGCCAGCAATAGACGTCGCCGGTCGCGGTGAGTCCGCAGGAACGCCGTTCGCTGGACCCGATCGAGACGAAAGCCAGCCCGGCCGCTGCGGCAACCGGGATCGGACTGTCGGTGCTGACACCGTTGCCGAGCTGGCCGTAGTGATTGTCACCCCAGCAGTAGCTCGACCCTTGCGACGTCATGGCACAAACGTGTTCATCCCCGACGGCGATATCCGAAAAGTTGTGCCCGCCGGTAACCGCAACTGGAACCAGGGCGTCGGTTTGGGTCCCATCGCCGAGCGCACCATTGCGATTGTCCCCCCAGCAATACGCGGCCCCCGACAGCACTATACCGCAGGTTCTGCCCCGGCCCGGCGCGATGCGGGTGAAGGAAAGACCGCCACTCACTGGATTCGGAACCGGATGGCTGGTCGTGGTTCCGTCGCCCAGCTGCCCCCAATAATTGGCTCCCCAGCAATAGGCGACGCCGGTCGCAATCCCGCAGGTAGTGTTGTCGCGGACAACAATGGATTGGAAACTCAGGCCGCCGGCTACGGCAGTTGGGCTCGGAAGAAAAACCGAAGACCCATTGCCCAGTTCTCCGTTTAAACCTTCACCCCAGCAATAGGCGACGCCGCCCGCGGTCAGTCCGCAGGTGTGGTCTGTTCCGGCGCTGATCGCAGTGAACACAAGACCGCCGGTCACCGGAGCGGGAGTGGGGATCTCCCGGTCCACTGCGTTTCCCACGCCGAGTGAACCCTGGTTGCTGTAGCCCCAGCACCAGGCCGCACCCGCCCCGTCAATCCCGCAGGTATGCCGATCTCCCGCGCTCAGCGCGGCAAAGACAATCCCACCGGCAACCTGGCTGGGAGGATAGTTGATACCCTCCGTGCCGATTGCGGTATTTCCCAGCTGCCCCTTGTCATTGGCGCCCCAACACCAGGCCTGGCCCGATGCGGTAAGACCGCAGGTATGCTGACCGCCTTCGCTGACACTGACCAGCGCGGGTACCACCGGTTCTGGAATGGGCACGACCGACAACTGGTCCTCGTATCCGGGACGCCGGGTGCCCCAACAATACATCACGCCGCCGGCGAGGCCGCAGCTGCGGGAGCGTGCCTCGATCTGGGTGAACGTGAGCCCGCCGACGACCAGGACCGGTACCGTGCTGACGTAGGTCGTGTCGTGCCCCAGGGAGCCGTAGAAGTCCTCGCCCCAGCACCACGCGGCGTTGCCGGTATCGAGGCCGCAGGAGAATTCCCAATCCGAGGTGAAGATCTGGGTAAGGGTATGACCGCCCAGTACGGCGACCGGTGCCATCCGGTTGGTTCGGGTCCCGTCCCCGAGTTGGCCGTAGGTGTTCTTCCCCCAGCAGCGCTGCCCGCCGGCTACCAGAATTCCGCAGGTGTGCGTAGTCGGAGCGCTGATCGTCGAGAAGCTCAAGCCTCCCTGGACCGTGGTAGGAACGACCCGGTTGCCGAGGGTTCCATCGCCGAGTTGGCCGGTCGAATTGTCGCCCCAACACCGGGCCTCCCCTGACTGAAGCAACCCGCAGGAGGCTCCGATCCCCGCGGCAATTGCGGTGAACTGGAGCCCCCCCGTAACCCGGCGCGGAGTTCGGCTGTCAAGCGACTGAAGGGGGCCGATCCCCAATTGACCCTTGTCGTTCGTACCCCAACACCAGACTTCACCTGACGTGGTCAATCCGCAGGTGTGATTGTTCCCGGCACTGATCGAAGTGATGGAGAGCGCCAACGCATCGAGTGTGATGGCACGAGTCTTTCCTTCTATGCGGGCGGTAATGCTGGCGGTTCCGGGGGCCAGGGCCGTTGCCGCACCACCCGGGCTTACCGTTATGACCGAGGGATCGCTGCTACTCCAGGTCACCTGGCGGCCCCGGAGCGTATCGCCCCCGGTCGAAAGGCCGATCGCGGAGAGCCGCAACGTGTCGTCCAGGAGCAACTCGGCCGGGGCCGGAATGATCCCCACCCGGTTCACTGGAGCAAGGTCGCCGGGTGCCAGGGCTTCCTCGCTGCAGCCGGCCGCAAGAATGGCGAGCACCCAGGCGAAACGCTTCATGGAGCAATTGCCGGGACCGGTGTAAGCCGCCCGAAGGCAGTGCCATCCCCCAGTTGCCCCGCGTTATTGGAGCCCCAGCAGTACACTCGCCCGGAAACTGTGATGCCGCAGGTATGATCGCCGCCAGCGCTGATCCTGGAAAACCGCAGTCCTCCAGCCACGGCCACCGGGACGGCGCTGTCGACTCCACTGCCGTCGCCCAGTTCCCCATTCCTGTTATTACCCCAACAATAGGCCAGGCCCTGGGTCGTAATACCGCAGGCGTGAGCCCCACCCGTGCTGATCGCGCTGAATAATCGGCCGCCGGTCACTGCCACCGGCACCGGCTGGTCCGTCAACGATCCATCGCCCACCTGGCCGAAGAAATTGTAGCCCCAGCAGTAGGCGGCGCCACCTGCGACGAGTCCACAATTGGAAGAGTCATTCGAGCTGAGCGCGGTGAACAGCCGTCCCCCTGCAACCGGGACCGGAAGGGCCTGGTCGGTCTGGCTGCTGTCTCCTACCGCGCCGTGATAATTCGAACCCCAACAGAACGCTTGGCCACCCGACACCAACCCGCAGAGATGGGAATACCCGCCACTCAACGTGCGGAGGCTCGGCGAGCCGGTATACCCGGAGACAAAGTTGCTGCCCCAGCACCTGACGCCGGTCACCGTGACGCCGCAGGAGTTGTAATAACCCAACGCCAGTGCAGTCACCGCGGGCCCCAGAACCGCGGTCGGAGCGATACGATAGTTCGACGTGGTGCTGTCTCCCACTTCACCCTGGAGATTGTCTCCCCAGCAGTAGGCCGCCCCAGCCGTGGTCAAGCCGCATGCGTGATGGAAGCCCGCAGCCAGCAAGGACCAGTGGAGCCCTCCCGCCACCGGCGTCGCCCGACGGACATAACCGCTCACCAGGTTGGCGCCGAGCTGCCCCTCCGAGTTGGTGCCCCAGCAGTACGCGGTCCCCTGGCTGTCGAGAGAGCAGGTGAAGCCATATCCGGTCACCAGCTGGGCGGCGATGAGCGGCTGGACGACGTCCACCACGGCACTATCGGCATGGGTGCCACTTGCGGCATAGATGGCGACGGACCCCGCGGCAATGGCGGTTATCAGGCCAGCATCGGACACCGTCGCGACCGATGGATCGCTGCTGGCCCACTCGATCGCCTGATTCAGGAGAGGCTTGCCATCGGCGTCGAGGGCAGCGGCCACCAGCCGCGTCGTATCGCCGACCAGCAGCGATCCGTTGGAGGGAGCAACGACCACGGATTCCACGGTTCCATTGGGTGCCGCCGCGTCACTGCACGCGGCGGTTGCCAAAACGCCGAGGACTCCCAGTCGGAGGAGCGGCTTGTTCATGGGGTGTTCGGGTTGGGGGAAGAACCGGGGACGGCGGCGTCGCCCGCGGCTTCCCTGACAGGCTAGAGGACGAGGACTAGGGATCTCCCCGCACACCGAGACTGCGATTTCAGCCCAGCCGCCACTTAGTGCCAGTGGGGGTGTCCTCAAGGATAACCCCCTTTGCGATCAGCTCCGCCCGGATGGCATCGGCGGTGGCGAAGTCCCGGCGCTTCTTGGCCTCTCGCCTCGCTTCCAACCGCTCCTCAACCCACGCAGACAGGCCGATGTCGACGGATTTCACGTCCGGCAAGACATCTAGGACCTGTACCGCACGGTCGAAGGATCCGGCCAGCGGCAACACCGCTGCCGGTGCGCGGTCGAGTAGGCGATTGGCGGCGGTGACAAACGTGAACAGCGCCGCGGCCGCGCGAGGGGCATTCAAGTCATCGTCCAGCGCCGCGGCAAACTCCGCGTCGAAGCTCTTTCCCAGCTCGATCGCCTCCGCCGGCGGTCCGGCTGCGGCCGGCAACTGGCTCAGCCGGTGGCGAAAGGTCCCCAACCGCTGGGAGCCTTCCCGCGCAGCGGCCAGCGCGTCGTCGGTGAGATCGAGCTTCTGGCGATAGTGGGTCTGGAACATGAGCAGCCGGATGGCACCGGCATCCACCCCATCGCTCTGGAGATCCCGGGCGGTGGTGATGTTTCCGAACCGCTTGGACATCTTGCTGCCCCGCACATTGAGAAACTCGGCGTGCATCCAGATCCGCGCGAAATCCGGAAGCCCGGTAAAGGCGCAGCTCTGGGCGATCTCGTCCTCGTGATGGGGGAAGATCAGATCCACGCCGCCGGCGTGAATGTCGAGCACTCTCTCGCCCCATTTTCTTTCGAGCAGGTCCAGCGCCATCGCCGAGCACTCGAGGTGCCAGCCCGGCCGGCCCCTCCCGAAGGGTGCGTCCCAGGCAGCCCCCACCTGCTCGTCCAGCGGGCTTGCAGCCTTCCACAGGGCAAAGTCGCGGGCGTCTTCCTTGGCGTACTCATCACTGCTGGCTCGGCCACTGGCGCCGGTCTTGAGCTCCCGCTTGTCCAGCTGCGACAATCGGCCATACGCCGGGAATCGTTCGATCGAGAAATACACCGACCCGTCGTCCGCCTGGTAGGCGATTCCCTTCCCCAGCAGCCCCTCCACCAGCGCGATCATGGGCGCGATGAACTCGGTGGCCCGGGGATAATCATGGGCCGGTCGAATCCTGAGATAGTCCCGGTCTTCGAAAAAGGCCTGGGTGTAGGGACCCACGTGGTCGCGAAGACTGAGCCCCTTGTCCGCCGCGGCCTTGATCGTCCGGTCGTCCACATCCGTCAGGTTCATGACGTGGTAGACCTCGTATCCGCTGGCCTCGAGCCAGCGGCGCAGCAGGTCCTCGAAGAGAAAGGTCCGGAAGTTTCCGATGTGGGCGTAGTTCCAGACGGTGGGTCCGCAAGTGTACATGGATACCCGGCCCGGCTTGATCGGGACGAAGTCGACCAGGTCGCGGGTCATCGTATTGAAGAAGCGGAGCGGCATGCGGGCGTGTGGTTTCGGAAGGGCGGAAAGCTACCGCGGGCCGGAAGGCGGAACAACCAGTAGTCGCCAGTTGCTGTCCGGGAACGCAGATATCCCGAATCGATGGTGATCCTTTCCCAAGGAGCACTCCCTCAGGCTATTCGTCCTGGCTCTCGCCACGGTCATCATCGGGCTCGATGCCGGATTCGGCCTGATGTAAGTATCCCCCGGCCGGTGCCGGCCGCTCGTCCTGCACGTGCATGTGCACGGTCTGCTGGGGGAACGGAATCTCGATATTCTCCCGATCGAGACGGAGCTTGATCCGGCGGCGGAACTCCCGGGCCACTTCCCACTGGGCGCCCGGTACGGTTCGAAAGAGCGTGCGGATGGTCACCGCATGCTCGCCCAGGGATTCAATGCCGGAGACCTCGGGCGGACCGTCCATCCGGTGCTGCCACTTGGCGTCCGCGGCCAGGCGGTCGGCCTCGTCTCGAAACACCTCCAGCGCGTGATCGATGTTGCTGGCGTATCCCACGCCGACTTCAATCACGGCCCGGGACCAGCCCCGGGTCTTGTTGCTGACGACGGTGATCTGGCCGTTGGGAATCGTGTGCAGCACCCCATAGAGGTCCCGCAGTTGCACGACCCGAAGCGTCATCTTTTCCACCACTCCGCTCTTCCCCGCCGCCTCGATGACATCGCCGACCGCGAACTGGTTCTCCAGCAGGGTGAAAAACCCGGCGATGATGTCCTTGACCAGGCTCTGGGCCCCGAAGGACACTGCCAGGCCCAGGATACCGGCCCCGGCCAGGAGCGGCGTAATCTCGATGAAGGTGTTGAGGGTGAGCAGCAGGGCGATCACCAGGATCACCACCCGGCCCACGCTGCGCAGCAGCTGCGCGATGGTCTGGCCCCGCTTTTCCCGCAGGGTCAGCGTGCTGTCGTCCCCGTCGTCCACCGCGGCCGTAATTCTCCGCGCCATCAGCTTGATGATCCGGGACGCGACCCAGGCGCAGAGCCAGATCAGCGCGACCGACACCACCTTGCGAAGGATGATGGCGGCATCCACGTCGAAGAACCTGGCGATGGATTCGACGATGCTGCGGAGATTGGTGAGGTCTTTCACGGCGGAAAACTACCTCGGCCGGGTATGCCGTTCAATGTCCGGCGAGGTCTCTCTCGAAAGGCGATGATTGCAGCGCGGGATACCAGACGGCCGAGCCGGTGACCCGGATATCGTGGCTCCGAAGCCGCTCCAGAATCTCTTCGGGCGTCCCGCCCTCCAGGGCGACGTGGACCAGGCCGGAGCTGACTCGGCACGGGGAGGAGCCTTCGATAGCCCGAACCACGGCGCGACTGTCCGGGACCTGGAGACTCAGCATCGCCTGCCGGGCCAGGTCGGCGGGATCCAGGAGGTGCCAGGAGCCGGGCGCAGCGGTCGGCCCCGGGGCCGGCCATCCGCCCGAGGATCGGCGACCGTGAGGTCCAGAGCGTCGATCCCGAACCGGGCACAGAATTCGATGAGCGACCCGCAACAGCATCCCGATCCGGGAAGCCACCAGGGCTACGCCTCGGCTGGATTGGAGAATTACCGCGAGGGCGCCGCTCAGGCCTGCCGCCGACACGGCGCAGGAGCTGCCGAGTATGACACAGTGAAAAAGGCCGTTATCTCCGGCCGGCCGACTCAAGAGGTCATAGACGGAAAGAATCTCTACTGGAGTGGCCGGCTCGATTTCCCAGTCCAGCCAACCGGCCTCGTCATACACGCCGACGACAGTTCCGGGAGAGAGAAACGGGAGGAGCGCCTGCAGCTCGATCCGCGGGGAATTGAGCCATGCGGTAGCCATGACTCAACATCGATCAGGTAGTCGAATGTCGCGTCATCAATCCGACGCAACCCGGCGCTGAAAACCGCTAGTGCAGTTCCTTCCACCGGGGGAACGCCATGCCGATCAGGGCACCCGTCCCGGCCCCGGCGCCGAGCCCGAGCAGTGTCGCCGCGGCGACGCTGCCGTGGCAGTCACCCTCGCATACGGCGTCAATCAGGAGACCAAAGAACAGTCCTCCGCCGGCTCCCAATATGCCGCCGACGATCGCGCCGGTCTTGGCGTGGTTGCCCCGTACCCAGGCCCGCTGGATTTCCTGGATTGGAATGACATGCTCGCCGTCGCTGGAAAGCCGGAGCTCGGTGGCCGAGCGCTGGGAGACGTTGCCCTGGATCCGGCCCAAGGCTGGCGTCTCGATGCGGACGAACCGATCGAGGCGTAGCTCCGCCAGGCGGGTCGAATCGATTCGCTGGGCATGGGCGGCCAGGGTGGCGCCCAGCAACAGTCCAACGGTGACGAAAATCGCCTTGACTACCCTCATGCCACGCTCCCGATAGGGTCGGCCTTGTCAGTGGACGAATCCTAGAAGGGTACCGTGGCTGGGGCGTGACTCGGGTATAGATTGAATTCATGTCGGTACACACTCAGACCATCCTCTGGCGTCGGCTGGACCGGCCCGGTCACGAGGCCGCGGCCCTGATCTTCCGGGCGCCCACCTGGTGCCTGGAAGGCACCGTCGTCGTGCTGGATCAAGGGACCCCCTGCCGGATGGAATACGCCGTGGTGTGTGACGCGGAGTGGCACACCCTCTGGGCTCGGGTCAACGGCTGGATGGGATTGACGCCGGTTTCTCACCGGGTGTCCCGGAGTCCGGCCGGGCGCTGGCGCCACAATGGTATCGAGCAACCGCACCTGGACGAGTGCAGCGACGTGGACCTCGGCTTTACCCCTTCGACCAACCTGCTGCCGATCCGGCGTTTGAACCTGGAAGTTGGAGACTCCAGCCCGGTGTCGGCTGCATGGCTCAAGTTTCCGGAGTTTTCATTCAACCGATTGGACCAGGTATATCACCGGGAGGCCGACCGGCGATACCGCTATGAAAGCGCCGGCGGGAGGTTCAGCGCATCGCTCGACGTGGATGGGGCCGGCCTGGTGCTCCGGTACGGCGATATCTGGGAGGCGGTGGGGACGACCTGAGCCTCTTCATCGCAAGCCCACGCGATCTTCACTGTTCGGCCGGTATACTCAGCTGTGCAGACCATCCTGTGGCGGAGGCTGGACAAGGCCGGGCATGAAGCGGCGTGTCTGGCGTTTCACACTCAGACCTGGCAACTCGTAGGCACCGCAGTAATGGAAGAGGCCGGCCGCCCCTGCCGGTTGGACTACGCGGTGGTCTGCGACGCCGAGTGGCGGACCCTCTGGGCCCGGGTTGCCGGATTCTGGGGACTGGAACAGGTCAGCATCCGGATCGTGGTGGACCCCTCCGGCATCTGGCGGCTGAACGGCAAACCACAGCCCGCACTCTTCGGTTGCGTCGATGTGTCCTTCAATTTCACTCCCGCTACCACGTTGTATCCCATCCGCCGGCTCAAGCTGGCCATTGGCGAAGAGGCGCGGATCCGCATAGCCAGAATCTGCGTACCCAGACATTCGGTGGAAGCGGTTGAACAGGTCTACAAGCGTATCGAAGAGCGAAAATGGTTCCACGAGACCGGTGACGGGGCTTTCAACGCCATCTTCGACGTCGACGACATGGGATTGGTGCTGAAGTACGGAAAGAACTGGCAGGCGGAAGGGCGCTATCCCGGCTGAGGAGCGAACCGCCGGGAGTGCCGGGCGAGCAGCTTGAAGAACAATGATTTCCACGCCGATGGCGCATAGTGGCCGTGGAGCCAGGCCCTCGCATCGGTGGAGGCGCTGAGGCGAGAGAGAAAGGCCCGATACCCTCGGTTCCCCAGCCGCTGGTAGAAAAACCGGTTCACAAATGAAGACTGGATCAGGCCCCGAAACCGGCGCTGCCAGCGCCGATCATAGGATGCGGGGTCGCCCTCAAGGATCGAGGCTGCGGCGAAGTGCCCGCTCATCATCGCGTAGCGCAGTCCGAAACCCCAGAGCGCGTCCTGAAAGCCCGCCGCCTCGCCGGTGAGCAGGCCGGCGGGTGACTGGGCCGTGCGCTCCATCCGCACCATTCCATAGCCGCCGAACCGGCGCGCGTCGCACAGCTCCACGCCGGCGCGGGAAGCGAAGAACTCCACCGTACGGTCCAGATATCGCTGGTAATTGGTCAGGTCGGTGAACATGCAGCTCGCGATGGTGCCGATGCCCCCATGGGTGACCATGTAGGCATACCCCTTGGGAGCCAGCTCATCGGCGAGAGACCCGAGGACCAGGTCGGGCAGCGTAGTGCGGAAGATGTAGCCCACAACGATGGCGTAGGAGCCGCGAGGTCCCGTCGCCAGGACCGGGGGGGCGCTGCCATCGCCGGCGGCCCGGGCGGGGAACGGCTGGCGGAATCGGATCTCGGCACCGGCCGCGAGGGCCTGGGCCTTGAGCCGGGCGTCGAGCATGCCAGGCTCGGTGCCCCGGCGGATCATGTAGAACAAAGGGGCCGAGCCACGGTAGCGGAACTCCCGGCCCCGGTCGTCATAGATCACGGCCTCGGGGAACGGGGTCACGTCGAAATCCGGCTCGACCCCGATCGCGCGCAGCTCCTCCAGCGCGTCGCCCCGGGTGGAGTAGTTCTCGATGCCCTGGAAGTCGCCATGAAAGCGGCCGGCCACATCCTGGTGCCGCTCGTAGACCACCGCGTGCCGACCGGCCTTCGCCACGGTCAGCGCGGCGGCGAGCCCCGAGGGTCCGGCACCAGCGATGAGGATCGGCTGTGAGGTTGGCATGGCTGAACTACGAAGGAACGGTTGACGCCGGCTGGCGAGTCTTGGGTGAAGCGGTCCGGGCCTTGAGGATCGCCTCGATGAGCGGGGTCTGGTCGAACCGGACCGGGTCGGTGGCGGGGAGGCCGGTTTCCCTGGCCGCCTGCTCGCATGCGCTCCGAGCCTGCGCCTCGGTCATATCGTAGGTGTTGAGGCAGACGCCGATCACCCTGGTAGGATGGACCGCAGAGCCGATCGCCTCGTACCAGCGGACGTATTGGCTCAGGGGGGGAATCTTGAGCCAGGAAGCCTCGCGGTAGTCGCCGATGTATTCCCGGGTCGCCTGGTGGCAGAGAATCATCGCGTCGGGGCAGGAGCCGTGCAGCAGGCCAAGGGTGACGGCGGAGTATCCCGGATGGTTGATACTGCCCTGCCCTTCCACCATCACGATATCGGCGTCCTTGCTTCCTTCCAGTACCAGCTGCTCGGCGGCGCCGTTGACGAAATCGGAGACCACCGCGTCCACCGCAATGCCCCAGCCTTCGATCAGGATGCCGGTCTGTCCGGTGGCCACGAAGCGGGTCCGCAGATTTCGCCGATTCAACTCTCTCGTGAGCTGGAGTTGAGCCGTCATTTTGCCGACATTGCAATCGGTACCCACGGCCAGCACCACAAAGGCGCTCACCGCCTTGGCCAGTCCGCCGGCGACGGGGATGTTGGCGGGCGGCCTTCGGACGTCGAAGATCCGGGTGCCCTTCGCCTTGGCTTTCTCAGCCAGGAGGGGATCGTCGCCCAGGAAGGTGTGAAGTCCGCTCCAGAGATCGCAGCCGGCGTCGATCGCATCGGCCAGCCAGCCGCGCCAGGTCTCCGGCAGCTTACCGCCCTGGGGAGCGATGCCGACCAGCACCGCAGTGGGCCCGAGCGCCAGTCCTTCCCGCATCGACCCAACCACCGGGATCTTTCCCCCAAAACCCAGCACATCCTGGCAGGTCTTGCCGGCCTGCTGGCTGTCCACTACGGCCAGGGTGCGCTCGGGCGAGTAGCGGATGACGGAATTCGCGGTTTTTGAGGTAAGCGGGCCGAAATCACCATCGGCGAGAATGACAAAGCGAGGCGATGACATTTAGTGATTGATGGGATTGAGGGGATTGAAGGGATTGAAGTTACTCCACCACTCCAATCCCCTCAATCCCCTCAATCCCTTCAATCCTTCCCGTCCTCCAGTAGCTCCGCATCGTGGATGGTCTCGCCGCCCTTGCCCAGCTGCTTGGCCTTGTCCCCACCGGCCGGCTTGAGCAGACCCATCTTCATCTTGAGCTCGATCAGCTGCTGGTCCGAGGTGCCGTGGTATTCCAGCACCTCGAACTGCTTGACCAGGGCGTCCCCGGAGAATTCCTCCTGGATTTCCGCCGCAGCGATCGCCCTGCGTTCATTCTGCTCGATCTTCTCGGCCATCCGCTCGAAGGACTCGAAGGCGCTCTTGTCGGAGAGGCCGGACATGGTCTCCTGGATCCGCTGCTGGGCTTCGGCGCGGCGGGCCCGGGCGACCAGGATGTTCTTCTTGCGCTTGGCTTCCTCGATCTTGTCGTTCAGCATCCGCAAGCTGTTCTTGAGCGACTCGGTCTCCGCCTTGGACTTGACCCAGGTCTCGTGCAGCTGCTGGGCCCCCTGAAGCGCCTCGTTGTAGCGGACCAGGGCCTGCTTGGCCATGTCGTCGCGGTTTTCCTGCACCGCCAGCATGGCGCGGCGCTCCCAGTCCTCCGCCCCCTTCTTCATCTGCTCGGCATCGGCCTGGAGCTTCTTTTCATCGGCGATCGATATGGCGACCTGTTGCTTGGCCTTGGCCAGCTGACCCTTCATGTCGAGAATCAGCTGGTTCAGCATCTTCTCGGGGTTTTCGGCCCGGGAGATCAGGTCGTTGATGTTCGACCGCATCAGGGTCGAAAGACGGTCAAAGATCCCCATGGCTTACTTCTCCCGGTAGGGCGCCAAGGCGCCGAGGTGGGACGCGAGGGCGAGTGTCAGAGAATCGAAACTCGCCTCGAATTCGTTGTAATCGAGGTTTTCCAGCTCCAGGGTATCGGTCAGCACGACCTGGTCAGCCTCGAGCCCATAGGAGCCGTGCAACAGGTCGCGGGCGTTCAGCTCGAGAAGCTGGCGGAACAGCTCGCCGCGCCGCGGCTCGCCAGCGGGAAGCTGCATGACGCGCACTCTTAGCAGCACGACGGGTGGGGCGCAGTGCACGACCACCTCGGCTCCTGCCGAGGTGTGGACTATCCAGAGGCCTGGCTCGACCTCCTTGTAGTCAACCGTGCCGCCGTCCAGGCGTGTGAGCCAGGACTCGATGTCCTCGCGGGTCACCATGTGTTTGCTCCCAGGTTGATGCGGGAAATGTAATTATTTCGCGGGTCCAATGCCGGGCTGCTGGTTTTCCCGGACCAGCAGCCGCTCCGCGAAGTCCACCCGCTCCTCCAGCTCCACCACTCGCCCCCGGTCCGCTTCCAGCTCGGCCACCCGAGCCTCAAGGGTGGCCACCTGGCTTTCCAGCTCCGGCGAGACCTTGCCCGGCTCCCCTTTGATCCAGATGGCCCGGGTGGCGGCGATCGCGGCATAGGCACCGATCGGTATCCCGAACGCGGCAATTGCCGCCACGATGTACTTGAATAAGGTCTCAAAATCCATGTATCCGCCTACTTGGGCAGCTGTCCCGGCTCCTGCTGGCGGGCCAGCAGGCGTTCGGTGAAGTCCACTCGCTCTTCCAGCTCGATCATCCGGTCCTGCAGCGATTCCAGGTCCCTGATACGGTCCTCCAGCTCAGCCACCCGCTCGCCCGGGCCCTCGTTAATTTCGTCCCGGGCCATCCGCTTGAGGGTGATGTACCGGCGACCTCCCCACACTAGAAACGAAGCCCCTGCGATCATCGGGTACAATTCGTCGGGGCCACTGGCTACGCCGACCCATCCCATGAGACATCCCGTCACCGCGACCTGAATCACCAGATCGATCAGGTCCATCCCCAGCCACTTTCGCACGCTCACGATTCTGCTCCCGGATGCCCCAGCCGAGCCGGGTCTTTTTCCCGGGCCAGCAGGCGCTCAGCAAAATCCAGCCGCTCTTCCAGCTCGAGCATTCGTTCCTGGGTCAGCTCGAGTGTCTGCAGCCGAGCCTCCACCTCTTCCAGGCGCTGGACGGTATCATGGTCGGCAGCCCGGGACCCCTCAATTCGTTTCGCCAGGGCCCGGCCCAGGGGTCCCTTAAGGACGAGGCCCACCGACACCACGAAGAGAATCATGGCGGCCAGGGGAGCAAAGACATTCTGCAGGATTTCACGGTCCATGATCAACGTCCTTCCGGCAACGATTCCTGGGCGCGCTGGCGCGCCAGCAACCGCTCGGCAAAATCCAGGCGCTCTTCCAGCTCCAGTACCCGCTGCTGGGCATTCTCCAGCTCGGCGACCCGGTACTCCAGGTCTTCCATGCGCTCCGCCGGCGCCTCGGCGTCCGGTTCCGCGGCCAGCGCCCGCTTCCTGCGCCAGGCGAGGAACAGCAGGGACGCGAGGGCGATTCCGGTAGTGATGACCTCCCCGGTGCGCCCGGGCATATCGCTCGCTGTGACCATCAGGCCGATGGTGACCACAGCCTGGATCACGACCTCGAACAGGTCGATGCCGAAGAGCTTGCGGCGGCGCACTATTGCCTGCCCTCCGGCAACCGCTCGGGCGTCTTCTGTGCCAGCATGCGCTCGGTAAAATCCACCCGCTCTTCCAGCTCCGCGACTCGATGCTGCAGGTTGTCCACTTCACCGATGCTGGTGCGGAGCTGGTCCAACTCCTCCTGGATCCCCGGATCGTGCTGGAATCGACCCTCGATCCGGCGGGCGAACGCCCGCATCAGCGGATAGAAAACCAGGACGAAACCCGTCACCAGGGCCAGGGCGACGATGACGAAGACCGGGCCCGACATTCCGCTGTGCGGGGGTGGCACATTCCAGATCTGCGGAGCATCGGGAGCAGGAGTCTGCACAACCCTGGCCAGAAGCATGGTCATTTCTCCAGCTGTCCGGGGCCGCGCCCCTGAGTTAGTACCCGTTCCGAATAGTCCAGGCGTTCTTCCAGCTCGTTGACCCGGGTGCGGAGTTCGTCCACTTCCAATTGGAGATCGGGAGAACGGTCTCCCTGCTCGAGCCGGCGAGCCCAACGCTTCCACAGCGGGTAGAGCACGAGCCCGGCCGGGATGGAAATGGCCGCAACCGCACCAAGCAGCAGAACCAGCACCATGTCAGCATGCATGAGTTTATTTCTCCAGCTGCCCGGCTTCACGACCCTTCGCCAGCATGCGTTCGGTAAAGTCCACGCGCTCCTGCAACTCGGTCATGTCGTGCCGTAGTTGGTCCAGCTCTTCGTACACCTGTGGGTCCGGAGCCGCCGCCCCGTGCTTGCCTCGAATCCGTTCTGCTATGGCCCGTCCGACCGGACTGAAGGACAGCCCGACCAGGGCCAGACCGCCGAACACGAAAATGATGGCGACAATGTCTTCCATCTAATGCTCCTCGGGGACCGGCTTGCCCCGGGCCAGCAGCCGTTCGGTAAAGTCGAGCCGTTCCTGGGTTTCACCCAGCTGCCGCTGCATCTCCTCCACCTGTTCCCTGAGGTAGCCGACCTCGGTGCGGAGATCGTCATCGTCCGCCGAGCGGCCCTGGATTCTCCGGCCCAGCGCGATGCCCACCGGACTGTGCATCACCCTGATGAGGCCGAAAATCAGCCCCCCGGTGATGACGACGCCGGTGACCATGCCGAAGATGGGAATCAGGTCGAACATTGGGTCATTTCACCGCTGGACAAGGTAAACGTAGAGCGGCCTCTCATCTGAGTACGGTGAGAGGCCTCAGGATGTTTCACGTCGAAACGCCCCGTTTCCCATTCTATATAAGGTGCCGCCAGGGGCGGCAGGGGGTGGGGTCAGGCCATGAGCTCAACGGACTCGATCATAGCCAGGGATACAGCGATTTCGGTCTCCTCGGCGCCCCAGGGCTTGAGGTACACCTCATGGGCCGTGATGTGGGAGTCCACGCTGGTGGGGACCCCCACAACCTCGAATTCCCCAGTGGTGCGGATCCGGACCGCCTGGTCGTGATCGCCGGCGTAGCCGAGCATCGAAACAATCTGTTCGTAGGTCATGCGACCCCCCTGTGTGAGGAGTGTTTCGGAGGAGGCCAGCCCCCAATTCAAACATGCTGTGTCGGCTGGAGAAGTAAAGGGCGAATGGCCCAAACCGCCGTCATGCCGAGGCGCAGCGAGGGATCTTCTCAAAGCGTTACGTACTTGGTTTGCCTGGCGGGTTCTTCAAATGGTCGTTCAGATACTGGGTGATCAGGGTGAACAAGTGCAACCGGGTGTTCCCGCCGAAGATGCCGTGGTTCCGGTTGGGGTATTCCATGAACTGGAAGGGCTTGTTCGCCGCGACCAGTGAGTTCACCAGGGTCTGGCTGTTCTGGAAATGCACGTTGTCGTCCCCGGTACCGTGGATCAGCAACAGGTCGCCCTGCAGCTGGTTGACGTAGGTCAACGGGGAGCCGCGGTCGTATCCGCTGCGGTTGTCCTGGGGGATACCATTGTAGCGCTCGGTGTAGACGTTGTCGTAGAACTTCCAGTGGGTCACCGGCGCCACGGCCACCGCGGTCCGGTACACGTCGCCATGCTGGAAAAGGGTATTCAGGCTCATGAACCCACCGTAGCTCCAGCCCCAGATTCCCATCCGCGCCGAGTCGACGTAAGGCCACCGGCTGATCGCCCGGGCGGCGGCGGACTGGTCCTGGGTCTCGACCACGCCCATCTGGCCGTAGATGATCTTGCGCCAATCGCGGCCCCGGGCGCCGGTACCCCGGTTGTCCACGCTGGCCACCAGGTACCCCTGCTGGGTCAGCATCAGGAACCAGAGATAGTTGGTCCCGCCCCACGCATCGAGCACAGTCTGAGATCCGGGACCGCCGTACACGTAGAAGAGAATCGGATAGCGGCGGGACGGATCAAAGTCGTACGGTTTCATGATCCAGCCATTCAACTGGACTCCGTTCCCGATGTCGACCTTGAAGAACTCATGGGGCCCGGTTCGAAGGGCCGCGACCCGGTCCCGAAGCTGCGCGTTCTCCACCACGGTGCGTACCACCTGGTGGGTGGGGAGCTGGATCAGCGCGGTCACCGGCGGCACGCCGAAACGCGAATGAGTGTAGAAGGCCCAGCGGGAATCGGGCGAGATGTCGTAGCTGTTGATGCCACCCTGGTCCACGGGTGTCAGCCGCTCCGCGCGACCCCGGCCGTTGAGCCGGGTGCGATAGAGATAACGCTGCGCGGGATTGTCGGGTGACGCGATGTAGTAGAGGTAGCCACCCTTGGTATCGAGCCCGGCCACACCGAGAACATCGAAAGCGCCCGGGGTGATGAGCCGCGCGGTCTTGCCGTCGCGGGAGACCACATAGACATGGTTCCAGCCGTCCCGCTCACTCAGCCAGGTGAAGCTCTTGCCCTCATCGAGCCAGGCCATCTCGTCCACTACGTCCACCCACGTGCTGTCCTGCTCGGTGAGAATGGTCTGGACCTGGCCGGTCGCCGCGTCGCCCAGCAATACCTCGTCGGTATTCTGCAGCCGGTTCAGCCTCTGGATGACGACTTCACGCGAATTGTCCGCCCATTCCATCCGGGCGAGATAGTGGTTGCGAGCATCGCCGGCGATCGCCAGCCATCGGGTCCCGCCGCCGGTAGCCGGCACGATGCCGATGCGGGCCGCAGAATTACTCTCCCCGGCCTTGGGGTACTGCACCGGCGTGTCGAAGGAGTAGAGAGAATCGGTGTTGTTGATCAGGTCGAAATCGCGGACGCTGTCGGCGTTGAGTTGCCAGAAGGCGATTGACCGGCCGTCGGGGCTCCAGCGCCAGCCATCCCGGTCGTCCAGCTCTTCTTCGTACACCCAGTCGAAGGTTCCGTTGATGATGGTGCGTGACCCGTCCTGGGTGAGCTGCACGATGCTCCCGTCGGCCAGGCTCTCGGAAAAGAGGTTGCTCTCCCGCACGTAACCGACCCGTTGGCCATCGGGGGAGAACTTGGCAAACATCAGTGTGGAGGGCCTGGCGGCTCCGCCGCCCAGCTTCTTGAGCTCCCAGGTCGTGCGGTCGAGGACCCAGTAGTCGCCCCGGGTGTTCTGTCTCCAGACCGGCTTCGAGTTGGTGTAGATCAGGACCCGGTTCCGGTCGGGGGACCAGCGGTAATCTTCAATAGCGAGCGGCGAGCTATCGCCGGCGGGACGGAAGCGCGCGGATGGGATCAGGATTTCGCGGGCCCCGGTCCGGGTATCATAGCGGACGAGGTCGGTGCCCTTCTTGTCCGCAGCAGGTTCCAGCGTTGTGTAGGCCGCGCCGTCTTCCATCCAGCGAGTGGGACCGAAGACATCGGATCGGAAATCAGTGGAGGCGTGGACTCGGCGGACAGTGAGGAGCGTGGAGTCCGCGGTCTGGGCCTGCAGGCACGGGGCGACTAGCAACCCCGTCGCAACGATGGTCAAGAGCGCTTTCTTCACTGGAGCTGCCTGGTAAGGAGTGGGGTAGAAATTAGAGGTTCTTGGGGCTGTACGCCATTCCGTGGGTTTGGTTTCCAGGACCCGCCCGGGTGGCTAACCTACCAGCACGTGACGGTTTTCAACACGTAGGCACGTAGGACACGTAGGACTGCAGAAAGATGCTTGGCGGGTGCGGCAGTTTGGTTAACACTCATGCTTTCGATGTTCTATCGTAGAACCAATTGGGCCTGAGTTAGTTCAACTGGGATACGACACCATCGGGGCAGCGATCGAGGTTGATAGCTCATCACCGACAAGTCAGCCTGCCAGTCAGGTACCAAGGGCGAGATCTGGGAAGCCGGCACCGAATTGACCTGCTTGTCGATAACCGTCTCATCGTTGAGATCAAATCGGTCGAGACAATCCTCGATGTTCACAAAGCTCAACTACTGAGCCAGCTCCGCCTGACGAACCTGGCTTCCGGCCTGCTCATCAATTTCAATGTTGCCAGACTTCATGAGGGGATCCGACGCGCCGTCAACGGACCCGGACTAACTCTTTCTGAATCCTTCGACCGACCCTCTGCCTAGCTCAGTCCACTATCGTTTTTCTATGTGTCCTACGTGCCTACGTGTTGAAAAGGCTGCCCGGGAAGGAAGCCAGACGGCTCACGCCGGTACCCGGGTCCGCTTCCCTCCCCCAAGCGCCTTCTTGAGAAACGCGCCGGTGTGGCTCGCCGTTGCCCTGGCGACTTCTTCCGGCGTGCCCTGGGCCACTACCCGACCGCCCGCTTCCCCGCCCTCGGGCCCCAGGTCCACGATCCAGTCGGCAGTCTTGATAACATCCAGATTGTGCTCGATGACGATGACGCTGTTGCCCTTGTCTACCAGGCGATGCAGCACCTCGAGCAGCAGCCGGACGTCCTCGAAATGGAGACCGGTGGTCGGCTCGTCCAGGATATAGAGAGTGCGGCCGGTGTCGCGCTTGGACAACTCGGTGGCCAGTTTGACCCGCTGAGCCTCGCCGCCGGACAGCGTGGTGGCGGACTGCCCCAGGTGGATATATCCCAGGCCTACGTCGTTCAACAATTCCAGCTTTTCGGCGATGCGGCGCTGGTTGCTGAAGAAATCGAGCGCGTCCTCCACCGTGAGGTCGAGCACGTCCGCGATACTGCGTCCCTTGTAGCGGACCTCGAGGGTCTCGCGATTGTAGCGCCGGCCCTTGCAGACCTCGCAAGGGACGTAAACGTCGGGAAGGAAATGCATCTCAATCTTCACCAGCCCATCACCCTGGCAGGACTCGCAGCGGCCACCCTTCACGTTGAACGAGAAGCGGCCCGGCCCGTAGCCCCGGATCTTGGCCTCCGGGAGCTGGGTGAACAGCTCGCGGATCGGGGTGAACAGGCCGGTATACGTCGCGGGGTTGGATCGCGGCGTGCGTCCGATCGGGCTCTGGTCGATATCGATCACCTTGTCGATGTGATCGAGGCCTTCGATCCTGGTGTGGGCCCCGGGAATCACCTTGGCCCGAAAGAAGTGCCGGGCCAGCGCGCGGTACAGGATGTCAGTGACCAGGCTGGATTTTCCGGAGCCCGACACGCCGGTCACCGCCACGAAGAGGCCGAGCGGGAAGTCCACGTTGATGTTCTGGAGGTTGTTCTCCCGGGCCTCGACCACGCGGAGCCGGCGGCCCGGAGTCGCGGCCCGGCGGCCCGGTGGAACCGGGATCCGCAACTCCTGCCTGAGGTAGCGCGCGGTGAGCGAAGTCGGATGACGGAGAATCGCCTCCACGTTCCCCTGGGCGACCACCTCGCCGCCAAAGCGGCCGGCGCCCGGCCCCAGGTCGACCACGTGGTCCGCCGCCCGAATGGTGTCCTCATCGTGCTCTACCACGATCACCGTGTTGCCCAGGTCGCGGAGGTCGCGGAGGGTGCCGAGCAGGCGCGCGTTGTCGCGCTGGTGGAGCCCGATGCTTGGCTCGTCGAGAATGTAGAGCACGCCGACCAGGCGAGAGCCGATCTGGGTGGCAAGGCGGATTCGCTGGGCCTCTCCACCGGAGAGCGAGGCCGCGCCGCGGCCCAGGGTCAGGTATTCCAACCCGACATCGCGAAGAAAACGGAGCCGGTCGGTCACTTCCTTGAGAATCGGCCCGGCGATGTCGGCATCCAGTCCCTTCCTGCCCGCGCCGGCCACGGGGAGGTCGCGGAAGAACTCGAAGGCCTTGCCCACCGGCAGCTCCACCACGTCGCCGATGCTGGTTCCGGCCACCAGGACCGCGAGGCTTTCCGGCTTGAGCCGGCGCCCCCGGCAGGTGGCGCAGGGCATTTCGATCATGAACTCTTCGAGGCCGGTTCGCACCGAATCGCTGCCCGACTCCCGGTAGCGGCGCTCCACGTTCTTGAGCACCCCCTCCCACTCGCTCTCGTATTCGCTCCGGGCCCTGGCGCCTTCCGTGGAGAACTTCAGGGTCTTTCCCGCCGCGCCCAGCAGGATCGCTTTGCGGGCCGAGTCGCTGAGGCCGCCCCAGGGTTGGTTGAGATCGAACTTGAAAGCCCGGGCCAGGGTCGGGAGCACGATCTTGCGGAGATACCCCGAGGGCTCACCCCAGGGCAGGATGACGCCTTCGAGGATGGAAATACTGGGATCGCCGAGCACCAGCTCGGCGCTGACTTCCCGGCGGGTACCCAGTCCATGGCAGTCGGGACAGACGCCGAAGGGAGAGTTGAACGAGAACTGGCGGGGCTCCAGCTCGGGCAGGGAGAGGCCGCAGACCGGGCAGGCGAAGCGCTCGCTGAAGAACTGGGTGTTGTGGCTCGCGTGGTTCACCACTTCCACCACCCCTTCGGCCGCCTTGAGCGCGGTCTCCACCGAGTCGTGCAGCCGGGAACGATCCTCGGGGCGCACCACCAGCCGGTCCACCAGGAGCGAGATGTCGTGGTTCTGCCTCCGGTTGAGCGGCGGAACCTGGGTCAGGTCATGGGTCTCGCCGTCTACCCGGACCCGCACGAAGCCCTGGCGGCGGGCATCTTCAAACAGGTCCTTGAATTCGCCTTTCCGGCCCCGGACCAGCGGCGCCAGGACCTCGATCCGGGTTCCCTCCGGCCATCCGGAAATGAGGTCGGTGATCTGGGAAGCGCTTTGCCGCTCGACCGGGGTGCCGTCGTTGGGGCAATGCGGGATCCCGGCCCGGGCCCAGAGCAGCCGCAGGTAGTCGTAGATTTCGGTGACCGTGCCTACCGTGGAGCGGGGGTTCTGGGCTCCGCTCTTCTGTTCTATGGAAATCGCGGGGGACAGGCCCTCGATGGCGTCGACATCCGGCTTTTCCATGAGGCCCAGGAACTGGCGGGCGTAGGCGGAGAGGGACTCCACGTAGCGGCGCTGGCCTTCGGCGTAAATGGTGTCGAATGCAAGTGAGGACTTGCCGGACCCGGAAAGGCCGGTGATGACGGTCAGCTGATTGCGGGGGATCGAGACCGAGACATTCTTGAGATTGTGCTCACGGGCACCGCGGACGACAAGGAACTCCTGGGACGGTTCGGACATAAGAGTGTAAAGCTACCCGGGGCGGACAGCTTGATTCAAGTCAGGCACCTTGGAGTCGGCACGGTTGGGTACGCAACTGGTCGGCCTCGATTCACGGTCGACAGTCGGTTCCACGGAACTGCCCGGCGCAAAGGCGCGAAGTCGCCAAGAACATTCATGGTATTCTTTGCGGCTTGGCGCCTTCGCGTTGGTTGTTTTGTGCGTTATCGCGAGGTCCAGCCAGGCGGTCCGGTTCCACCCCAAAGTCAAGGACAACAAACGTCTCAGTTCCTCCCGCTGGCTGGCGGTTTTCCGGTGAATCTTCTACCATGCAGTAGCGGCCCCGCCAGTATCGGACAATCACAGGCGATGCCCGATTCGCCTTGCAATTCTCGGAGTTTCTATGCGTCGTGCCCGTCACAGCCGCAGCAGCGGCCGCGAGCAGGCTCTCGACGAGCTTTTCGCCACTGCCGGCCTCGAAGCTGACCAGGTTGCGCGAGGGGTGGACGGCCACTTCTCGCTGCGTCCTTTCGCCGGCGACAGCACGGGGAGCGGCGCGGCCGAGCCGGAGCCCCTCACCGAAGGAACCATCCCCGAACAACTACTGCGCCGGGCCCGGGAAGCGCAGGCGCGCTCCCGGCGTACCGAGGCGGTCGAGATCTATCGCCAGCTGCTGGCGCTGGACCCGGGAAGCCTGGCGGGTCGCAACAACCTCGCGCTCCTGTTCGAGTCGAATGGAGAGCCGGAGATGGCCATCGACGAACTCAATGCCGCCCTGCGGCATCACCCGGACCAGGTGGACATCCTGATCAACCGGGGCGCCATCTTCGGCACCCTCAAGCGCTACGCCGAAGCCGAAGGGGACCTGCGTCGGGCAATCCGGATGGCCCCGGGTAACGGCAGCGCGCACTACAACATGGGTCTGGTGCTCTGGAAGAAGGGCTTGCCCGAAGAGGCGTCGGAGGAATTCCGCCGGGCGGTCGAAGCGGACCGGCAGAACCCGGCGGCGTGGTACTACCTGGGCGATGCCCGGAACCAGTCCGGGGACCTGACCGGCTCCCAACTCGCGCTGGAGCAGGCGATCCAGCTGGATCCCGGCTTCGGCAAAGCATATCACCTGCTGGGCCGGGTCTTCGACCGCATGCACCGGCCGGCCGAAGCTATCGAGATGTACCGGAAGGCGCGGGAGAGCGCTACGCAGTGATCCAGGTGGTCATTGACGACCTCGCCTTCCTCGACGTGGATGCGGTGCTCCGCCCCGCCAGCGACTGGCTGGACCCCGCCACCCCGTTGATTTCCCGCCTGGACCAGCTCGCCGGCGAGCGGTTCGCCTCCCAGCGCCGGATCCAGCAACCGCTGGTGGTCGGGGCCGCGGTGGTAACCGGCGCCGGCGATCTCACCGCCAAGTTCGTCGTCCATGCCGTGATTCAAAGCCCCCAGACCCCCGCGGACGCCGATACCGTGCGCCGCGCCCTGATCTCCGCCTGGCAGCGCGCCGCCGACTGGGAGCTGGACAGCGTCGCCACGCCGCTGGTCGGAACCGGCGCGGGGCAACTCAGCATCGAGGAAGCCGCCCAGTTGCTGGAGCAGACCAGCCGGGCGTCCCGCTTTCCTTCCCGGCTATTGATCGTCGTGAACAGCGAGACCGAGCGTACCACGGTTGAGGCCGTCGTCACCAGGCACCCGTCCTGAATCGGCGCCTGGTGGCCATCGCGATCCTGGGCTCATGGGCGGGCACCCTGGGGTGGCTCGCCTGGCGGGTGTATCACCGGGGCGGCAGCGCGTTTACCACCGGCACGGTGACCGTGCTGCCTCCGGACGCCTACTTCTTCGCCGTGCTGGTCGCCGGGGAGCAGATCGGGGTCGGCACCATCACGGTCGATACCCTGACCAACGGGGTCCGCATCACCGAGCAACTGGCATTCGACCTTCCCATCCAGCGCACCCGCTCCCGCAGCCAGTACACCACCCAGTACACCCTCAACTCGGATCTCAAGCTCCAGGATTTCCGGCTCAGCTTCCCGGGGCTCTCCGCTCCCGTCATTCAGCAGGGAACCATGGAAGGCGATTCCGTCCTGGTGATTACGCCGGGCACCGGGGAACCGAGCCGCCGGGTGCGGGTCGGCGACTCTCCATTGCTGCCACCCATGATGGCGACGGTGGAATTAGCCCTCCAGCAGCGGCTGCGTACCGGGGAGCACACCCGGATCGGCGTGTTCGATCCGGTGACGCTGACCCGGGACAGCGTGGACCTGGCCGTGCTGGGGGACTCCGTTTTCATGGTCCCGGATAGCGCAGAATTCAATGCCGCGGTCCGAACCTGGGAACCGGTGCACTCCGATACCATGCGGGCCTGGCTGGTCGCGTGGCAGGATTCCCGGCACCGCTATGGGCTCTGGGTGGACAGCCGCGGACTTCCGATTGTCATCAGGACGCCTTCCGGACTCTCGCTCTATCGTTCGGCCTTTGAGATCGTGAGCACCAACTACCGGGCCCTGCGCGGCCGCCGCCCGCCGCCACCGCTGGGCAGCGTCATCCCGCGAACCGTGGTAGCCGATGGTCTCACCCGGGGTCCAGCGGTCTCCCGGATGGCGGTTCAAGTCCGGGAAAATGCAGCGGAATGGGACCCGGGGCCGGACAGCCTGCTTCAACCGGGCTTGAGCGTGGGCCGCGGCGGGATCCAGGTCCAGATGGTTTCGCTGGACACCACGGACAACACCGAGTCAGCGGCCCTGCCCCGATGGCTCGGCGCGACTCCGATGATGACGCTCGACGATCCCCAGCTCCAGGCCCGGGTGCGCTCGATCGTGGGGCAGGAACGCCGGCCCGATCGAATCGCCCGCGTCCTGGCGGAATGGGTCTCCCGCAATGTCGCGGCCGCCGGCGATCCGACGCTGGCACCGGCGACCTCCGTGCTTCGCACCGGCCGGGCGGACGTCGACGGGCACACACTGCTCTATGTAGCGATGGCTCGAGCGGCCGGGATTCCGGCCCGGCCGGTGAGCGGACTGCTGCTGGTGGATGGCCGGTTCTATTTCCACTCCTGGGCGGAGATCTTTCTGCATCGCTGGATTCCCGTGGACCCGACCTGGAACCAGTTCCCCGCCGACGCGGGTCGGCTCCGGCTCCTGGTCGATGGCTACGCGCGGCCCCTCGA
>Ga0070699_100000999_pt1 | contig 26314 bp, 20 predicted proteins | sample KBSK1503metaG_FD_65473 | JGI IMG/M metagenome (GOLD analysis project Ga0070699, IMG submission 65473) | Corn, switchgrass and miscanthus rhizosphere microbial communities from Kellogg Biological Station, Michigan, USA - KBS K1-50-3 metaG | ecosystem: Host-associated > Plants > Roots >...
CGAGGAACGTCCGGAAGCCGAGCTTCCGCGCCTCCTCGAGCATCGCCCGGGCCGGCCCGATCCCGCCGCACTTCGCGAGCTTGACGTTGACGCCGGCGACGACCCCGACGAGACCGCGCAGGTCACGCATCGCGACGGCGCTCTCGTCGGCGACGATCGGCAGGGCCGACCGCTCCTGGAGCCAGGCGAGCTGGTCCAGGCGGTCGGCCGGGAACGGTTGCTCGATCACCTCGACGCCGAGCCGCTCCAGGGCAGGCAGGAGCCTGGCCGCATCGTCCGGCTGCCAACCGGTATTCGCATCGACCCGGATCGGACCGTCGTAGACGGCCCGGACCGCCTCGAGGGTCGCGACGTCCTCGGGCCCGCCGACCTTGATCTTCAGGGCCGGGAACGTCGCGGCTCGCTGGGCGCGTTCGGCGACGACGGCCGGGGCGTCGAGGCCGAGGCTGAAGTCGGTCGGGGGGATCGGGCCGGTCAGCCCGAGCAGGCTGGTCATCGGCTGGCCGAGGGCCTTCCCGACCAGGTCGTGGAGGGCGATGTCGATGGCGCATTTGGCCGCGCCGTGATGGGCGATCGCCCGATCCATGGCGGCGCCGGCGACGACGAGACCTTCGAGCGTCGGCGCGGGCTCACCGATCGCCTCCAGCAGCATCGGCATGACCGCCGCCATCGTCTCGACGGTCTCGCCGTAGAACCGCTCCGGGTACCCCTCGCCAACGCCGGCGACGCGCGGGAACCGGTCATCGCGGAGCTCGACGATCACCGTGGTCGCGACGTGGCCGGCGTCGTGGTTCGAGCGGGCGATCCGGAACGGTTCGCGCAGCCGCAGCCGCATGACCTCGCTCTCCAGGTGGAGCGCCACGATTACTTACTGCTCGAGGCGGGTGAGACGGCCGTCGACGCAGCGGCATCGATCCACGGCAGGCCATCGACGGCCCGCTGGATGTCCGCCCACAGCGGCGTCGGCCCGAACCGGACGGGATCGTCGGTCGGGAGGCCGGTCTCGGCCGCGACTCGCACGATCTCGGCGCGGGCCGCCGCCTCGCCGTCGATCGCCGACGTGTTCAGGGCGACCGCCACGACCTTCGACGGGGCGACGAGGCCGGCGACGCGCTCATGCAGCTCGATGAAGGAGCGCAGCTCGGCGATCGGGAAGGACGCCTCGGGCAGGTGGTCGAAGTCGTGCTCGACCTGACCGGCGCGGTGGACGAGCACCATCGCCTGCGGAGTCGCGCCATGGATCAGGGCCAGCGTGACCGACGAGTAGGCCGGGTGGTCCAACGACCCCTGGCCCTCGACGATCACCCAGTCGCCACGCGCCTCACCCTCCTCGACCATCCACTCGACCGTGCCCTGGGCGAAGTCGCTGATGACGCGATCGACCGCGACGCCCCAGCCGTCGATCATCATCCCGGTCTGGCCGGTCGGTACGAACGACGCCGAGAGTCCCGCGGCCGCGGCGGCGGCCCGAAGCTCCAGCGCCACCGACATCTTGCCGATCGCGCAGTCGGTCCCGACCGTCAGGATCACCCGCTTCCCCGGTAGGTGACGGCGGCCGACCGCGGTCTCCATCCGATCCGGCGGCCGGCGGTAGTCGACGATCTGCGTGCCGGCGGCGGTCGCCGCCGAGGCGAGCTCCGGATCGTCGCCGAGGAAGGTGTGCAACCCGGAGTGGACGTCCAGCCCCGCCCGGATGGCCTCGAGGATCACCGCCCGCCAGCTCGCCGGGAGCCGGCCTCCAGTCGGCGCGATGCCGATCAGGAGGGTGTCGGGCCGCGGCGTCATCGCCAGCGCCTCGTTGAGCGTCGCGACGATCGGGATGTCGCGGCCCGGCAGGATCGACGAGACATTGCCGCCGGCCTGGGTCGAGTCGATGACGGCGACGACCTCGTCGGGTCCGTAGCGGATCACACCGACGGCGGTCTTGCCGTGGTGGAAGCCGAAGTTGCCCTCGGCCAGGATCACCAGGCGCCGACGCGTGGCTCGCGAACCCATCTCGATCACACCGCCGAGTCTACGTTCCGCACCAGTTGCCATCCCGGACACGACGAGGCCCGATCCGCTGCGGATCGGGCCGTTGGCGGCGGGGGTGTGGTACCGCATACCGGATTCGAACCGGTGATCTCCGCCTTGAGAGGGCGGTGTCCTGGGCCTCTAGACGAATGCGGCGCCGCGGGTCGCGCCGAGGGGCGACCGGACCGGGATGATACCAATCGAACCGGGATCGCCGCCAGCCGGCGACCGCTCAGAGGCGGTTGGCCTCGAGGAACCCGCGGATCGCGTCGGCGACCTGCTGATGGCTCTGCTCGCCGACGACCAGGCCGTAGTGGGAGTGCGCCCCGAACGGCTCGTAGTCCGCCCCCAGCCACTCGGCGACCCGCTCCGCATCGATCTCCGGGACCATCCGGTCGAGCCCGCCGCCGATCACGAGGCGAGGGATCTCGGCGAACGGGCGCGGGTCGACCGGCACGCCCGTCAGCACCGTTCGAAGGGCGCGACCGCTTTCGTGCGGCTTCTGGCCGAGCAGGTGCTGGATCCGCAGGACGTCGGCGATCGTCAAGTCGCGATGGTCCCGCTGGAGCTTCTCCGGAAGGGTCGTCCAGCCGATCCGGCCGCGGCCGTAGACGTCCGGCACCTCCCGCAGCTCATGGGGCTGGACGGGGTCCCGGAGCGCCGCCGGGAGCTCGGGCGAGAGGAGGACGAGCCCGCCGATCGGCGCCTGCTCGGCGGCCTTGAGGATCAGCAGGGCGCCCATCCCATGGCCGATCGCCACGGTCGTCGGTCCGAGGCGGTGGAGGGCCGCGACGACGTCGTCGACGTAGGTGTCGAAGGTCAGCTCCGTCGGGTCGGCCGTCCGCGACCAGTGGTGGTTCTGGAGGTTGAGCGCGTGTCCCTCCCAGCCGCGCGAGGCGAAGTAGCCGAGGAACCGCTCCCAGACCCACGATCCCGCCAGCTCCCCGTGGACGAACAGCAGCGGCTTCCGCCGCGACCGTCGCTCGGGCAGCCACGATTCGATGTAGAGCCCGCGATCGTGGAGCTCGATCTCGTCCTTGCGGACCGGCCGGCCGTTCGCGGCCGGGACCTGGGCCCGGGCCAGGATCTGGTCGGGTGTCGACTCGGTCACGACGACCTCACCATTCGTGGGGATTGATCACGAGACCCGTCAGGGCCTTCGGATAGAAGTAGGTCGACTTCTGAGGCATCACGTCGCCTTCCCGGGCGACCGCGACGATCGACGCGACCGGCGTCGGCTCGAGGAGGAACGCGGCGTCGGTGTCGTCGGTGGCGGTGTCCACGGCAGCCAGCGCGGCATCGACGGACTTCGTGAACGAGACCCGGCCGCCGGCCGCGAGCGCTTCCGCGTCGATCCCGGCGAGGTGCTCGAGGGCGACGCCGAGGAGGACGACGTCGAGGTGCCGGACGGCGTCGCCACCCGGCGGGAGAAGCGGCTCGAAGCTCGCCCGGCGCGCCGTGAGGATCGCTCCCCCGCCGCGTGTCCACAGGCCCATCCGGCCGGCGCCCCCCGCTTTGCCGGCCGACGCAGCAAACGCGCTCCGGAGCTCGTCGCGAGTCGCCCCCCGGACCGAGAAGAGCTCACCGAGCCGCTCCCGGAGGCTCGCGACACCCGCGTCGCCGAGGCCGCGCACGACGCGGTGGGTAGGGAGAACGGTCAGCGGCTCCGCCGTTGTCTCGAGGAAGAGCATCAGCAGATAGTCGAAGGCGGGGTCCTCTTCGCACGAGCGGCTCATCCGCCGCTCGTCGCGATAGCGCAGCGCGGTCTCGTAGCGGTGATGGCCGTCGGCGATCGTGACCGGCTGGGCCGACGCGACCTCGATCAACTCGGCGACGGACCCCACGGCCGGCCCGTCCGCGTCGACCACCCACAGCCGGTGCCGGACCCCGTCTGCATCCCGGATGTCGACGGCGGCGGGTCCCGCGGCGAGCTTCGCGAGGATCGCCGCCGCCCTGCCGCTGGGATCCTCGTAGATACCGATGACCGGGCTCGTGTTCACGCCGGTCGCCCGGAGCAGGCGGTAGCGGTCCTCGCGCGCCGCCTCGAGCGTCCGCTCGTGCGGCAGGACGCCCGACCCACGTTCGAGTGGCTCCAGCCGGAGGCGGGCGAAGAACCCGTGCTGGGTGCGCTCCACCGACGTGCCCGGGACGCGGTAGGTCTGTTCCTGGACGTAGATCGACGGCCTCGGCTCCTTGTGGAACGTGCCGTCCGACCGCCACGCGGCGAGCGTCCGGGCGGCGCGGCGGTAGCGCTCGTCGTCCCCGTCGCCAGGCTCGTCGTCGGGCGCGTCGAGGCGGACGACGTTGCGCTCGTGACGAGCTCGAAGCTGGGCTCGATCCGTCTTCGACAGCACGTCGTAGGGCGGGGCCACGACCGCGCCGAGGTCTCCGACGGTCTCAGGCGCGTACCGGAGGGCGCGGAACGGACGGATGAGCGGCACGGGCTCCTCGGGGCGGGTTGGGCGGCCGCGGCGCGCCTGAAGTACGGGGCGGTCGGCTCGGATCGGCATCGTACGATAGCCCGGCTCGATTCGCCGTCGGGCCGTTCCCAGGAACGACGCAACTTTTGATCGGGGCGGGACGTCGATGCTGGGACCGCAACCGCCCGTCGCACCCGGAGTGCTCGTGTCTCCTCGCGCGCCTCGCCGGATCCGTCGCCCGCTCGCCGCCATCGTCGTCGCGTGGCTCGCCGTCACCGGGCTGATCGGAGCCTCGGCCGGGCCGGTTGCAGCGGTCGATCCCCCGTCGATGACCGCCCGGGTCCTGCTGCAGGGCCACGCCCGCCTGGGATCGTGGATCGCCATCCAGGTCCATCTCCACAACGACGGGCCGTCGGTGAGCGGCGAGCTCCGGCTCCAGGGCGGAACCCAGGGCGGCACGCGGTACGCGACGCTCGTCCAGCTCGACAGCCCGTCCGACAAGGACTGGATCCTCTACGCCCAGCCGCCTTCGTTCGGCCAGCAGCTGGAGGTCGTGCTGGCCAGCGGGAGCAACGTCATCGCGAGGCAGAAGGTCGCCGTCACGATCCATGACCCGGGACAGCTGATCGTCGGGGTCGTCGCCGACACGACCGCTCCGATCGTCGGGACTCTGAGCCTGCCCTCCATCCAGAACCAGCAGCCCGCCGTCGTGGTTCCGCTCGCGGTGGCCGATCTGCCGACGCGGATCGAGGCCTGGTCGGCGCTCGACCGGCTGGTCTGGCAGGACATCGACTCGTCGAGCCTGAGCAGCCAGCAGCTGGCGGCGCTTCGCGGCTGGCTCGCTCTGGGCGGGCGGCTGATCGTCGTCGGCGGGACGGCCGGAATCGGGACCCTCGGCGGCTTCCCTGACGACATCCTTCCCTACCGGCCGACCGCGACCGTCGACGTCGCGCCGGAATCCCTCCGGTCGCTGCTCGGCACGCTGCCGAAGGAAGCCACGGACGTCCCGGCGATGGCCGGCGACCTCGCCCGCGGCCGCGCCCTGGCGACGTCGGGTGACCGGGTCGTCGCCGCGCAGGTCTCCTATGGCAGCGGCTCGGTCACGATCCTCGGCATCGATCCGACCGTGGGCTGGATCGCCGAGTCCAACGCCAGCAAGTCGCTCTGGCCCGCGCTGATCCCGCCCCGCTCCGAAGGGACGGTCTCGATGGCCGACGACACCCAGATCGTCAGCGCCGTCAGCAACCTCCCGTCCCTGTCGTTGCCCCCGCTCGGGGGGCTGCTGCTGTTGTTGTTCGGCTACGTGGCCCTGATCGGGCCGCTGAACTACCTGATCCTGCGGCGGATCGACCGGCGTGAATGGGCCTGGGTGACGATGCCGATCCTGATCGCGGCATTCGCCGTCGGGTCGTACGCCTTCGGGTCGGCCCTGCGCGGCAGCAGCATCATCGTCAACGAGGTCGGGATCGTCCGTGGGGCGCCGGACGCGACCGAAGGGACTGCGCAGGTCTACCTCGGCGTGTTCTCGCCGGCCCGCGGGACCTACCAGGTGGCGGTCCCGGGTGGCGCCCTCCTGTCGTCACCGATCTCGGGCGACATCTTCGGCGGCCAGGGGTCGAGCCTCGACGTGTTGCAGGGCGACCCATCCCGGGTCCGCGATCTCGCCGTCGGGTTCGGCTCCCTGCGGACGATCCGGGCCGAGTCAGAGGTCGTCGTGCCGAAGGTCCACGCCGAGCTCGCCCTCGTCGACGGGACGCTGACCGGGATGATCCGCAACGACGCTACGACGATCCTCGAGAAACCGGCAATCGTCCTGGGAACCAACGTCAAGGTCTTCAAGGACCTCGCGCCCGGCGAAGGGGTCCCGGTCTCGCTCCCGGTCGGCACGAGCGGGTTCGGTCAGTCCCTGTCCGACCGGATCTTCGGCCAGGTCTTCTTCGACGGGTCGGTCTCGACGAGCGAGGCCACTCGCCGCGACCAGACCCGGCACATGATCATCGACCAGCTCACGAGCGACCCGCAGTTCGGCAACTTCGGCCGGCTGCAGGCCGACGGCCCCGTCCTCCTCGGCTGGGGCCGCGACGCGATCCTCGATGTCGCCGTCGAAGGCCAGGCGGCCAAGCGTGTCAGCAACGTCCTCTACTACGTCCCGCTGTCGATGGGGATCAGCGGCAAGGTCTCCTTCCAGGGCGATCTCCTCAACAGCACGATGGTCGAGACCGACGCCGGCTTCTTCAGCAAGGAGCCATCCGTGTTCAATTTCGGTCGCGGGTCGGCGACCGTCTCCTATCGCCCGATCCCGTTCGAGGGCCAGCTCACCGTGAGTCACGTCCGGTTCGGGTTCGGCTTCGGGCCGGAGGCCGGGCCGATCGCGGGCGGCGTGGCGGTCGCGCCCGTTCCCGACGTGTGCATGAACGTCAAGCAGGGCGACAAGCTCCCAGCCATCTGTCCGCTGCCGCTGCCGCCGGACCAGTTCGACGGGATGCCCGACGTCGAGGTGTTCGATCGGACCGGGGCGGGCACGTGGCATCGTCTGGCACATCCGACCCAGGGCCAGACCTACGATCTCGCCGATGCGGCACGCTACGTCGATCCGGCGACCGGCACCCTCCTCGTCCGCTACGTCAACGACTCGCAGGATCAGGTCTCGTTCGCCGTCGCCGTGTCGATCGAGGGCGTCGTGAAATGACCGACATCGTGGTCACTCGCGGTCTGGTCAAGCGCTATCCGGGCACGGTCGCGGTCGCCGGGCTGGATCTCGCGGTGGGCGACGGCGAGATCTTCGGGCTCGTCGGCCCGAACGGCGCAGGGAAGACGACCACGCTCCGAATCCTCGCCACGCTCCTACGGGCAACGTCCGGCCACGCGGAAGTCGCCGGCATCGACGTCCGTCGCAACCCCGATGCGGCACGTCGAGTCCTCGGCTTCATGCCCGACGTGTTCGGGGTCTACGACGACATGAAGGTCTGGGAGTACCTCGACTTCTTTGCCCGGTGCTACGGGATCCCAGGCGCCAGGCGACGCCGGATGATCAGCGACCTGCTCGACCTGGTCGATCTCGGCGACAAGCGCGATTCCTATGTCCAGAGCCTGTCACGCGGCATGCAGCAGCGTCTCTGCCTCGCCCACACCCTGGTCCACGACCCGCAGGTCCTCCTCCTCGACGAACCCGCATCCGGTCTCGACCCCCGGGCCCGAGTTGAGCTCCGCGAGCTCCTCCGCGAGCTGCGCTCGCTCGGCAAGACGATCGTGATCAGCAGCCACATCCTTCCCGAGCTGGAGGAGCTGTGCACGGCGGTCGCGATCGTCGACCACGGCCAGGTCCTCGCCCACGGCAAGGTCGGCGAGATCGAGCGACGGCTCCGCTACGGCGCGGTGATCCGGGTCGGCGTCATCGGTGATGAGGTCGCGATCGCCACCGCGCGCGATCACTTCGCGGCGGATCCTCGCGTCGCGTCAGCGGCGGTCACGACCGGCGGGCAGATCGAGCTCGGGTTCCGCGGCGACGACGAGAACGCGGCCCAGCTGCTCTCAACGGCAATCGCGGCGGGCATCCGAGTCACATCGTTCTCCCGCGCCGCCAGCGACCTCGAGGAGCTGTTCCTCCAGGTGACGGCCGGCGGGTTGGCCGAGGAGCAGGTGGCCTGATGGCGGACGACGCGCTTCTCGAGGCTCCCGCTCCCGCCGTCGCCGAGCCGGCCACGATCGAGGAGCTCCCGGACGGCAACCTCGCCCGGACGGACGCCGTCATCCAGCGAGAACCCGGCCCCGGCATCCGACTCAGCCGTCCACACCCAGTCCGTGCCCTGCGGTCCGGGATCGGCGGCATCACCGCGGTCGGCGTCAAGGAGCTCCGCGGCCGCGTCCGTGGCCGGCGGGCGTTCGTCGTCCTGACGTTCTACCTGCTCTTCCTTGGCCTGTTCGCCTGGGCATGGGAGCTGGTCGCCGAGCGAGCCTATGTCCAGAACGCGTCGCTCCAGGGAGGGTCCGCGGCCTTCGCGTCGGCGCTCGTCGGCCAGGAGGTGTTCGGCGCCCTGGTCCTCGTCGAGACGCTCCTCGTCGTCTTCCTCGCCCCCGCGTTCACGTCCGGTGCGATCAGCCTGGAGCGCGAGAAGCAGACCCTCGACATGCTCGCCGCGACGCCGATCTCGTCGCTTGCGATCGTGGTCGGCAAGCTGTTCAGCGCGCTCGCCTACGTGTTCCTGCTCATCGCCGCGTCGATCCCGCTGACGGCGATCGTTTTCGTCTTCGGCGGCGTCGGGCCGGACGACGTCCTTCGGGCGTACGCGGTCCTGATCGTGACGGCGCTCGGCCTCGGCTCGCTGGGCCTCTTCATCTCGGCGGTCATGCAACGAACCCAGGGCGCGACCGTCGTCACGTTCTTCACCGTGCTGTTCCTCACGCTCGGCACGATGTTCGGGGTCTTGTTCTGGAACACGATGTCCGGCGTGAACAGCTCCACGGGCTTCCTGACCGGCTCGTCGGGTGTCGGACCGATCAAGGGCCGCGCGCCCGAGGCCTTCCTCTGGCTCAACCCGTTCGCCGCGCAGTACGACGTGATCTGCGGCGCGTCCGATGGCTATGGCGGATGGTGCACGCGCCTGAACACGATCACGAACGGCGCGATCTCGGTCACCGGGACCGGCGTCGGCAACGGCATCTTCCCGACGCCAACTCCCGCGCCGATCGGCTTCGGCACCGACACCTCAGGCGCTGGCGCCGGCGGCGCGGCCCTCCCGAGCGACCTCAAGGTCGGCGCGATCGAGCCGCAGCCATTCGGGATCCGTCGGGACACGTTCTGGCCACGCAGCCTGCGGGCCTGGGCGATCCTCTCGGCGGTGTTCATCCTGGCGTCGATCCAGCTGGTCTCGCCGACCCGCCGCTGGCGCTGGCTCCATCGACCGGTGAGGCGGACGACGTGATCCGGCTGGTCCCGTTCGGCCGGAAAGGCTTCTCGCGCCGGGGGCCGGTCACGGAGCCGGTCATCCCGCCCGATCCCAGGCTGACGGTCGAGGGAGCCCTGGATCCCCGTTTGGAGTCGATCCGATCCGGACTGCTCGGACATTGTCGCAGGCTGTGGCTGCGGCGCATCGTCCGCCGCGCCTGGCTTGTGGGAGCCGGCACCGTCGTCGCCGAAGCCGTCCTCCTGGTCCTCGCCCGGCTCTGGCCGATCGAGGCCCTGCCATCCGTGGTCATCGCGGTCGCCGTCGCCGGCACTGCCGCGTTCCTGTTTGCCGCAGTCCGCTGCCGGCCGAGCATCGGCGAGACCGCACTGGCCGTGGATGGTGAAGGCCGCCTTGGCGATCGGGTCTCCAGCGCGCTGTCGCTCGCGGCGGCGTTCCCGACCGTGGCCGGGCCCGCGACGATCGACCTTGACGCTGCGGTCGACGGCGACGCTGCAGCCACCACCGACGCCGACGACGCGGAGCAGTTCATCCGGCGCCAGCGGGCCGACGCCGCGCGATGGCTGTCGCTCGTCCCGACGGCGCTGTTCCGCCCTCGCCTGGCCGGGCGGCCGGCCGCGGTCGCTCTCGCGGCTTCGCTCCTGATCTTTCCGCTGACGATCCTCCCGAACGTGCAGGACCAGGCCATCGCGGCGGCCCGGGCGAACCGTGACGAGGCCCAGAAGCAGGCGACGAAGGTCGACGAGATCGCGAAGGAGCTCGAGTCGAAAGGCGCCAAGCAGGACGACCCACGGACCCGGCTGGCGGCCGACCTCCGCCTCCTCGCCGCACAGCTGCGGTCCCATCCCGAGGACCTGAAGCTGAACCTCGCCCGGCTGGGCTCGGTCGAGGCGTCACTCCATTCGCAGCTCGATCCGGGCAACGAACAGCGCGCCTCGGCGCTCACCTCGCTGAACCGATCGCTGTCGCGGACCGCCTCAGGCAGCGCGAGTGCGAACAAGGACGGCGATCCGAAGGTCACCGCGGACGACCTGCAGAAGCTCGGCGAGAAGCTCGATTCGATGACCGAGGAACAGCGCCGCGACATGGCCGCTGGCCTCTCCGGGCTCCAGTCGGCCGCGACGCAGGCCGGCGGAGCGGCGAGCCAGGCGCTGCGCGACGCCGCCCAGTCGATCGCCCAGGGGCAGACCGCGGCCGCCCAGGACGCGCTGCGGCGACTGGGCGACGCGCTGCAGGATGCCGGGAACCAGGTCCAGACGAACCGCGACCTCGCGAAGGCCGCCTCGCAGCTCCAGGAGGCGCGGCGAGCGCTCGCCCAGGCCGGCCAGGGGGGCCAGGCGCAGCAGGGCCAGGGCCAGGGCCAGAGCCAGGGGCAAGGTCAGGGTCAAGGGGCCAGCCCTGGGCCAGGCGCCGGCGGTCAGCCAGGGCAGGGCCAGGATCAGGGGCAAGGCAGCCCGGCACCCGGCCAGAGCGGTCAGGCCGGCCAGGGCCAGGGCCAAGGGCAAGGCCAGGGCCAGGGGCAAGGGCAAGGCCAGGGCCAGGGGCAAGGCCAGGGCCAGGGGCAAGGCCAGGGCCAGGGGCAAGGCCAGGGCCAGGGTCAAGGTCAAGGTCAAGGCCAAGGGCAAAGCCAAGGTCAAGGTCAGGGCCAGGGCCAAGGGCAGAACCAGGGCGGTCAGATCGGTGGCGGAGGCTCGAGCGCCCGCTCTCTGGGCCAGGCCATGGGCGGCAACCGGATCCCGGGCGCGCCGACCGGCGCCAATCGAGCCGCGACGCTCGGGCCGGACCTGTCGAGCATCGCCGACTTCAGCCGGCTCGGGAAGCCGGGCGATCCCTCCTACGTGGCGGGCACCGGCGGCGACGGCCAGACGCAACAGGGCAACCAGACCGGCCAGGGGCAGAACAACGGCGCGCTGACGCCCTACCAGCAGGTCTACAGCGACTTCTACAGCTACGCCCTGACCAGCCTCGATCGCAACTACGTGCCGCTCTCGGTCAAGGACTACGTTCGCGACTACTTCAGCTCCCTCGACCCGACCCAGTGACCGTCGCCTCGGCCGGGGGGCCGGAGACCCGGAGGACCCGATGAACACCACCACGACTCCGTCGGACGCCCGGACGGGCTCGGGTCATCTCGCCCCGGAGGCCTTCGCCGAACGGGCGCAGGCGATCGAGGAGGAGGTCGGTCGGGTCATCGTCGGCCAGCGCGAGCTCGTCCGGCAGACGCTGACGGGACTCCTGGCGAACAGCCACGTCCTGCTCGAGGGCGTGCCGGGCCTCGGCAAGACGATGCTCGTCCGGACCATCGCGGACGTCATCGACTGCTCGTTCAACCGGATCCAGTTCACGCCCGACCTGATGCCGGCCGACATCACCGGCACGAACATCCTCATCGAGGAGGGCGGCAGCCGGGTCTTCCGGTTCCAGCAGGGCCCGATCTTCGCCAACCTCGTCCTCGCCGACGAGATCAACCGGGCGACGCCGAAGACGCAGTCGAGCCTGCTCGAAGCGATGCAGGAGCACCAGGTCTCCGTCGCTCGCCAGCGCTTCCCGCTCGACCCGCCGTTCTTCGTCCTCGCGACCCAGAACCCACTGGAGATGGAGGGGACGTATCCCCTCCCGGAGGCTCAGCTCGACCGGTTCCTGTTCAAGGTCCTGGTCCCGTTCCCGTCCGAGGACGACCTCGCCACGATCATGGATCGGACGACCGGGGCCGACTCGCCCCGGGCCGCCAAGGTGACCACGGCCGCCGAGATCCTGGAGATGCAGCGTCTCGCCCGGGCGGTCCCGATCGCGCCGCACGTGACGGCCTACGCGGTCAGTGTCCTGTCGGCGTCCCATCCCGATCAGCCCCGGGCGCCGCAGCTCGTCCGCGACTACGTTCGCTACGGCGCGTCGCCGCGTGGCGCCCAGGCGCTCGTCACGGCCGGCAAGATCTTCGCCCTGCTCGACGGTCGATTCAACGTCTCCGTCGACGACATCCGGGCCGCAGCCCTGCCCTCGCTGCGCCACCGGATCATCCTCAACTTCGAGGGCGAGGCCGAGGGGATCACGACCGAGGCGGCGGTCCGGACGATCCTCGACTCGGTCACCCCGCCCGCGGTCGAATAGGCGCCGTCCGGGCGCCGCGTCTATGGCGATGATCGAGGACGGCCCTGGTCGCCCGACGGAGTCCGTCGGTCGGCCGGGTCGCCCGGCGTTCCTGCCGTCGGAGCTCGATCCGACCGTCTTCGACGAGGGCTTCCTCCGGCAGCTGGAGCGGCTGCTCCTCCTGATGCGATCCCCGGTCCGCGGTGGGCTCAAAGGTGGCCGGCGGAGCGTCAAGCGCGGCCAGTCCGTCGAGTTCGCCGACTTCCGCGAATACGCCGCCGGCGATGACCTGCGCCAGCTCGATTGGAACGTCCTCGCCAGGCTCGAGAAGCTCTTCGTCAAGCTCTTCGTCGAAGAGGAGGACGTGACGATCACGATCCTCCTCGACGGATCCGCCTCGATGGCGACCGGTCGCCCCGACAAGCTCCAGTTCGCGAAGCGCGCCGCGGCCGCTCTCGGCTACATCGGGCTGGCCTCGGAGGACCGCGTCGCCGTCAGCGTGTTGGGCGGCCGGATCGCCAGGCGACGGATCGCCTTGCGAGGCTCGGGCCGGGTCTTCCGGCTGCTGACCGAGCTCTCGGCGATCCGGCCGGCGGACGGGCCGACGGACCTGGTCGCGGCGGCGCGACACGCCGCGGCGCAGCTGTCCGGACGCGGCGTCGTGATCCTCCTGTCGGATCTTCTCGATCCTGCCGCGGACCGCGTGATCCGGGAGCTGGCGTCGACCCGGTCCGAGCTGATCGTCCTCCACGTCCTGTCGCCCGACGAGCTCGACCCGCCGCTGGAGGGCGATCTGCGCCTGGTCGACTCGGAGACGGGCGAGGGCATCGACGTGACCGCTGACCTGGCGACGATCGATGCCTACAAGGGCCGCCTGGCTGCCTGGAAGGAAGGCTTCGCCCAGCTCGCAGCGCGGCGGCAGGCGACCTACGTCGATCTCTCGACCGAGGTGCCGCTCAACGAGCTGATCTTTGCCGAGCTCCGCCGACGGCGGGTCGTCGCCTGAGGGCGGGCTGATGCCGTTCAACTCACCGCTGGCGCTGCTCGGCCTCCTGTTCGTGCCGGCCGTCGTCGCGATGTACCTCCTCCGGCTGCGGCGAACGCCGACGGTGGTTCCGTCGACGCTGCTCTGGCAGCGGCTGGCGGCGGACGTCGAGGCGAACGCACCGTGGCAGAAGCTGAAACGGAGCCTGCTCCTCCTCCTCCAGCTCCTCCTCGTCGTGATCCTCGCCCTGCTCGCCGCCCGCCCGTTCGTGGAGCGGCCGGCCGGGCTCGCCCGAGACCTCGTCGTCATCATCGACACGTCGGCGAGCATGAGCGCGACCGACGTCCCGCCGGATCGCCTGTCGGCCGCCCGCGAGGCGGCCAAGGACGCGCTCAAGGACCTCCCAGCCGGCGGCAAGGTCAGCGTCATCGAGGCCGGCCGGACCGCGCGGATCGTGGCCACCGGGACGAGCGACATCGGCCGCGTCCGGCAGGCGATCGACTCGATCCGCCCGACCGTCAGTCGCGGCGACCTCGGCGACGCCCTCGCCCTCGCCCAGCAGCTGGCTGTGCAGTCGGGCGACGCGGAGATCCTCATCGCCACTGACGCCGCGTTGGCCGTGCCCCCGACGACCAGGGTCGACGCGCCGATCCGGGTCCTGCGCGTCGGGGATCCGAAGGGAAGCCGGAACCAGGCGATCGTCGCGCTGGCGGTCCGGACCGCACCGTCGGCGGTCACACGGTCGGTCTTCACCAGCGTTGCGAACTTCGACCTGGAGTACGCGACCCGCCGCCTCGAGGTCTGGGGCGACGATCACCTGATCGAGACGCGGACGATTCCGATCGACGCCCAGCAGCGGGCGGACGTCATCGTCGACGACGTCCCCGCCGACGTCACCACGATCGAGGTTCGTCTCGTCGCCGCGGACGACTCCGACCCGGACGCACGACCTGACCTGCTCGCCGCGGACGATCGAGCCTGGGCGGTCGTCCCGCCGCAGCGGACCCGCAACGTCCTCGTTATCGGCAATGGCGATCCGTACCTCGAGACCGCCCTGTCGTACCTGCCGAACAGCCGCCTCTTCGGCCTCACCCCGGCTGAATACCCGGCCGGTGCGGTCCGCAAGGATGGCACGAGCTGGGACCTGATCATCTTCGAGGGGTACGTCCCGGCGACCCTGCCGGCGACGCCGATCCTCGCCATCGCGCCACCGACCAGCAGCGGGCTGGGCGAAGTCGGCGGGGTGGACAAGGACCCGGCCATCGGCAGCCTCGGCACCGACGAACCGATCCTCCGCTACGTCGACCTGTCGACGACCCACATCGCAGAGGCGCAACACGTGACGCTCCCGTCGTGGGCCCGGGCGGTCATCCCCGGGACGAAGGGCGCGCCGCTCCTTTATGCGGGTGTCCGGGCCGGCCTGCCGGCGGCGGTCATGGCTTTCGAGCCGCGCCAGTCGGACCTGCCGCTCCAGGTCGCCTTCCCGATCCTGATCGCAAACCTGACCGGTGAGCTGCTCGGCGGGTCGGCGGCGCCGACGGCCGCGGTGCGGCCGGGCGATCCGGTTGCGCTGACCATCCCGCCCGGCGCGATCGGCCTGCACGTCGTCCGGCCCGATGGGACGGCCACGGACCTCATCCCGGGGGCCGCGGGTGGGACGTCGGTCACCTTCACCCAGTCGGACCTGCTCGGCGTCTACACCGCGACGCCGATCGCGGCTCCGAGCTCGTCCCCGTCGGGCTCGGATGGTCCGTCGGCGGCGCCATCCGCGACGCCGACCCCATCGGCCACGGGCAGCGCCGGATCATCGGCACCGTCGGGCGCCCAGGGCGTTGACCCGTCCCAGCCGATCCGGTTCGCGGTCGACCTGTTCGACGTCGACGAGTCGGCGATCGCTCCCGGCCCTCCCCGCGTCCTGGAGGACCTGGGCAAGCCGCAGCCTTCGCCAGGAGCATCGGGCGCGCCAGGGGCTGGCAGCTCCGCCGTCGACACGCGGCCGAACGCCCGGGACGAGATCTGGATCCCGATCGTGTTCATCGCCCTGATCGCGCTCTGCATCGAGTGGACCCTCTACCACCGCGACGCAGTGCTGCGCGGCTGGCGGGGCGTCACCGGTCGGCTGGGCCGTCTCCGACGGCCGGCCGGGAGCGGCTGATGGGAGTCGGCTTCGACGCGCCCCTGGCGCTGCTCCTGCTCGTCCCTGCGCTCGCCCTGACTCTCGGGCTCCACGTCGCGTCGCGCCGGCGCGTCGGCGTCGGGCGGCGACGCCTGGCGCTGATCGTCCGCACGCTCCTCCTCGGCTCGCTCGTGCTCGCCCTGGCGGGATTCCGCCTCGTCCTGCCGGTCGACCGCCTGGCCACGGTCTACGTGGTCGACCTGTCGGATTCGGTCGGCCAGGCCGGCCGTGAGGATGCCCTGGCCTGGATCCGCGAGAGCCTCAAGGCCATGCCGGACGGCGACGTCGCGGGGATCGTCGGCTTCGGGCGCGGCGCGCTCGTCGAGCGGCTGCCCCAGGAGGTTCGCGAGATCGACCGGATCGCCTCGACGCCCGTCCGGTCGGCCACCGACATCGGCGCGGCGCTCCGCCTCGCGTCGGCGCTCTTCCCGGACGACACCCAGAAACGGATCGTCCTCCTGTCTGACGGCAACGACACGACCGGCGCCGGCCAGTCCGAGGCCGCCCTCGCAGCGGCGCGCGGCGTCCAGATCGAGACGCGGGCGATCGGAATCGGAGCCGCGAACGAGGTCCTGGTCGAGCGGCTGACCACCCCATCCACGGCCAGGATCGGCGAGGAGCTCGAGGCCGTGGCCGACGTCTCGTCGACCGTCGCCCAGCCGGCCACCATCCGCCTCTACGCCGACGGCGTCCAGGTGGACGAGCAGACCGTCGACCTCGCGGCTGGCTCGACCCCGGTGAAGTTCCTCGTCAAGCCGACCGAGGCCGGCTTCCACACGTTCCGGGCGACCGTCGAGGCCGGCCGCGACACGTTCAGCCAGAACAACCGTGCCGATTCCGACACGATCGTCAAGGGCGAGCCGCGGGTCCTCGTCCTCGCCGGCGACGAGAAGGTGTCGAAGGAGCTCGTGTCGGCCCTCGAGGCCGAACGCCAGAAGGTCGACGCGCTGATCCCTGAGCAGCTCCCGACGGGCATCGAGGGCTTGCTGAGCTACGACAGCATCGTCCTCGTCGACGTCTCGCGACTGCGCCTCTCGGACGAGCAGCTGACGGCGCTCCAGCAGTACGTCCGCGACTTCGGCAAGGGCCTGGTGATGATCGGCGGACCGAAGAGCTACGGGGCCGGCGGCTACACCGACACGCCGATCGAGGAGACGCTCCCGGTCGACATGGGCGTCAAGGACCAGCAGAAGCAGCCCGACGTCGCGCTGGTCGTCGTCATCGACAAGTCCGGGTCGATGGATGCCTGCCACTGCAACTCGTTCGACCGGGGCTCTGGCACTCCGCTCCAGGGCGTCCGCAAGGTCGACATCGGCAAGGAGGCGATCCTCCGCGCGGCCGCGGCGATGACCGTCCGCGACCAGCTCGGGGTCGTGGCGTTCGACGAGACCGCCCACTGGGTCGTCCGCACCCAGCCGCTCGGCGATATCACCGATCTGCGTGGGTCGATCGCCGGAATCCAGCCGCTCGGCCAGACGAACATCTTCGCCGGGCTCGACCAGGCCGTGAAGTCCCTCGAAGGGACGACGGCGACCCGTCGCCACATCATCCTCCTGACCGACGGTTGGTCCACGTCCGGCCAGTACGACGCGATCCTCAAGCAGATGAAGGCCGACGGGATCACCCTCTCGACCGTCGGCGCCGGGGGTGGGGCGAACCCGTTCCTCGCGACGCTCGCCAAGGAGGGCGGCGGGCGGTTCTATCCGGCCGTCAACCCGGCGTCCATCCCCGACATCTTCCTGAAGGAGACCCAGCAGGTCGCCGGCCAGCAGATCGTGGAGGAGGCGTTCCACCCGATCCTGACGTCGCAGTCGCCGATCCTTCGCGGGATCGACGCCCTGCCGCAGCTCCTCGGCTACAACGGGACGACGGCCAAGGCGGCCGCTCAGACGGTCCTCGTCACCGCCCGCGACGACCCGCTCCTCGCTCAGTGGCAGTACGGGCTGGGCCGGTCGGTCGCCTGGACGTCCGATTCGACCGGCCGCTGGGCGAAGAGCTGGATCGGCTGGATCGGGTTCTCGAGGTTCTTCAGCCAGCTCGTGTCGTGGACGTTCCCGGGCGAGGAGACCGGTGGGATCGAGGCGACGTTCGTACCCGACGGCAACCGGACGAAGCTCCGCGTGGAGAGCGTGTCCGAAGACGGCTCACCGCGCGACTTCTACGCGACGGCGGTGGCGATGACGACGCCGGACCTGACGTCGAAGGCGGTCGGCTTGTCGCAGGTCGCGCCCGGCGTCTACGAGGCGCCGCTCGGCGAGATCGATCCGGGCGCGTACGTCATCCGGGTCTCGCAGACGCGGCCTGGGTCGCCGGCGCTCGGGCGGACGCTGGGTCTCGTGGCGCCGACGCCGGCCGAGTACCGCGTGCTCGGCACGAACGAGGCGTTCCTCGCGACGCTCCGGTCGGCGACCGCGGGACAGGCGATCCAGACGCCAGAGCAGCCATGGATCCACGACCTGAAGACGAACGCGGCGTCGACGGACCTCTGGCCGACGCTGCTCATCCTGGCCCTGATCCTGTGGCCGCTCGACATCGCGTTGCGACGCGTCTCGGTGGGCAGGCGGGAGCTCGCGGACGCGCGGCGCTGGCTGGCCGGCGGCTGGCGACGGTCGATGGCGCCGCGGACGTCGGAGGTCGCCGGAATGCTCGCCGCGCGCGATCGCGCCGCGGGATCGGCGGCTCGCGCGGCGCTCCTGCGGGGCGAGGATGCCACCGCGCCGGATCCTTCGCTCAGTCCGACGGCCCGAGCCACGGTCGCCGCTCCACCGGCAGCGCCGCCACCGGCCGATTCGGCCGCGCAGCCGAAGCCAGGGCAAGGGTCGCCAGCAGCGACTCCGCCCACACCGCCGAAGCCGCCGGAGACGAACGACGAGGGTGACACGCTGTCGCGCCTGCGCGACGCGAAGCGGCGCGCCCGGGAACGCTGACGACCCTCTCGGGCGGCCTCGGCCTCTGTCTCGGGCTCGGGCTCGCCGGTGTACGCTCGCGGTCGATGTCCCCCGTCGCCGGCCCCCGGGCTCGCCATGTCGTCCGAGCCGCTGGCTGTCTCGCCGCCGGACTGCTCCTCACGGGCTGCGGGCTCATCTCGACGACACCGCCAACCCCGACGGCGGCGCCGTTCCCGGGCATCGCCAGTGCGATCACCGAGCGCGGGATCCAGGTCACCCGGATCGTGTCGGGCGATCCGGGCTGTCCGAACCAGGACCTGGCCAAGACCGCGGTCGCATTCGATGCGGCTGGGCTCGATCAGTCCAGCCCGGTCCAGCTCTACATCTACATCTTCCGGGACCGGGCGACGTACGAGCGCCTGCGCTCGACGGTCGACGACTGCGCCCGGACCTACGTGACCGACCCAGAGACCTACGAGTCGGTCGAGACGTCGCCCTACGTCGTGTCCGGCCAGGGACCATGGGGCGAGCAGTTCAAGTCGAATCTCCGGGCCGCCATCGTGGAGGCCGCTGGAAGCGGCGACTGACCCGCTCCACACCGGACCGTCCTCCTCCCGACCGGACCGTTGTGACAGAAGGCACCATCGTCCGGGGCCCCGCCGGACCACCGAGCCAGAGGGCTCGGCCGTCTCACTGCCGATCCTCGGGGCATGCCTTCCCGACGCTCCCGGCCTCGTCGGCTGCTGCTTCCGACCGTCCTCGCGGCGATCCTCGCGGCAGAGATCACGGGGCTCGCGATCGCCCGATCGCTCATCGTCCAGGGGCCGTCGGCGACGCCGGCCGACCAGACCACGACGCTCGAACCGGTCGACGACGGCCGCCTCGACGGCCCGCTTGCCGGGCGTGACGACGCCTCCGCCGCGTCCTCGGCTGCCGGGTCAAGGGTTGCCGTGCGGCACTCGGCACCGACCTCGGCGAACCTCCAGCCACCGCCCCCGCCGATGGCTGCCAGCCTGCGCTCGACAACGACGAGGGCGAGCGGCCATGCGGCGGCCCCGACCACTCATCACCAGTCCTCCCCGACCTATCGGGGCACGAACCACGTCTGGATCCCATCGCTCGGGATCAACGCGGGGGTCCAGTGGTTCCCGTGTTCGCGGAGCACGCCGCCCGGAGCGGGCGCATATCGCTGGGGCTGCGCAGGCAGCAATAACGTCTACCTCATGGCGCACGCCTGGAGCACCTTCCGGCCGCTGCACGATGCCTATGTCTCGGGTCGGCTCCGCCGGGGCATGAAGGTCTGGTACGGCGACAGCAGCGGAAAGGTCCACGAATACAGCGTGATCTGGTGGCGCCTCACCGCGCCGACGACGGCCGCCTCATGGGCATGGGCCGCCCAGAGCTTGCCGAGCATGACCCTCCAGACATGCGTCGGTGCCAATAGCCAGTACCGCTTGATGGTGAGGCTCGTCCAGGTCGGCTAGGCGACACGGCGATTGTTGAGTCGCCGCGGGAGTGACAGCGCCCATACCGTGTGAGCGACCGGAAGCTGCCATTGGCTGGGACGGCGATGAGTCCACCGGTCGGACCGACGGTCGATGACCTCGCGGCCGCGCTGCAGGCACAGGCCGGGCCCGGTGCCCCTCCGCCAATTGCCGTGACAGTGGCTGGTCACCCCGGCAAGAAGGTCGAATTGTCCATCCCGCAGGGTCTCGACGTCACCACGTGCGATTCCGATGGCACCTTCACCCTCTTCGGTCGGTGGTTGCCGGCCGGCCAATCGTATGGCGCCGCACCGTGGACATACGGCAATGGGCAGCACAACACTGTCTACATCATCGACGTCGACGGCACGCGCCAGGTGATCGACACGATGTACCTGCCGGCCACGTCGGCTGCAGATCGAACCGAAATCGACCAGATCGTCGCGTCGATCCGTTTCGAGACGCGGCCGGCCAGCCCGTCCCCATCCCCCTGAACCGAACTGGGTCGTGGGCCGCTGCCCACCCTAGACGACGCGCAGGTCCAGCAGCTTGCGAGCGATCACGAGCCGCTGGACCTGGCTCGTCCCCTCCCCGATCTCGGTCAGCTTCGCGTCGCGCAGGTAACGCTCGACCTTGTACTCCTCGACGTAGCCGTAGCCGCCGTGGACCTGGATCGCGGCGTTGGTCACCCGGCTCGACACCTCCGACGCAAACAGCTTCGCCTGGGCACCGGCGACGGTGTAGTCGCGGCCCTGATCTTTCAGCCAGGCGGCCCGATAGACGAGCGCGCGAGCGGCCTCGAGCTCGGTCGCCATGTCGGCGACCATGAAGGCGACTCCCTGGAAGGTCCCGATCGGCCGGCCGAACTGCTGGCGCTCCTTGCTGTACGCCGCCGCGGCCTCGTAGGCGCCCTGGGCGATGCCGAGGGCCATCGCGGCGATCGAGATCCGGCCGCCGTCGAGGACCTTGAGGAACGTCCGGAACCCCTGGCCCTGCTCGCCGAGCAGGTTCGCCGCCGGGATCCGCGCCCCGTCGAAGATCAGCTCGCCCGTCGCCGAGGCGTGGAGGCCGAGCTTGTCTTCCAATCGACCGATCGAGAACCCGGGTGTGTCGGCGGGCACGATGAAGGCGCTGATCTCGGGATCGTCCTTGTCGGTCGCCCCGGTCCGCGCCGTGACGATGTAGGTCCCTGCCTTGCCGGCGTTCGTGATGAAGCGCTTGCCGCCGTCGAGGACCCAGCTGTCGCCGTCGGGCGTCTCCTCGCGCCGGGCGGTGGTCCGCGTGCCGCCGGCGTCGGACCCGGCGCCGGGCTCGGTCAGGCCATAGGCGCCGAGGACCTCCCCCGACGCGAGCGGCCGGAGGAAGCGCTCCTTCTGCTCGGGCGAGCCGGCGATCATCAACGGACCGCAGCCGAGCGACGTGTGGGCCGCGACGATGATCCCGAGCGATCCCCAGACGCGGCTGATCTCCTCGACCGCGATCGCGTAGGCCAGGGTGTCCATCCCGGCGCCACCGTCGGCCTCGGCGACCGGGATGCCGAGCCAGCCCATCTCGCCGAGGCGGGCCACGATCTCGTCCGGAAAGCGATGGGCGTGCTCGTGCTCGTCGACGACCGGCGCGACCTCGGTTTCCATGAAGTCGCGGACCGTCGAGCGGAGGAGGGCGTGCTCCGGCGACAGGTCGAAGTCCATCGCGGCCGAGGGTAGCACCGGGTCGGCCACGGCCGTCCGCGACCGGTGCTAGCCTTCGGCGATGGACCAGGCCGGTGTCGACGCCGTCCGCGTCGCTCCTGCTCCGAGCGCCCCGCCGGTCTCGGCATCACCCGGCGCCCTTCGTCGCGAGATCCTGATCCACCTTCGACGCGACGGGGCCTCGACCCCCGACCAGCTCGCGGTCTCGATCGGGGCCAGCCGGACCGGCGTCCTGCAGCAGCTTCGGGCGCTGGAGGCCACTCACTTCGTCAGCCGCCAGACGATCCGTCATGGAGTGGGCCGGCCACGGCATCTCTACGAGCTGACGGGCGACGCGCAGGAGCTCTTCCCGTCGAACTACGACGGGCTGGCGGAAGGGCTGCTTTCAGCGATCGGCGCGGTCGGTGGCCAGGAGCTCATCGAGCAGGTCTTCCAGGCGCGCCGTCGGCAGATCGGCGACCGGGTCCGGCGCGACCTCGAGGAGCGGGTCGGCCCCGACGCGTCCCTGACCGACCGGGTGCGTGCCCTGGCGGTCCTCCAGGACGAGCAGGGCTACCTCGCCGACGCGGTGCTCGAGCCGGACGGCACGATCCGTCTGCGCGAGCACAACTGCGCGATCCTCGATGTCGCGCGCGGCGAGCGGAGCGCGTGCGACGCCGAGCTCGACTTGTTCCGGGACGTGCTCGGCGTCGACGTGGTGCGGGAGACGCACATCGCCAGCGGCGACCGCTGCTGCTCCTACCGCATCAGCGAGTCGAGCTGAGGCGGGTCAGCGATTCGACAGGCGAACCGAGACCGGTCCGGTGCTGGCTGCATCGGAGTCCTGGAACGAGAGCCTGTCAGAGACATAGGCCTGCGCGCCGACGACGGCGGCGCCGGTGTGCCACGGCGACACTTGCGCCGTGACCGGAACCGTGTAGTGGTTGACGGTCGAGCCGTCGCAGACGGCGCTGCCGTAGATGTCGGTGGATCCGTAGTCCAGCGTCCGCCCCTGGGCCTGGATGATGGTCACGTTTCCGAAGTCGAGAGAGCCGTCGGTGGTTTCGATGGTCTGCCCCGTGTCCCAGTCGTAGGACTGGAAGGGCTGGCAGATCACGCTGATCTGGACCGTCACGATCACCTTGCCAGTGACGGCAAACGAATCGATCGAGATCGACGCGTCACGTGATCCGGCGGGCTGGATCGACGGAACGCCGCCTGTGGTGTCGGCAAGGGCAGCGCCGGGGACGGCGAGCCCGACCAAGAGCGCTCCGCCGAGGACGAGCAGCCGGACGCGCCGTCCGATTCGTAAGGCGAACATGGATTGAGCCTCCGCGGACCCGCGCCACGTGGGGGCGCATGCCGGTCCGCGTGGGGGACGCGAGGCTGGCCCGACCGTTACCGCCGAGTGAGGGTCAGGCTTCCTCGCGCTCGACCACGACCCGCGAGGCGGGCTCGATGCGCGGCGCCGGCACATCCGAGACGTTCGGCACGAACGAGGCGGCAAGGGACGTCGCGGCCACGACTTCCTGGTCCTCGACGCTGAGGATTCCGAGACGTCCGAGCGACGCCATCTCGTCGCGGATGTAGGTCTTGAGCATCTCCGGGCCGTCGGTGTTGATCGTGAACCGGATCTCGTTGCGGCGGAACGTGTCGAAGATCCAGCGGAACTCGTCCCAGCCCGACACGACCCGGGTGTTGATGTTCGAGCTCGGGCAGATCTCGAGGACGATCCCCCGCTCGCGGATCATCGCCATCGCCCGCGGGTCGTACGCGGCTTTGACCCCGTGCCCGATCCGGTCCGGCTCCAGGAGCTCGACGACCCGGGCGACCTCGTCGACCGGGCCGGCCTCGCCGGTGTGGACCGTCAGCCCCAGGCCGAACTGGCGCGCCCGGCGGTAGAGGCGCCGATAGTCGGCCACCCGGAAGGTCGCGCTCTCGGGCCCGGCAATGTCGATGCCGACGACGCCCCGGTCGCGCCAGGCGATCGCCTTCTCGACGATGATCTCGTTCAGCTCGAAGGGGAACGCCCGGTCGAGGCAGAAGATCAGGCCGGGCTTGACCGGGTACTCGAGACCCGCCCGGTCCATGCCGCGGGTCGCCGCCGCGATGATGTGGTCGAGGTCCTGCTCGCCGCCGCGGTTCCGCTTCATCGGGTTGAAGCGGAGCTCGGTCGTTGTGACGTTGTTCTTGCGGTAGGCGCCGCCGACGACCTCGTAAACCGCCCGTTCCACGGCGATGGGCGAGCTCTGGATCAGCTCGGTCCAGTGGAACAGCTGGAGGTAGCCGTCGAAGCTCCGTGCCCGCTTCTCGGAGACCGTGATCGTGTCGCGGAACTCCCAGTAGTCGCGAGTCGGGAGCTTGATGCCCTGGGAGTGGGCGATGCTCCACATGATGGCCGGCGTGACGGCGCCGCCGAGGTGGCAGTGCAGCTCCGCCAGCGGGATCTTCCGGGAGAGCAGGCGCGCCATCGCCTGCAGGATACCGGTGCAACGGCTCCGGCGGCAGGTCGCGCGCGGGCGGAACCAGTCTCCGCGTACGATGCCGCGATGGACCGACGGCTCGCCCTGGCTGTCTTCCGCGCGATCATGGCGGCGATCGTGATCGTCGCGCTCCTCGTCCAGGTCAAGCTGAACCTGGACAGCGGGCTGTTCCGTCCGCTTCGTTTCTTCGCCCTGTTCACGGTCCTCAGCTACGTGCTCGCGGCAGCCGTCTGGGTGTGGCTCGGGCTTCGCTGGCGAGCCGCAAGGACGCGTAACGACGATCTCCTGCGCGGCGCGTCAGCCCTGTACCTGGTCCTGTCGCTCGTCATCGTCGTCGTCCTCGTGGCGGGCCCCGAGATCCAGGTAGGCGACCCGCGGGTCGACCTCATCGTCCGCAAGCTCTTCCCGATCCTCGCCGTGGTTGACTGGCTGATCGATCCGCCCGCGACCGACCTTCGGCTGCGCGACGTCGGTCTGTGGCTCGTCTTCCCGATCGTCTGGCTCGGGGCCACGCTGATCCGCGGCGCCGTCGATGACTGGTATCCCTACCGGTTCCTGGACCCCGGGCTTGCCGGTTACCGGTCCGTCGCGTATCACGCGGTGACCCTTCTCGCGGCGCTTCTTGTGATCGCCGGCGGGATCATCGGCCTCGGGGACTTCGGCCGAGATCGACGGTTGCGCGGCCGTCAGCGGCTCGCCGGCGAGCGCTAGCCGGCCCGGGCGATCGCGATCCGATCGGTCGCGCCGTCCATGGTCAGCTCCAACTGCTCGCTGGGCGGCGACGCGGCGATCGGCAGGATCCGGACCCGGCGACGGTCGGCGATGTCGAACCGCTGGCGCAGGTCGGCGACCTCGCGGCGGACGGGCTCGATCTGCGACTTCGGCAGATAGGCCCGACCGTCATACAGCCGTTCGTAGCGCGGCACGAGCTCCGGCCAGTCGCGCTCCAGGTTCGCGAGGAAGTGCTCCCGCGTGCCCGGCCGCAGGTACAGCACGTTCGTCCAGACCGAGGTGGCGCCCGCGTCGCGTGCCGCCTTGACCACGTCGGCCATGAGCTCGGGTCGGTCGGACAGGCCGGGCAGGATCGGCGCCATCCCGACGCTCGCTTCGATGCCGGCGTCGACCAGCGCCGTCAGGGCTCGGAGGCGCTGGCGCGGCGGAGCCGTCCCGGGCTCGGTCCTTCGGACGATCTCGGGGTCCAGGGTCGGGATGGAGAACGTCACGGCCACGGCCGCCCGACGAGCCGCCTCGACGAGGGCGTCGACGTCGCGGACGATCAGCGGCCCGCGGGTGATGATCGAGAACGAGTTGCGTGCCTCGGCCAGCGCCTCGATCGCGCCGCGCGTCAGCCGATAGCGCCCCTCGGCCGGCTGGTACGGATCGGTGGCCGTGCCGATGACGACCTGCTCATGTGCCCACCGTTTGCGGGCGAGCTCCCGGCGCAGTACCTCGACCAGGTTGGTCTTGACCCGGATCGAGGCGCCGTAGCGATCATCGAACGGCCGATCCGCTCGCTTCTCGAACGCGCGCACGAAGCAGAACGTGCAGCGATGGGCGCAGCCCGTGTATGGGTTGAGCGACCACTTGAACGGCATGCCGCTGACCTTGTTCAGGGCGGCGCGGCAGGGTTCCTCGCGATATTCCGCGCGCATGCTGGGTTCAGATTAGAACGGCTGTTCGGTTCTGTCGAGCCTCAGCCGGCGAGTGGGACGACCCGGCCCTCGGCGTCCAGGGTGGCCTGACGCCGCCGGAGCGCCCGCAGCTCGGCGCCGGGGACCTGGTCGCGAGCGTGGTACGACGACCGGACGAGCGGCGCCGACTCGACGTGCTTGAAGCCGAGCGCGAGCGCCTCGACCTTCATCTCGGCGAACTCGTTCGGGTGGTAGTAGCGCTCCAGCGGCAGGTGCTTCTCCGAGGGGCGGAGATACTGGCCGATCGTCAGGATGTCGACGTCGACGGCGCGCAGCGCCTCGAACGCCTCGGTGAGCTCCTCGCGCGTCTCCCCGAGCCCGACCATCAGCGAGCTCTTGCTGTGCGCCACGTAGCCGATCTCGACCGACATCTCCTTCGCCCGGCGCAGGACATACAGCGACCGATCCCAGCGGGCCCGCTTCCGGACCGGCTTCTGCAGCCGGCGCACGGTCTCGAGGTTGTGGTTGAGGATGTCCGGCCGCGCGTCCATCACGATCCGCAGCCGGTCGTCT
>Ga0070699_100001000_pt1 | contig 26291 bp, 20 predicted proteins | sample KBSK1503metaG_FD_65473 | JGI IMG/M metagenome (GOLD analysis project Ga0070699, IMG submission 65473) | Corn, switchgrass and miscanthus rhizosphere microbial communities from Kellogg Biological Station, Michigan, USA - KBS K1-50-3 metaG | ecosystem: Host-associated > Plants > Roots >...
AGCAACTCGTAGCTCGCGCGCGAAAGAAAGCCGAGGCTCTCGGCAAGAGTCTCAATCAATTGATCCGCGATTACTTAAAAACGGTAGCCGGCGGAGACGATCCCGGGCGCAGCATTAAGGAGTTTAAGCAGCTCTCGGGTCAAGGCAACTCACGCGGCTGGCGGTTCAATCGAGACGAGATTCATGAGCGCTCGTAGCTTCTTCGACACCAACGTCCTCGTCTACGCAATTGACAAGGCTGCGCCGGCAAAGCAGAAGCGTGCCGTCGATCTCGTTGCGGAGTACAGGCGTGCGAGGACGGGAGTTGTGTCCTTGCAGGTGCTGCAGGAGTATCTTGTCACCGTGACGCGGAAGCTAGGAGTAGATCCAAGCATTGCTCGCCGCAAGGTCGAACTGCTAGCGGAGTTCGACGTGGTCGCTCCCGAGGTCCCGGACATTCTCGCCGCGATCGACCTGCACCGGCTTCACGGATTTTCCTTCTGGGACCGCTATGGTGCCGCGGGCAGGCAAACAGGCTGGATGCGGGGTGCTTTTCTCAGAAGATAGGCAAGCAGCCCGGGAGATCGATGGGATGCGGATTTTGAATCCGTTCCGGTAGTTTTCTCGCTACCCGTCACTCGGTACTCGCTTCTATTTGCCCACGCTCGCCACCTTCACCCCGTGCGAGCTAGCCGCGTATCGCGCAATGCCCCTGTACAGCGCCTCCGCGATCTGCTCGCGGTAGCCGTCGTTGCGCAGCTTCTGTTCATCGGTGGGACTGCTGACGAACGAAACTTCCGCCAGGATCGCTGGCATTGAGGTTTCGGTCAGCACCACAAACCCCGCGTCCTTTACTCCACGGTCGCGAATGCCTGGATTCTGACCTGCCAGCGTTGCATACAGCGAGCGCTGCACGCTCGCCGCAAGCCGCCGCGACTGTTCAATCTTCTCCTTCAATTCCACGCTGGAGAGCTTGACGGGGGGCATGTTGTTGCTCGCCCCACCGTTCTCCCGTGCTTCTACCTCCCGTGCGCCCGGCGCTGTAACAAAGTTCGTGTAGTAGGTTTCAACCCCCCGTGCCGAAGCCAAATCGCTGTAATTGGCATGGATGGAAACAAACAGATCGGCCTGAGCTTGGTTCGCCATGGCGGCCCGCTCACCCAGCGGAACATAGTTATCATCCTGACGCGTAAAGATCACCTCGCTTCCGAGGCGGCTCTGCAGAAGTTTCCCCAACCGCTGGGCGATCTCGAGCACCAGATCTTTTTCCAGCAGCCCCCGACGACCCACCGTACCCAGGTCCCAGCCGCCGTGTCCCGCGTCCACGGCAATGCGCATTTGGGGCACTCGCGCTCGCAGCTGTAAATCCTCACGAGTCGGCGGAGCAACAACAATCGCCAGTTTGTCCACATCCGTTTCTCTAGAGTCGCGAAACAGATCCACCCTGGCCCGGTTGTCGGCCCCGATCTTGCGCACCTGCACCACCAGGCGGTAAGGATTCGGCTCCAGGCTTACAGAGAAATTCGACCCGCCCTTCGTTTCCAGCACAATGCGCGTCGTATTCGGCTCCGGTTGCGCCATGCGAATGCGGGACAACAGCCCGTCGCCCACGTCAATTGTCCTCCCCTCGAATTCGGGCGCTAGTCCCGTATCGTGCAGGTCGAAGTAAATGCGGTCAGGGCCGGTCAAGCGGTGCGCCTCGTACTGCACTTGGTCTTGGAGATCCAGTACCACGGTGGTCGAGTCGGCCGAAGACCAGTGCCTGATGCCGGTTACACGGGGTAGTTTCGAGGCTCCCTGCTGATTCGCGGTGGACGTATCCGCGGTCGTAGTCTTAGTGTTCTCGCCGGCAGCTGCATCAGAAGAAATGCCCTCGGAAGTAATTCCGCCTGTAACCGCGGGCGTGGAAATCCCAGGGCCCGACTCTCGAGTGTCGCTGGATGAACCGCGAGTGGTTCGGCTCGTGACTTTGTCCGCTGCGGGCACGACCAGAGCCTTGATCTGATCGTTCTTCACCTTCCACCACAGGCCTCCAGCCAGCATCGAGGCAATGACCACCAGCACAAGAACCAGCACAACGCCAGGGTGGTGGCTGGCGACCTTCGCTTCAACTGCGGCGGGAGAGGCTTGCTCTGCTTTATCGTCTTTGCTAGGCATCTCCACCAGTGCCGGACCTGAATCAGCGGTTGAACTGGAAGAGGATGATGTAGCTGCCGGACTGCCTGCATCTGGAGACGCTGAATCCGAAAGCGGCAGCACGGGCGTATTGCCCTTTGCCCCACTGCCCGAGGGGACACCGATGCTCCCCGCGTCAACCGACACATCGACCGAGATGGCCCCGATTGCAGCGGAAGAGTCGCCAGGTTTTTCGGTCGTCTCTGTAGTCGAGGCTGTTTGCCCAGGCGTTTCGAGCCTGGTTGCCGCCACTTGCGCGGATTCCGCGAAGCGATCCTCATCCTCTGGCTTGAGTGCTCCAAGAATGAGTTCAGCGAGCAGCTCCAAGCTGCGGACATCGCTATCATTGAAGCCAAAGATCTCCGCGGAGAACGCTTCCAGTAGCCCGATTACGCGTCGCCGGCCGCAGAGCGGCACTGCCACCATGGAACGGGCTCCCAGAAGCCGGCACGCGTGCAGATTCACACGTGCATCAATTTCCGTATCGTCACAGCGCACGATCTGCGCAGCGCGGAAGCACGCTCCAGAAAAAGCTGAGTCCCGGTCCAGGCGCGCACCCACATCTGGCTTGATGATGCCTGCCGAAGCCCGTAAAACGATTTCATCATTCTCCGCAAGCGCGATCGCCAGGCCGTCGGCGCCGGTTATCGCGACTGCCCGCTCCGCCACCAGTTGCAGTACTTCGTCGAGAACGAATTGTTCTCCCGCTTCGAATTCTGCTGTCGGGGAAATTGTGTCAAAGCCAGCTTGCCGCGCAGCCAGAGCTCGCCGCCGCCGCACCTGTTCATGGAGTGCGGAAAAAGCCAGCAAGGCTTGCAAAGCATCGCGACCGGAGGGCCGCGAACCGGTTAGGTCTACGGCGGTGATGGCGTGTCCGGACCAGGACGGCGTGTCCTCGACAGAGCCGGAGGACACACTCATGCCCGTAAACCTCGCGTCGGGCTCGATTGTCGCTTTGGTGGGAGTGGTTGCCATCGCCGTGCCCGGGTCAACGCTTGATGACTCCAAGTGTGATCAGAGCGCCAAATCCTTGTCAATTAGCTTCTCTGCGTATTTACCCGATTCAGTTTTCTATTCGTCGGGCCGAGGCCAACCTTTTTGGCTTGCTTCCGTCAGTGGTCCTCAGACTGTGACGCAGAGCTATCAATACGTTATCGGGCTTTTGACTGGCTGGCAATTGCTCGGCCATGCCCTCTCGGGCATGGTCTTTGGTAAGTCACTGTGCTGGCACATGTTCCAATTCCCGGATGTCGCCCCAATGGCGCTTTCGTAGTAGTTCGAAAGGAGTAGAATCTCTCGAACTCCACATCTCAATCGCCCCCGAACCGGAGGCTGAATTCATGCCCAGACCCCGCTCCCATGCCTCTCCCAGCCCCGCGGTCTGCGCTGGCATCGTGATCGCAATGTTAGTGATGGTTGTCGCCCCCGCGGCCATCACCCTGCACAGCGTTCACTTCCCAGGCAAGCTGGTTTCGACGACCCCCAACCCCAGCCCGCACGGCTACACGTGCAGTTTGTCATTGTTCATCATCCCTATTCTAGTGATTGCAGTCTGGTTTCTGCCGAGCCAGGGCCTGGAGATTCCACAGCGAGCCTTCTGGCGTACTATCGGCATCCTTGCCCCCGTTGGCTTCTTGCTCGACTTTGTTTTCGCCCGCTGGTTCTTCTGTTTCCCCAACCGCGGCGCGACACTCGGAATTCCCGCCCCGGCCCTGGGACATCCCGTTCCTGTTGAAGAGTACATCTTCTATCTGAGCGGATTTGTCATGATCCTTCTCCTCTATGTCTGGCTGAGCGAATACTGGCTGGTCGCGTACAGCGTTCAGGACTATGTTGGCGAAACCAGAACCATGCGCCGCCTCTTGCGTTTCCATCCAACCTCGCTCAATGTCGGTTTGGTCCTGGTGGTGCTCTCGATCCTCTTCAAGAAATGGATCTCTCCCGTGCATGACGGTTGGCCGGGCTATTTCATCGTCCTGGTGGTGGGTGGGTTGGTTCCTTCAATTAGTTTTTTCCCCGCAACCTGCCGCTTCATCAACTGGAGGGCTCTCAGCCTTACACTGTTCCTAGTCCTGCTCATCAGCCTACTCTGGGAGGCAACACTGGCTTTGCCTTACGGATGGTGGAATTACCAGCACCGCCAGATGATGGGGCTTTTCATCGGCGCGTGGGACGATCTCCCTATCGAGGCAGTCTTTGTCTGGCTTGCCGTCGCCTATGGGACCATCATCCTTTTCGAGGTGGTTAAGCTGTGGCAAGCTTCAGGCCTCCCCGCCAAGGAAGCGTTGCTGGGTTCACGGGAACCACCCACCTCTCATGGGTGAAATTCGTAGGCCGGCAGTTTGGAACCACCTCAGTTACTGCGACAAGGCGTCGGCCACGAAATAGAATTTTCACAGAAGGCTGAGCCCGACCTCCCTTGTGGCGGTGAGTATGGAAGCAGTAGCTTTTGCCGCGCGGAAAGCACGAGTGCACTATCGGCATGGTCTACGCACGTTGACCTACGTCACCATCGACCAGGCAAATGGCGGGGTGGTACGTAACCTGACTGACAAAGGAGTCGCCATCCAAGCGGTCGTTCCCCCGCAGCCACAGCAAACCGTGCGCCTGCGCTTCGAATTACGAAATCCCTATGTAAGTGTCGATGCCCACGGCGAAGTGACCTGGGTCACCTCGTCCGGACAATGCGGCGTCCGCTTTGTCGATCTTTCGCCGCGTGCGCGTCGCCAGATCAACCAGTGGATTTTTGGAAGCCTGCTCGATTTCATCCCCCAGGATGCAGGCGGTACGGCTTCGATCCTCGCTCCGTCGCCAGTTTCGGATGGCCTGAAAGAAAGTGATGGATTGATCGTATCCGCATTGCCGCGGCCCGTCATCCAACTGGGGTCCAAGGCGGATGCGACATTCGAGCGGAAATTGGAACAGGTTAGAATACCGACGGCTGAGCCCCCCGCGATTTTCGATCCCGAAAGCAGCCGGGATGCGTCAGACCAATCTCAGGATTGGTTTTCACAGCCACTCTCAGGACGCGCCGTTGCATTGCTGGTGGACTCGTTAGTTGTGATCGCTGGCCTACTTTTGTTTTCTTTGGTCTTCCTTGCCACCGCTCGTGAACTGCCACCTTGGTCAGTGACGATCGGCAGTCTCGCCCTAGCCGGAGTCTTTGTCACCACTGCGTATTGGACGTTGTTATCGCTATTCGGAGACTCCAGCTTAGGCGAGCGTGTGGCACGTCTGGCCACCCGCGATCTCAATGACCCAACGGAGGGAGCAGGCCCCCGTTTTCGCTGAGAGTCCCTGGCAAAAACCAGCAGCCGCAGCTGAGAGCCGAAAACTAAGAGCTGAGAACTGAGACTGAGAGCTGTTTTCTTCTAGGTTGCGAAGTACTGCTGGGCCAGCCACAGTTGGAGGACGCGTTGCAAGCGTGGCGCGACCTTCAGGAATCGAATCCCGAGGTTTCCCCGGCCATCCCTCCAGGCCACCTGCGCCTGAGCCTTCATCGCGTGCTTCGCGCCCGGGAGTTCAAAAGAGACTTGCAGAGGTTTGTTGGTTTCGAAGAGTTCGGGGGAGTAAACTTGCAGCCCGCCCTGGCTTAGGTTGATGAGTTGCGCCTCCACCCGCTTGCGAGGATTGCAGCTCAGTGCTACCGGCACTTCGAGGCCCGCGCGATGGTAGCGCAAGCGTCCGTCAAGAATCATGTTGCGTGCTGCGGAGAGCGTGTGTACTGCCTGTTCTACCGAAATGGGTTTGTCGAAGGCGAAGAGTGCTCCCGTCGCTTCCAGATCCTTCTTTCGATGCCTGCCGCCCATGATGACCAGGGGCATGGTGTTCCGATACCGATGCTCCCGCTGCAGTTCCCGTAAAAACTGTGAGGTTCCGTCAAGGTCGCAATCTACGATCAAAGCGTCAATCTTGTTTTTATTCAGCCGCGCCAGCGCCCGTTCCGGCGCCCTTTCAACGGCAACATCCATATGCAGGCTACCGAGAATGCATTCCAGCACGCTAACTTCCTGCCAATCGCGCGAAACCACCATCGACGAGAGTGTCATGTCTACAATCTAGCGATACTGGGGAATACGCCCTAGATCACCGACGTAACTTGCAGGCAGAGCAGTCTCCGGCGGAGCGGCGGATGCAGACAGGTCTCAAGAGGGGAGGGAAGCTGTTTCTTTATCTTTATTTTCTGGCAGCGCCTTTCTTTGCTGACGATACCAGTCCACGGTCAGGCCCAGACCTTGTTCAAAATTGACCTTTGGCTTGTACCCCAAGTGCTTCTCTGCCTTGGAAATATCGGCCAGCGAATGCTTAATGTCCCCTCCGCGTTCCGGACCGTATTCAGGTGTGCCGGAGTATCCGGTCAGCTTTTGTAGGGCGCTGAACATTTCGTTCAGGGTGACACGGCGCCCAGTTGCAATGTTGAAAACTCGTCCGGCGGCTTGGCTGACCGGCGCTTCGCAAGCCAGTAAGTTTGCCTGCACTGCGTTGTCGATGAAGGTAAAGTCACGGCTCTGTTCACCGTCGCCGAAGATTGTGGGCCGATCCCCACACAGCATCTGCGTAATGAACTTGGCCAGCACTCCGGAGTACGGCGACGAAGGGTCCTGGTGTGGCCCGAAAATGTTGAAATAACGCAACGACACGGTTTCCAATCCGTAGCAGCGGTAGAACGACGTCATGTAATGTTCGCTTGCCAGCTTAGCCACAGCATAGGGCGAAATTGGACTGGGCGTCATCTCCTCGTGTTTGGGCAGTGTAGGGGTGTCGCCGTAGGCGGATGACGAGGCGGCATAAACCACCCGCCTGACCTTGGCATCCCTCGCCGCAACCAGCACGTTTACTGTTCCATCCACGTTGGCCTGGTTGTTTCCAATGGGGTCTAAAACGGACTTGGGTACGGACGGGATTGCGGCTTGGTGCAAAACGTAGTCCACACCGCTGCAAATGCTCTTCATGGCATCGGGATCGAGAATGCTTGCTTCTCGAAGGTCTATTTGGCCGCGGATATCCGTTAGATTTTCGCGCTTCCCGGTTGCAAAATTGTCCACCCCGCGAACCCGTTCACCACGTCCAAGCAGAGCACGCGCCAGGGACGATCCGATGAAGCCACCGATGCCAGTAATGAGGTAAAGCGCCATGATTGTCATCATAGCGAATGGAATGATTTCTTTGCTCGGTCGCAGAAGGACCAAGTGCCTACTTTGCTGCGGGACTCCCTTCGCGGTACTGTTCGCTACGCTGTGAATTACGGAGATGTTCGTCCTGAGATGCCGAACGGACGCCCAGTCTCTTACGGTCGCCCGGAAGTAGTCCGGTCGTCACTCGAAGAGGTGAAGAAGCGTGCTCTCGAAGGCCGAAGGCAGAGATCTCAGCAAGAAATCTGGGTGGCCATAGAGAAGCTGTCTGCACTGACCGTTGGAACCTACGCCGTGGGATCCCCCCAATTGCTTCGGTGATTCGCAGGAACACCTTGTCTAGCGAACCTCCAATCTCCAGAGCCTTGGCGAACCCCTCCGGATCGGCCTCGGCATACTTGACGGTGCGAATGCGCGTATCCGCCGTATTTCTCGACTGCAATGACAATGGCCAGCCTCTTTTCCATTCCCGCCTCTCATTTCCCAATTCTTACGGTCTTCCCCGGTGCTGCCTTCTTTAGCTTTTGTGGCCCCGATTTCTCTCGGTACCGCACAAAGCCCGGTTCAGCACCTGATTTTCCATTGACATGCTAAAGTATATCACAATTTTATTTTGATATAAAATTATATATATACATGCACGTCATCGATGTGCTATATTATATCATTAGTGGAAACCAATATAACAAAGCATATCAGGCCGCTCCGATTGGGAGCGCTTCCCGAGGACATGCGCCTGGCATTGAAGGATGCCCGCGAGAAGCGCGGCTGGACCCAGAGAGACCTGGCCAGCCGCCTCGGGCTCACCCAGTCGCACATCTCCGGCATCGAGTCCGGCAAGATCGTGCCGCGCTACGACACCCTTCTGGAGCTGGTCCGCATTCTCGATCGCGACCTCCTCATGGTCCCGCGCGCCCTCGTCCCCGTCGTGCAGTCGCTTATCCGCGATCATCTGAAGCCGGACCAGAAGGGTGAAGGCGAGGAACGCTCCCTCTACGCCGACGACACCGACGAGGAGAGCACGAAGGAGCCGCGTGATGAAGTTTGATCCGAAAAAGCTCAACGCACTCGCCGTGCGCCTGCACGGCCGCCAGATCGGCGTCATCAACCGCCTCGCCGGCGACCGCCAGATTTTCGCGTTCGAGCAGGACTATATTGACGACCAGCAGCGCCCTACTCTAAGCCTGTCCTTCAAGGGCCGCACCGGCGGGCTCGTGACGGCCTTGCGCCCCGTGCCGCGCCGCGTGCCGCCGTTGTTTTCGAACCTGCTTCCCGAAGGGCACCTGCGCGAGTATCTCGCGAAGCTTGCCGACGTGAATCCCGAGCGCGAATTCTTCCTCCTCGCGGTTCTCGGTGCCGATCTTCCCGGTGCACTCGTCATCGCGCCGCTTGAGGGTGATGCAAAGGAAGATGATGGTCATCATGATGGTGGTGATGCCGATCGCGATGATTATCGCCCGCGCGACGCTGTGCTCCGGTTCTCTCTCGCCGGCGTTCAGTTGAAGTTCCCCGCCGTCATGGAAGCATCCGGAGGCCTGACCGTTCCGGCTGGTGGCATGGGAGGGTCGTGGATCGTCAAGCTTCCCTCCGCCCGCTTCACCGCCGTCCCCGAGAATGAATTCGCCATGCTCGAACTCGCGCGCCGCGCGTGTATCGTAGTGCCGGACAACCGTCTCGTCGAAATGTCGGAGATCAAGGGACTCCCCGAGGAGGCGCGCGCACCGGGAAGCAAGGCTCTCGCCGTGCAGCGCTTCGACCGCGCGGCCGGGGGAGCGCCCGTTCACATGGAGGACTTCGCGCAAGTGTTCGGGCAGTATCCGAACGACAAGTACCATTTTCGCAGCTATGCTAACGTCGCGTCTGTCCTGTGGGCGGAGGCGGGTGAAGACGCCGTCGCGGAGTTTGTCCGCCGCCTTGTGTTTTCCGTTGTGATCGGCAACGCCGATATGCATCTCAAGAACTGGTCCTTCCTCTATCCCGACCGGCGCAAGCCGGTCCTGTCGCCGGGGTACGATTTCGTGGCGACGCTTCCTTATATTCCCGGCGACACGCTCGCCCTGAGTTTCGGCGGCAGCCGCAGCCTGTCGGAAATAACGCCCGGCCAGATGCGGCGCTTTGCCGACACGGCCCGGATTCCAGCAAGCCCGCTGTGGAAAATTGCGGTCGAGACGGCGGAGCGCGCGGCCGCGGCGTGGAACGGCCTCGAACAAGCGGACCTACTGCCCAAGGATCTGCGCGCCTCCATCGACAAGCAGATTCTCCGGGTCGCTGCCACGGTGAAGTGACGCGACATTAGGCGCAGGCAGATGTATGTATGCCGCAGACTGTAGGCTGTCCGGGGTCGGCCGTCGCGGTCGAAGCGGAGATTTTCTTCATCGAGGATGGTCTTGAAAAGCTCGCGCTGCCACTTGGGAAAGATGAGGTCGGTGGGTCCGGGGGTACGCCCTCTTCATAAGCGCTAACTCAGAAATTCCTTCTGGAGTGCCGACTAACCGCCAGGAGAGGGGTCGCTGCGGACACGAGTGCTGTTTTGACGAGATAGCGATTACGCCGGTCGGCGAACAACGGATGCCGCGATTCCCAGACGCATTAGCGACTGCGCTCGAGTGACGGGCGATCCTAAAGTAATCCCAAGGTTAGGGTTGCCGACGACTCGTCCAGAACCTAATCTATCGCCTTCCATAGCTCCGTTTGTCGTGTGGGATCTGAGCCCAATGGGATCGCGGCTAGACATACACTGGTTGCTACTGAATTTGCATTCTGGCGTAGGGAGCGAACTTCTTCTGGCATTCGACGCCAGCCTGACGTACCGCTCTGAATTCCGCCGAGTCCCGGATTTTGTCGAATAGTGGATCTCGGTCCACAGATGGGGAAACACAAAGACCATGTTCGGAAGCCGCCCAGAGCAAACGCACTGCGGCATCCTTCTTTCCCACAAACGCCTGCATCGCGGCCCCGAAATACCAAGCATCGGTGAACGGGATAACACGGAAATCAGCTTCTGATTCTTTTGCGGTCTGGTCACACTTCGAGGTAGACGAATCGGGCCAGCATTCGCTGAGCAGCTCAAAATTCTTGCCCCCGGGTATCATTTTCAGTTTTGGCAGCGCTTCTTTCACCCTTCCCTCACGCACAAGCACCTGACCCAACATCATCGTGCTGAACTCTCCCGGCGAGCGTTCGATTTCCTGGCGTGCTCTGGCCAGATCTCCCATGTGTATGTACAGCACATAGCAGTGGCCGGTGGGGAGTTCGGGGTCGAGTTGGTGCGTCGCCTCGCATTCCCGCGCGGCTTGCTCGAGGGCGCCGGCCGCGCGTAAGACCCCAGAAAACGCGAGGTGAACTTCGGCGCGACGCGGCCATCTTCGAGCCACCTCCTGGACTCGCGCAAAGCTTGCGGACAGATCTCCATAGAAAGCCTCACGCTCGATGAGTTCGATCGAAGGAAGCAATAGACCGGAGTCGAGTTGGCTCGCTCGTTCGAGCGCTGCAATCGTCTTGTTGTGCATTTGCTCGCCACCACTGGCAAAATCCGCTTCATTGGAATAATGCAGGCCCAGTGCCAGCCATGCTGGGGCGTACCCCGGATCCAAGACGACTGATTTTTCAAGAAGCGCGATTGCGTCTCTGTTGCGTGCCATGCTCCAGTAAACGCTGTCTTGACTGCGTAAGTAGAGGTCATAAGCGTCCTGGCTCTTGGGCCTCGTGACCGACAGTTCTACGTTGGAGACACCCAGCGAGGGCAGGAGTCCTTTCTGCAACAGGGCGGTCATTTCATTCCGTAGGGCCAACATGTCTTTGCCGTCGACATCGAGCGACCCACGCCAGATGACTTCGTCTCTCGCAACATCCATCGCCTCCAGGGTGACGCCGATGTGGTCGCCGCGAAGTAGAAAGTGGCCGGTGACCACGTCCGTGACCTTCAGTTGTTGACCGGCCTGAAGCGGGTCAGAGTTCTGAGCTGTAAAACGCTGAGACATGCTAAAAGGCCGGACGCTCAACGTGGGTGCATAACTGAGGGTTGTGATGACTTCGTCAGGCAGTGCCGTGTTCAGATAGTCGAGATGGTTGTCCGCGCTCGTATTTTGAAAAGGAAGGACTGCGACGGTGGTTCGATGCGACAGAAGCTGTGGGCTTTGCGCTTTTGGCCTTTTGAGAAGCCATCCCAGCCCGCCCCAGAGAATCACCAGCGCGAGAGCGGCGCCAACCCACAGTGTCGACCGTTTTCCGCGTGCAGCCCTGCTTAACGCCGTCGCCCCCAGCGTACCCGACTCCAACTCACGTTGCAGGCCCTTCAGGTCAGCTGTTATTTCGGCGGCATTCTGATAACGGGCCCGACGGTCCTTTTGAAGCGCTTTGTCAATGATTTCCTCTAGCCCCGGTGGAACATCGCCGCGAATTCGTGAGATTGGCGTTGGCGAGGTTGTTAGGATGGAATTGAAGATCACAGCCGGAGTGGGTCCATCGAAGGCGCGCTTACCGCTGGCCATTTCGTAAAGAACGGTGCCCGCTGAAAACAGGTCCGTGCGGAGATCGAGTGCCTCTCCTCTTGCCTGCTCAGGCGACATGTAGGCTATGGTTCCCATCACTGACCCAGCCGCGGTCGCTGCGAGGCTAACCGTTTCAGTACCTTCCACATTTTCGGGCTGCAGCAGTTTTACCAAGCCGAAATCCAGCAGCTTAACGTCACCGCGCGACGTGACAAAGACGTTGCCGGGCTTGATGTCGCGGTGGATGATTCCGCGCTCGTGCGCCGCGTCAAGGGCGTCTGTTATTTCGATGCTCCATTTCAGAAGACTTGAGATTTCTACAGGGCCCGCGGCACAGATTTGCCTCAAGTCCTGACCATCGAGCAACTCCATTACAAGGAATGGCTGTCCTTCATGCTCATTCACTTCAAAAATTGTGCAGATATTGGGGTGATTCAGCCCAGAGGCTGCGCGCGACTCCCGTTCGAAGCGTTGCCGGGCTTTTTCATCCGCCGCCTTGTCGTGAGAAATGAATTTGATCGCTACGTTGCGCCGCAGTCGCTCATCCTCCGCAGCATAAACTTCACCCATGCCGCCCGAGCCCAAACGGCGCAGGATGCGGTAATGCGAGATCCGCAGTCCTTCCATGTCCCGGAATAATACCGCAAGCCCAGACGGCCAGCATGCGCCAGGGTCAACAATGACATGCTTCGGACGGAAGGGTGTTTGGGTGCCGAGAGACGACGTTCGCGCATGTTCCAACTAAAGGGACGGGACCGAGATAACTCCCTGTGCGCCGTGATCCCCTGCATTGACTTGGCTGTAGCGCCGCCATAACATTTGAGCCTCCGGTCGGGGAGGCGTGTCTCATGGTTGGCCAGCTCCTCGCGCACTACATCATCCGGGAGAAAATTGGCGCTGGCGGCATGGGTGTCGTATATCGCGCGCATGACGAACGACTCAGCCGTGACGTAGCGATTAAGGTCCTGCCATCGGAATTGCTAAGCGACGATACCGCCCGGAAACGCTTTCGAAAAGAGGCCCTCGCCCTCGCCAAGCTGAACCATCCAAATATCGAGACGGTTCACGAGTTTGGAAACGCCGAAGGTTTGGACTTCCTAGTTACGGAGTACATCCCGGGCATTACTCTCGACGCAAAGCTCGCGGCTGGGGCTTTACCTGAACGGCAGGTCCTGTCGCTTGGCATCCAGGTGGCGGAAGGATTGGAAGCCGCGCACAGGGCAGGCGTCGTCCACCGTGATCTCAAGCCGGACAATCTGCGCGTCCAGCCCGACGGCCACCTCAAGATTCTTGATTTCGGCTTGGCAACCCTATTGCCCCGTGTGGAACCATCGCAGGAAACCGTTTCCCTTCCCGAAGGCTTGGGAGCGGGCACGCTGCCCTATATGTCGCCCGAGCAGTTGCGAGGTGAGGCGGTCGACGGCCGTACGGATATCTGGGCTGCCGGTGTAGTGCTGTACGAGATGGCGACTGGCCGGAGACCATTTGATAACAAGCTAACGACTGCGCTGACCGCCGGGATTATCGACCAGCCCCCGCCCCCTCCCACGAAGCTTAAGCCCGGACTCTCCTCCCGCCTGGAAGACACGATTTTGAAGTGCCTTGAAAAAGGTCCTGATCACCGATACCAATCCGCGAAAGAGCTCGCAGTAGATCTGCGTCGGCTGGCTACTCCAAGTCACGTGGCCGTCGAACCGCCTACGGACCGCAAAAAGCTTCGCCTCCGATTTGCGATCGCGACCGTGGCCTTCCTGTCGATTCTCGCGGTGCTCGTCATTTTCGATCCAGGCGGATGGCGTGAGCGGCTGATGCCGCGCCGCGCCTACCCCCTGATCCAGTCACTTGCCGTTCTGCCGCTTGAGAATCTATCTAGCGATCCGGCGCAGGAATATTTCGCGGATGGTATGACCGACGAATTGATTGCGGGCCTGAGCAAAATCGGGGCCTTGCGCGTGATTTCCCGAACTTCGGTGATGCAGTATAAGGCAACGCGCAAACCGCTCCCGCAGATTGCGAAGGAATTGAGAGTCGATGCGCTTATCGAAGGTTCCGTACTTCGGGCTGGCGATCACGTCCGGATCACGGCGCGCTTGACTCAGGCGGTTGTCGACAAGCAGCTTTGGGCGGAGAGCTACGAAGGCGACTTGCGAGACGTGCTGAAGTTGCAAAACGACGTTGCGCAGGCTATCGCGAGCGAGGTGCGTTCCAAGCTGACGCCCAACGAGCAAATCCGTCTTAGCAATTCTCGGCAAGTGGATCCGCGTGCGTACGAGGCATACTTGAAAGGTCGTTACAACTGGAATCAGAGGAACGAAGCCGTATTGAAGATCGCATTGGCATCGTTTCAGCATGCGATTGATATCGATCCCACTTACGCGTCTGCGTATGCGGGTTTGGCAGACACCTATAACGTGATGGGAAGCAACGAACTCCTGCCTGCCAAAGATGCGCTTGACAAGGCAAGGGCGGCAGCACAGAAAGCGCTGCAACTCGACGACAATCTTGCCGAAGCTCACGCATCGCTGGCGGGAGTGCTGCAGAGCGCAAATGACTGGAATTTCAGGGCTGCCGAGGTGGAATTCAAACGAGCCATCGAGCTGAATCCCAACTACGCGACAGCTCACTTCTGGTACGGTCTGAACTTACTACCACTGAAACGGCCGGAGGAAGCGCTGAGGGAATTTCGCCGTGCCGAGGAACTGGATCCCCTGGCTCCGGGACCGAACACATATATTGGCTTCGGACTGCAAAAGGCTCGCCGATATGATGAAGCGATTGCCGCGAACCTGAAGACAACAGCGTTGTTTCCTGATTTTGCATTCGGCCACTGGGCTCTAGCGATGGCATACCGTCAGAAGGGCATGTATGAGCAAGCCATTTCCGAGTTCAAGAAAGCCATCGAGCATTCGGAAGGCCGCCCCGACTTTGTGGCAACTCTCGGCCACGCGTATGCAGTTTCGGGCGACAAAAGCCAAGCGTTAAAGATCGCCCGCCAATTGCAGGCTTCTCACGCTCCACCATTCGTGATGGCAATTGTGTCTCTCGGGCTTGGCGATAAAGATCGAACGTTCACGTTGCTGGACCAGGCATACGAGCAGCGTTTCCCCAGCGTCTTGCCGGAAGCGCTGCAGGATCCTATCTTTGATCCCATTCGCGCCGACTCGCGATTCCAGCAATTACTGCTCCGCCTTGGACTACCGTCATAAGCGAGCACCGCACGATCGCGTTCCAACTCGCTTGGCCGAGTCCGGGCCGATGACACTTGGTTTGGGCATCCGGGCTTTAGATCGAGCCGAGTTGCCGGCAAAACCAGAGATGTAGCTATGCCTGACACCTCAGCGATCACACCCGGATCACGGGCTACTCGGAAACAATAGGTCGTTAAGTTAGCGCTTATGTGGGCAATGCCCTGGGGTACGCCCTTGTTCGCCAATGACAGCATCGGTCTCGGACCTTTTCGTGGGCGTGGGCACGCCATCCACGCGCGCCGGGCGGAGCCGGCTTTTAAGTCCACCACCACGCCCTTCCCCCAGACGTACGTCGGGCCGGTTTGGCTTGTCCCAGCCGAAAAAGGCTCCGTTGATGACAATATCCGGATGACCATCCCTGTTGACGTCAGCGAGGGCAATGGATTGAAGTTCGTGGTTCTTGGAGTAAGAATCCACGGGGCCGCCAGTGAAGCCACCGCGTCCATCGGCATGGTAGACGTAGACGCATAACTCGAGACCCACATTGAAGCAGCCGAGATGTTTCCGGCGATTGATAAGGATATTTCCCGACCGGGACTGGGTTCAGGAAGGGGACTCGAGCACAGGCACCCGTTGGGCGGCTTGGCGGATCTCTTTCCACAACTGCTCTTGTCCGGCGCCCGTTTTGGCTGAGAAAGGGACAATGCGTGCGGTGGGATACTCCTTTTCAAGCGCGCGCAGCGCCGTGGGCAGTTGATTCCCCGAGAGCCGATCGCTTTTGGTGGCGATTACAAGGAAGTCACGACCCGAAGCACTGAGGAATTCCAGCAACTGCCGGTCGCTTTGCTGGGCAGGAACGTTCGCGTCCACCAGCGCGATGCATAAGACGAGGCTGGGCCGGTCATTTAAGTACGGTTCGATGAACTTCGGCCATTCCTGGGAAATTTCTCGTGAGAGCTTGGCGTAACCGTAGCCCGGGAGGTCGGTGAAGATGAGCTCAGGGCGCGGCTTACCCGGCCATCGTATCTCGAAGAAGTTGATACTGCGAGTGCGTCCGGGAATCGAACTGGTCCGCGCCAGTTTCGCCCCCACGAGCGCATTGATCACGCTCGATTTGCCGACGTTGGAGCGCCCGAGGAAGGCGATTTCCGGCAGGCTGGGAGCAGGGAAGTGCGACACATCCGTCGCTGCTGCCAGGAACCGGGCCAGAATCCTCATGTCTCAGTGTGTATGAGCTGCGCGAGATTGGCAAGCGGAGCGAAAGAACGTGGGCGGAAGAACGGCGGGGCGAAAGAACGGAAGATTCCCCGAGGGCGTACGCGTGTACCCATTCAGCCAACTGTTTCGCGTCGAAACTGCTTGCTCAGGGTGAGCGCCTGGTGTTGGTACGATGACCCGATATCTGTGCCATAGATTTTGTCTGGCCGGGACAACAGCGGTATATAGTTCAGCCGACCCACAAGCTGCCCGTGTTCCATTAAGAACGGAACCTCATGGGCGCGAACTTCAAGCACCGCGCGCGTTCCTTTGATGTCGCTCGAACCATACCCAAAGCCAGGATCGAAGAACCCGGCGTAATGAATGCGGAACTCCCCGTCGGAAGGATCGAAGGGTACCATCTCAGCGGCGAAATCTGGCGGGACACGCACCCTTTCCCGCGACGCGAGAATATAGAAGTCACCGGGCTGTAGAATCAGGCTCTTACCGGCGCTCTGATAATGCAATTCCCAAAATTCTTCGGGAAAGTAGTGATTGATCTTGTCCAACTCAATCACTGGCGCGTTGCGCTTCGCCTTGTAGGCAATGACTTCGCCTTTCTCGATCGCTTCCAGATTAATCGTGATCCTCAAACCTCGATCGAGCAAGGCTTTTACCGGACTGTCTTCGTCCATGTAGACGAGTGTCTCCGCCCGGTCCAGCTTTTTGATCATGCTGTCGCGAGTGTAGGGATTTCCGCGGACGAAGCGCAGTTGACTTAAGCGCATTCCCGCCCTGATTCCGACGGTGAATGTACGCGAGACAATTTCCGCATACAGTTTGCCTTTGTATCCCGTCGGAACACGGTCGAATTCGACGCCGTAATCCGTGATCAAACGAGTAAAAACGTCCAGGCGCCCCGTCGTGCTCTTGGGATTTGCTTTGCCCGAAATGTCTTCCGGCAAATTCACTTCCTCGAGCAAAGGCACGATGTAAACGCAGTCTTTCTCAAAAACCGCTGCGCTCGTCAGGTCAACCCGAGTCATCCGGAGCTCTTTGATTTTGGCTTCGACCGTGCTATTCGGGCCGGGCAGAAAGCTGGCTCGCATCCGGTGCGCGATATCTCCCAGACGCAAGTCGAGACTCGCCGGTTGGATATGGTCTGGGTTTATCGACGGCGTGGCGCTTACGTTTCCACGGGCGATGAGATTGCTGATTTCCTGCGAGGGGAGTATTCCTGTGGTCCGGCTTGGAGCTTGTTCGACAGGCGACCCCGGACCATCTTCAAACGCAATCTGACTCTGGTTGGATGTGGACATCGTCAGGGTTCCCCATGTCTCTTCATGGCTTCAGAGATGCGACGCGCCCTCTTGCTGGACTAGACCTTCTACTGATGCGCGGTTGGGCTATCGCCGGTGGTGGAAGTCAATGGAGCAATCGGCCGCGCCGCTTCGTCCTCAAGCTTGGGTAGCGGGCCTTCCAGCGCGATTTGCAGCACTTGGTCCATGGTGTCCACGAAGTGCAGCTTCATGGCGTTTCGCAGGTTTTCCGGGACCTCGGCCACGTCTTTCTCATTTTCTTTAGGCAGGATCACTTCAAACAGTCCTGCCCGGTGCGCAGCCAACAGTTTTTCTTTGAGTCCGCCAATGGGGAGAACTTTGCCACGTAAGGTGATCTCTCCGGTCATGGCCAGGTCACGCCGCACCGGAATCTTGCTCAGCGCACTGGAGATGGCGGTCGCGATGGTGATGCCGGCCGACGGCCCGTCCTTGGGAATGGCACCCTCAGGGACGTGTACGTGAAGATCGAGATTGCGGTAGAAATCCCGCGTCAAGCCTAGGCGATGCGCACGCGAGCGTACATAGGACATGGCCGCCTGTGCCGACTCTTGCATGACATCGCCCAATTTGCCGGTCAATGTGAGCTTGCCTTTGCCATCGACCACGGTTGCTTCAGTGCTCAGGATCGAGCCGCCCACTTCCGTCCAAGCCAGACCGGTGACCAACCCAATCTCGCTCTTCTCGTGTGCCAGGGTATCGCGGAACTTGATCACGCCCAGGAAATCGCCCACGTTTTCAGCGGTGACTGTAATGGTGTAATCGCCGCCTTCCTTCACCACCCTGCGCGCGACTTTGCGGCACACGTTGCCGATCTCCCGCTCCAGGTTCCGCACGCCCGCTTCCCGCGTATACGAGCGGATCAGTCCAGTGATGGCGTCGTCGGTAAACTTCACATTCTTGTCCGACAAGCCCGCCTGCGCCAGTTGTTTCTTGACCAGGAATTGCTTGGCGATTTCGACCTTTTCCTGCTCCGTGTACCCGTGCAGCCGCAACACTTCCATGCGGTCTTGCAAGGCCGGAGGGATGGTGTGCATCACGTTGGCGGTGGCCACAAAGAAGACTTGAGACAGGTCGTACTCGACGTCAAGGTAGTGATCCACGAACATGAAATTCTGCTCGGGATCGAGAACTTCCAACAGCGCGGCCGAAGGATCGCCGCGGAAGTCCATCGACATCTTGTCCACTTCATCCAGCATGAAGACGGGATTCTTGGTGCCCGCCTTCTTCATCATCTGGATGATCTGACCGGGCAGCGCGCCGATGTAAGTGCGCCGATGACCGCGAATTTCCGCTTCGTCTCGCACGCCGCCCAATGACATACGCACGAACTTTCGCCCCGTGGCCTTAGCAATGGACATGCCCAGGGAAGTCTTGCCGACCCCCGGAGGTCCAACGAAACAAAGAATCGAGCCTTTGGGGTTTTTCACTAACTGGCGCACGGCGAGAAATTCGAGGATGCGTTCTTTGATCTTCTCCAGCCCGTAGTGATCTTCGTTGAGAACCTTTTCGGCTCGGGAAATATTGCGAATCTCTTTGGAACGCTTTTTCCAGGGCACGGCCAACAGCCAATCAAGATAATTCCGCGAGACCGTCGACTCGGCCGACATGGGCGGCATGGCTTCCAGCTTCTTCAGTTCCTGGACGGCTTTATCTTTTACGTCTTTAGGCATGCCGGCGGATTCGATCTTCTTTTTCAGTTCGTCGAATTCGCTCTTTTCGCCCCGGCCCAGTTCCTTCTGAATGGCCTTGATCTTTTCGTTGAGGTAATACTCTTTTTGCGCCTTCTCCATCTGGCGCTTCACCCGCGACTGGATGGTACGATCCACATTCAGCTTTTCGATCTCAATGTCGAGCACGTCGGCGATACGATTCATCCGTTCCGCCGGATCGAAAATCTCCAATAACTCCTGTTTTTCTTCGATGGAAAGCTGCAAGTTGGCGGCGATGATATCGGTCAGCTTGGCCGGATCTTCCATGCGGACAGCCGAGATCATGGTCTCGTAGTTCAGCGCCTGACAGAGTTTGACGTACTGCTCAAACAGGGTGGTGACCCGTTGCATGCTGGCTTCTATCGACTGGTTCAGTTCCGTGGAGTAACGAGCTACCCGCACCGAGGCTTGCATGTAGCCGTCGGCTTCCGTGACCTGTAGAATCTTGCCCCGCTCAATTCCTTCAACCAATACTTTAATGTTTCCATCGGGCAACTTGAGGCTTTGGACGATATTGACGATCGTCCCAACTTGATAAATCTCATTCGCCTTGGGCTCGTCAATACCGGCGTCGTGTTGCGTCGCCAAAAAAATCTTCTTGTCGGACGCCAGCGCTTCTTCCAAAGCCCGCACACTCGATTCGCGGCCCACGACGAACGGCGTCATCATGAAAGGGAAGATGACCACGTCGCGGATGGGCATCATGGGCAGCTTCTTAGTCTCGAATTTTTCCTTGGCTGTGGTCACTCTGTCTCCCGAATTCCTTAAACCTCGGCTTACGATTACTCACCCAGACGTGGCTCGAACGTACCCCCGGTTACCCGGCCTTCTCCATCATGGCCAGCGAAGCACTGCGTTTCTCCACCATCTCACGCGTTACCTCGAACTCTTTCAGTTTCTTTTGACTAGGTAACTGGAACATCAAATCGAGCATGAGCTCTTCCAGAATCATGCGCAACCCTCGCGCCCCCACCTTGCGAGCCATGGCTTGGCGCGCCACCGCGCGCAAGGCCTCTTCGCTGAACTTCAAGCGCACATTCTCAAACTCGAAAAGCCGCTGGTACTGCTTAATGATAGCGTTTTTCGGCCGCGTCAGTATCTCAATTAATGCGTTTTCGTCCAAATCTTCGAGCATGCCAACCACCGGCAAACGGCCGACAAATTCCGGAATCAGGCCAAACTTGATCAGGTCTTCAGGCTGAATTTCGCTCAGCAATTCATAGTTGCGCTTGCGGGCCACTCCGCCTGCCACATCTTCTTTTGCAGCCTCCTCTCCGCCGCGGAAGCCTAGGGACTTTTTACCCACGCGCCGGCCAATGATTTTCTCCAACCCGACGAATGCCCCGCCGCAGATGAAAAGAATGTTGGTGGTATCGACCGGAGTAAATTCCTGGTGCGGGTGCTTGCGCCCGCCTTGGGGCGGCACGTTGGCAATGGTGCCTTCCAGAATCTTCAACAATGCCTGCTGCACGCCCTCGCCGGAAACGTCGCGCGTAATGGACGGATTCTCGTCTTTGCGTCCAATCTTGTCGACTTCATCAATGTAGATAATGCCAGTCTGCGTCCGGCTGACATCTCCATCAGCTGCCTGCAACAGCTTGAGGATGATATTCTCCACATCCTCGCCCACATAGCCCGCTTCCGTAAGCGTGGTGGCATCTACGATGGCGAAGGGCACGTCCAGCATGCGGGCCAAGGTTTGCGCCAGCAGCGTCTTGCCCGTGCCGGTGGGCCCGATCAGCATAATGTTGGACTTGCTGAGCTCAATGCCGTCGCTGCTCTTCTGACGGTTCATGTAGATGCGCTTGTAGTGGTTGTAGACAGCGACTGCCAGCTTCTTCTTGGTTTGTTCCTGCCCGATGACGTACTCGTCGAGGAAGGTCTTGACTTCTTGCGGCTTGGGCAGCTGGTTGGGAGTCGCAGCCTGAGGCGTTGCCGTGCGGTCATCTTCCAAAATGGAGTTACAGACCGCCACACACTCATCGCAAATGTAAGCGCGGGGATAATCGCTGGGGGAAGAGATCAGCTTGGCTACCGCGTCCTGCGACTTATGGCAGAACGAGCACCGCAGTATCTCATCTGTACCCGACTTGTTTTTCACTCGGCTTTGCTCCTCAACTTTATCCGGCGTGGCCTAGTCCCAGAACTTCCCGCCCACCCCACCGTTCTTCGCCGCCTAGTCTTCACCACGGCCGCGACGCTGCGATCATACCGCTTTCCCGGTCTTATAGATGATATCGTCTATGATTCCATATTCCTTCGCCTGTTGTGCATTCATAATGAAGTCGCGCTCCACATCTTTCTCCACTTTATCCAGCTTCTGGCCACTGTGCTTGGATAGTAACTGGTTAGTAATCTCGCGCATGCGCAGAATTTCCCGGGCGTGAATATCGATGTCGGTCGCTTGTCCCGACAGTCCTCCCATAGAAGGCTGATGGATGAGGATGCGAGAGTTGGGCAGCGCCAGCCGCTTCTTCGGTTCGCCTGCGGCAAGAAGCAATGCCGCCATCGACGCGGCTTGGCCGACGCACAGCGTCATCACATCGTTCTTCACGTATTGCATGGTGTCGTAAATTGCCATGCCTGCTGTGATCGATCCACCGGGAGAGTTCACATAGAGCTGGATGTCCTTCTCCGGGTCTTCTTGCGCAAGGAACAACATCTGCGCAATCACCAGATTGGCGATGTTGTCGTCAATCGGCGTGCCTATGAAAATAATGTTATCGCGCAGCAGCCGGGAGTAAATGTCGTAGGCGCGTTCGCCCCGGCCGGTTTGCTCGATGACCATCGGTACCAACATCATTTGTGGATCGTTTTGTTTCACGGTCACCTGCCACACTCCACCCTTACCAACGCCCGTGCTACCAGGGAGGATCGAAAGTGGTCCGCGGTTAAGCGGACTGGTGATAGAGAAAGTTGAGGGCCTTCTCGCTGCGGATTCTATTTCGGATTCTATCGAGGCCCCCATCCTGTGTCAAACGAGCGCGGACCGCTTCCGCCGTCTGTTTTGTCTGTTTCGCCAGCGCCTCAACCTCCTGGTTCAATTCATCGTCAGCGACAGTGATTCTTTCCAGTTCTGCGATCCGTTCCAGCAACAAAGACGACTTCACATCCTGCAATGCCTGTTCCCGTTGACCCACGCGCAGCCTGGGCAGGTCCATCTTTTTCATATCTTCCATCTTCATGCCCTGCGCCGCCAACGCGCGCAGCCCGCGCTCCAGGCGAAGGTCGATTTGCCGCTCCACCAATGATTCCGGCACTTCAAACTCATTGCGTTTAACCAGTTCGGCTACCAGCTTATCTTTTGCCTCGTGCTCTGCGGTGTGACGCTTTTCCGCCTCCAAACTCTCGCGGATCTGCTTCTTTACCGCATCCATAGTAGTGAACTCGCCGAGTTCCTTCGCGAATTCATCGTTCAGCTCCGGCAGGCTCTTCTGCTTGATGGCGTGAATCTTCACCGTATACGAGAATGTCTTTCCTGCAAGTCTTTTGTCGGACGCGTCTTGCGGATAGTCAACGTCAAAGGTACGCTCCTCGCCCGCCGCAGCGCCGCGCAGGTGCTCGGTAAATTCCGGCATGGTGTTCTTGCCGCCGATTTCCACCAGCACTTCGTCCATACGAACGGGATTTGCCTCCTTCGTGGCTTGCGCATCCTTGGGCCGGCCATCCAGCGATGCCTGCGCAAAGTCGCCATCAGCCAGCGGACGTCCTTCGACCGAGGTGAAGGTCGCATGCTGCTCGCGTACGTGATGCACCGCCTGCTCGACTTCTGCATCGCTGACTACGATCTCAGGTTTATCGGCGCGCAGTTCTTTGTAGCCTTCAACCGGAATCTCAGGCATCACTTCGAAGCTGGCCTTGAAGCGCAGGGGTTCGCTGTCGTGAATGTGGAGATCGGTAACGCGCGGCTGTGACACCGGCATCAAGCCCTGTTTTTCGGCTTCGCGGCGAAAGTATTTCGGAACCAAAGCTTCGACCACATCGCTTTTAACTTCTTCTCCAAAGCGCTGCTTGATGATGGAGGCGGGGACGTGCCCGGCGCGAAAGCCCGGGAGGCGCGCCACCTTCTGATATTTCTGAATGATTACTTCGGTTTCGCGCGCCACCTCGTCGGCTGGGACCTCGACTGAAATCTCGCGCTTGACGCTCTCTTTATTCTTCGTTTCCGCCGTCTCTATGGGGCTCACGCTCTGCCTTTCGCGCTACGGCCAAATCCAGGTGTCTCTTTAAAATCCGGGACTGAATTCATGCGACCCTTAACCTTGAGTGTAAAGACAAGAGAGAGCAGCGTCAAACCAAGGAATTGACCTTAGTCTTCGAGTCCATGGTCTCTTACCCATGCCCGGAATCGGGTAGCGATGCGACCGAGGTACACCGTTATCACCGGGTCATATGGGCTTCAAGAGCGTGAGCAGCGTTACCTCTGGAGAACAGTTCAGCCGCACCGGGGGATTGATCACACCCAGACCGCGGCTGGTATATACCTGCAGCCGCCCGACTCGATTCAGCCCGGTGTGATATTTGCGGGCCAGAGCGGGCAGAACAATGGGACCAATGCCGGGGATCCTCACCTGGCCGCCGTGCGAGTGTCCGGACAGTTGGAGATCGACCGGAAACCCCGCCACATAATCGGCAAAATCCGGCTCGTGCGCAAGCAACACCGTCGCCTCGGTCTCCGGAACGGCTGCCAATGTCGTCGGGAGATCGTCCTGCTTCTCCAGCACATCGTCGACTCCGCTGATCCACAACCGGTCATGCCCGCGCTCGATCGCAAACGATTCATTTCGAAGAACGCGAATGCCGCGATCCACCAGCGCGCCTGCCACGATGGCCGCATCGTTCCAGTGATCATGGTTGCCGAGAATGGCGACCATCGGAACTCCTTTCCAACTCGCCAATACATCGGCACACGGCTCCGTATGACGGGCACCAGCTGGGCCGAAGGGCTGACCGAAACGGGGAGAAACGAAGTCTCCGGTGAGCGTGAGCAAGTCAGGGCGAAACGATCGCGCAATTCGCACGGCTTCCTCTACCCCGGCTTTTCCCATGTAGGGTCCAAAGTGAATGTCCGTGATTTGTGCAATCCGAAATCCATGAAACGAGTGTGGCAGGCGGGAGAGGCGAATCTCGACGTGCTCCGCAACTGGATGATGGGGTTCCAGGAACAGCGCCTCGGCACCGGTTGCGCTAAGCAGGGCGGCTGCTCCGTAGGCGGCGAAGCGGCGGCGTGAAAGTCGTGGCGACATCTCGCTCCAGTTTAACAGGTTGAGGGGCAGTTGAGCCTCGTTCGACTACACTGGATGTCCGCACTCATGAGTGTCCACTGGCTCACCATTCTCAACCGCGAAGTCGTCGCCTGCACTCGTTGTCCGCGGCTTGTCGAGTACCGCGAACGAGTCGCCCGTGAAAAACGACGCGCCTATCGTGAATGCGAATACTGGGGAAAGCCCGTTCCCGGCTTCGGCGATCCCGAAGCCCGCGTGCTGATCATGGGACTAGCTCCAGGAGCCCACGGCTCTAACCGCACCGGCCGCCCCTTCACCGGCGACGCCTCCGGCAAGTTTATGTATCCCGTGTTATACGAAATCGGCTTCGCCAATCAGCCTGGCGCCACCGATTGCAACGATGGTCTCAAACTCAAGAACCTGTACATCACCGCCGCAGTCCGTTGCGCTCCGCCCGATAACAAGCCCCTGCCGCAGGAACTGGCCGAGTGCTCCACATTTCTTGATCGCGAAATTGCAGGGTTAAGAAACCTGAGGGTGATCGTAGCCTTGGGCAGAATTGGTTTTGATGCTTACCTCAACCACGTCAAGCGCCGCGGTCTGATCGCCAGCAAGAAAACTTACATCTTCAAACACGGCGCCAGTTACCGGTTACCAGATGGCAAGACTTTGCTGGCCAGCTACCACCCTTCCAATCAGAACACGCAGACCGGCAAGCTGACTCGCAAAATGTTTGTAGAGATCTTTCAAGAAGCGGCGGAACTTGCCGATTAGATAAAGAAGGCGTGCGCCGCCAGCGCCGGATCGTTCTACCCTCCCCTCGTTAGGGTCACAGCGGAGAAATAAGGGTCACGCTCGGGGGCGGCGCCGCTCCGTGAATCGCATTGCATATGGGTATTTCTGGAGGTCACCGCGAAGGCTGCAAGTCGAGCGCGTAGACTTCCTCGATGCTCTTGTTGCGCATCACCAGCACTGAACCGTCTGGACCCACACCCTGCCAATCAGCGAACCAATCTGAGCTTAATGCCATGTCTCTCAAGTTCAGCATACTTTCTAGCTTAAGGCTCCTGATGTTGATTCGAACTACTTCGGGAAAGCCTCGACTCTGGTCTGCCATATAAACATACTTACTATCGTGTGACCATTCATTGCCACCAGCTCCCCTCTGGGTCATTAGCGACCATTTTGCCGAGATGGTGTCGTACAGCATTAGTTTCACCTCTCCTACGGAGAAGGTAGTGATGTAGCGGCCGCCCGGCGACATTCGGGGGCTGAACATTCCGGCGGAGCCGGGAATGGTCGAGACCTGGCGGGTTTTCAAATCAAGGCGATGCACAGCAGGATGGGCATCAAACTCCTCGTCTCAAATCGCACAGCCATTCCTGCGGAGCAGTTTCGATGGGGAACAAACGCCGGCGCGTCCGAAAACGGGCACATCTCGGGTTAATGGTGCTGACTGACGGAAAGGATATTGCCATCTGGATCTTTGAACCACGCTACCTTGTCACCCGTGGGAGTTGTCCAGATTCCAAGCTCGCGATCTTGCACGAAAGGATACTTTTCCAAAACCACGCCTCTGTCCCTGAGCCAAGTGACGATGGCTTCGATATTATCTACTTCCCAGCCCAGGATCGTGCCCTGCAGTGGAGTGAAATTTGGCACTTTTGCAATCCGAATCTTATGCCCTCCGACGCTCATGACCAGTGCGTATTGATCGAGGCTTATAAACTCACATCCGAGGTTTCCTTCATAGAAGGCGCGCGCCTTGTCGTAATCCTTGGTGGGAACAAAGCCAACTATCTTTGCCGAAGCGAGCATTTTTTTCTCCGTGATAGCTCTGTGCAGGTTAGGAATAG
>Ga0070699_100001002_pt1 | contig 26266 bp, 25 predicted proteins | sample KBSK1503metaG_FD_65473 | JGI IMG/M metagenome (GOLD analysis project Ga0070699, IMG submission 65473) | Corn, switchgrass and miscanthus rhizosphere microbial communities from Kellogg Biological Station, Michigan, USA - KBS K1-50-3 metaG | ecosystem: Host-associated > Plants > Roots >...
CCGGTGAGGAAGTAGAGGCCCTCGCCCTTCGCGAAGCGGCCGGCCGCATTCGACTGCGTAACGCCGTTGAAGCCGGACTCGAAGTAGCCCTTCTGGCCCCAGTCCGCCATGATCTGGGCGGCCTTCTGGGTGCCCGCGTCATCGAACGTCGAGCCCGGCACGGCGAACGTCCAGTTCGCGATCGCCTTGGGATCCTCGTTCTGCGCCTGCAACATCATGAAGATGTGACCGAGCGGCCAGCCGTCGAGGCCGCCGACCACGATCGGCGCGACGTTGCCGGCCTTCGCCTTGTCGAGCGTCTGGACGAACTCATCGAAGGTCGTGGGGACGGTCAGGCCGAGCTTCTGCATCGTTGCCTTGTTGTAGAAGACGCCGAGGACCTCCGCCTTCTGGGCGACGCCCCACAGGGGTCCCTGCGTCCATTTCGTTCCGTCGGTTGACCAGCGCAGGACATCCAGCGTCTGCGGCGAGCCGAAACGGGTGTCCCAGCCGTACGCCTTGGAGTAGTCGTCGAGCGGGGCGATCAGGCCGGCTTTGACGAGCGCCGCGTCGACGGAGTAGCCCTCGTTGCCCTGATAGATGTCGGGCGCGTCCGGTGCGGAGGCTGCCAGCTTGATGGTGGCCACGTAGTCATCGAAGCCCTTGGACGTGCGCTTGATCGTGACGTTGGGGTATTTGTCGTGGAACTGCTGGTTGAGGGCATCGATCTCGGCGGATGGGCCGGCCTCGTTCTCCGTGTCCCACTCCGTGATCGTGATCGGTGTCGACGTGTCGAAGCTGGGTGCCGCTGCCGGAGACCCGCTCGCCCCGGTCGAACCGGACGATGCCGCCGATGCGAGCGCGGATGGGCCGGTGCTGGGAGGGCTGGATGCCTGGCCGCTGCCGGGGACGCAGCCGATCATCAGGGCTCCAACCGAGATGAACACCAAGGCGCGCCTGGGTCCGATCATGTCCGTGCCTCCTCCACCGATTCCGCCGAGCGAGCCTCGGCCAGCTTCATCTCGAACTCCCCGCGACTGAGGCCCTTCTGGGCCCTCGCCTGTGTGGTCGTCGCCGCGGCCAGTGACCACGACGCGTACCGGCTCGCGAGCCTGACCCGGTCCTCGAGCGGCCTGCCGGCGAGATCCGCCCAGACGTAGGCGGCAGTGAACAGGTCGCCGGCGCCGGTCGGGTCCCCGACTTCGACGACGGCCGCGTCGACCGCGAAGAACTGGCCGTCGGGACAGGCGGCCGCCGCTCCGTCGCTACCGCAGGTCACGACGACCGTGGTGCCAAGGCCGGCGAGCTGACGAGCGGCGGCCGCCCGGTCCACTGCGCCGGTCAGGAGAAGCGCCTCACGATCGTTGAGGATGAAGGCGCGCAGGCCGGCCAGGGATGGGAGGTTGCCGGCCAGGGCGCGCACCTCCGGCTCGCCGACGACAGCGAAGACCTCGTCGAACTCGGTGAGCTGGTCGACGCTCGGCAGGTCGACGATGACCGCACCCGGCGCGAGCTGGCTGAGCGTCTCGAGGTCGATCGTCAATGGCGGCGCCGCCGTGACGAACGCGCGGTCGCCGTGGACCGGGATGGCCACGGAAACCGGCGTCGCGTCACTGGGCCTGCCGGCCCATCGCACGCCTGCCTCGGTCATGAGCAGCTGGAGCAGCCGGCCCGCCGGATCCTGCCCGATCGGCGAGCAAACGACCGCCTCGAGGCCGAGCCGGTTGAGGGCGTATGCGACGTTGGCCATCGCGCCCGGAACGACCACGAGGTCGCGGGCCAGGCGCTCTTCGCCAGGCTGGGGCAGTCCGTCGAGGCCACGGAAGATCAGGTCCAGGAACGGACTTCCGACGCACGCGACGTCGACCGTCATCGGAGGACCTCGCGGAGCTCGGGCTCACGGGCGACATAGCCGTCGAGGATCCGCGTCGCGACGTCGACCGACGGCACCAGGGGGTGCTGGGCCAGGGCCTTGATCGCCAGCCGGCGGGAGCGCGACAGCGCGGCATCGATCGCCGTACGCTCCGCGGCTCGAACGGCCAGGATCAGAGCCTGCATCTCGAGAGGAACGGTGCCGATCGCGACGGGGACAATGCCGCCGCGCCCGACGACACACGGCACCTCGACCACGGCCTCGGCATCCAGGAACGAGAGGCTGGATCGATTCGCCACGTTGAGGATCCTGACGCGGACGCCGTCGCCGTGGAGTGCATCGACGAGCCCGAGGGCCAAGCCGCCGTAGCCCCCCGGCGGGCGCCCGAGGACGATCTCGCGGCGCTGCTCCGCTCGACCGTCCCAGGCTTCGTCCATGTAGCGCGCCTCGCGCTCGCTCAGCGTCCGCTCCCAGAGATCGAGCGAATCCGCGGGACGGCCATCTCCCGCGTAGAACGACGCCTGCTGCTCCCTGAGGTATTGAGCGCGTACGTTGCCGGCCCGCATCGAGTCGAGCGCTCGCTGCTGGAAGTCGTAGTAGAAGAGGTATTCGTTGGGGATCATCCCGATCGACCGGAGCCAGTCGGCCCCGAACAGGGCGCCCTCCTCGATCTGTTCGACGCGCTCGGTGTCGGCGAGGAGTTCCGGCAGAAGGTCCCGGCCCTCGTGCAGAACGCCGCGCAACCAACCGAGGTGATTGATCCCGAAATAATCGAACCACAGGTCACCCGACTCGCGGCCAAGGGCCCGGGCGACTCGCCCGCAGAGATCCTCCGGCGCGTCGCAGATGCCGACGACCCGGTCGCCGAGGACGCGACGGATCGCCTCGGTCACGAGGCCCACCGGGTTCGTGAAGTTGATGAACAGCGCGTCCGGCGCGCGGCGCGCCACCTGCTCGGCGATCCCGGTCACGACCGGAACGGTCCGGAGGGCGAAGGCGAGGCCGCCGGCGCCCGCCGTCTCCTGGCCGATTGCTCCGGCCTCGATGGCCACCGCCTCGTCGATCAGCCGGCCCTCGAGTCCGCCGACGCGGATCGCGCAATAGACGATGTCGGCGCCGTCGATCGCCTCCTCGAGGCTCGTCGTCGTGACGTGCGGGACGCTCGTTCCCTCGGCCTCGTCGATGCCCCGGAGAACCGCCTCGATGCGCTCCAGCCGGCCCGAATCGACGTCATACAATGCGACGTCGTCATAGCGCGTCTGGGTCTGCCCGCGGGCGATCGCTCGATAGATGACCGGCGTCCGGAACCCACCTCCACCCAGCAGCGCAAGCTTCACGGCGCGAAGACTGGACCAAAGTTGAACCAGAGTCAACCAGGGAATCCGGCACGGCGGCGACGGGTGGATCTGCTCGGCGCCGACCTTCGCTACCTCCAGATCTCACGGCGGCTGGAGGCCGACATCACGACCGGGCGGCTGGCGCCCGGTCAGCGGCTGGCGCCCGAGCGTGAGCTCGGAGAGCGCCTCGGCGTCGCGCGCAACACGCTCAGACGTGCGCTGGCGGGTCTCGAGGCCCGTGGCCTCGTCGAGTCGCGCGGTCGCGTTGGATGGGTCGTAACGACCAAGGCTGTCACGGAGCGCCTCGATCGCCCACACGGGCTGACCGAGTGGGCGGCGCAGGAGGGACTCGACGTGTCGTCCCGGGTGCTGCGGGCTCGCTCTCGACCGATCGATCGGGACGAGGCGGCCAGGCTGCGGCTGCCGCTCGGCGAGCTCGCCTTCGAGCTCGAGCGCGTCCGGCTGATCGATGGCGTGCCCCTGTCATTGGATCGCGCCGTTATTCATCCTCGGCTGCTCGCCGCAGTCGAAGGGGTCGACTTCAGCGCGGCGTCGCTCTACGCCACGCTTCACGACCGCGCCGGCGTCGTGCCGTCGAGAACGGACGTCGTTCTCCGCGCCGTATCCGCAACGGCGCGGGTTGCGCCCCTCCTCGGCGTGAACGTGTCCGCGCCGCTCCTCGAGCTGACCGAGACCGCCTACGACCAGTACGACGAACCGTTCGAGGCGTCGACGCTCCTCAACCGCGGGGACCGCTACATCTTCGGGGCGACGCTCCTGGCGTCCGTCGGCCTGACGACCGTCGAGCCTTCGGGGAGTGCCTCCCGTCAGGCGATGGCGACCACGCTCCGGCGCCGTTCGGCCGCGGCGTCGGACTGACAAGCCCGTGCTGGTCAGAACCGCCGCTGAGGAATCCGACTACCGCATGATACGGGTCGGTGTCACCAGCCCGGACTCGTAGGCGACGACAACCAGCTGCGCCCGGTCGCGCGCCTCCAGCTTCCCCATGATCCGACTGACGTGCGTCTTTGCCGTCGCCTTACTGATCGTGAGCCGATCCGCGATCTCGTCGTTGGACATCGCGGCGCCAACGAGCCCCAGGATCTCCCGCTCACGCGGAGTCAACTCCCCCAGGCCCGCGGCCGGTTCCGGCCAGGGTGTCCGCGAGACGACGTCGGCGATGAGCCGACGGGTGACGCTCGGGGCCAGCAGAGCATCCCCAGCGGCGACGACCCGAACCGCGCGCAGCAACTCGGTCGGTGACGTGTCCTTGACGAGGAAGCCGCTGGCGCCTGCTCGAAGTCCGTCGAAGACATACTCGTCCGTCTCGTACGTCGTGAGGATGACGATGCGGACGTTGCGAAGTTGCGGGTCGCCCGCGATTAGCCGCGTGGCCTCGATCCCGTCCAGCTCCGGCATTCGGACATCCATCAGCACCACGTCCGGCAGGTGCTGTACGGCGAGCCTGACCGCCGTCCTGCCGTCAGCCGCCTCACCGATCACCTCGATGTCCTCTTCGGCGCCGAGGAGTGCCCGGAATCCGGCACGGACGAGCTCTTGGTCGTCGGCGATCAGGACCCGGATCATGCCGCTCCGTCGATGGGCAACCGCGCCCACACGCGGAAACCGCCGGGGGCAAGCGGTCCGGCCTCGAGCTCCCCGCCGAGCGCGGCTGCACGCTCGCGCATCCCGACGAGCCCGTTGCCACCGTCGGCCCCCGGTCCGTTGCCGTCCAGGCCGCGCCCGTCGTCGTCGACCTGGATGACGACATCTGTGGGCTCGTACACGATCGCGATCCGGGCCGAGGCCGCTCGGGCGTGCCGGATCACGTTCGTCAGCGACTCCTGGATGATCCGGTAGGCCGCAAGGTCGACGCCGGTCGGGAGCAGGCGAGCCTCACCACTGACCTCGAGCCGGACGTCGATGCCGGCTGCCGATGTGCTCGCCATGACGCCCTCGACCTGGGCCAACCCCGGCGCGGGTGATCGTGGCTCGGGGCCGTCGGCCTGGCGCAGCAGGCCGAGCGTCGCGCGCAGCTCCTGGAGCGCTTCCTTGCTCGCCTGGTTCACCGCGATGAGCGCGCTCCGGGCCTGGTCGGGGTCCCGATCCATGAGATGCGCACCGACACCCGACTGGACGCTGATCATCGAGATCCGATGGGCCAGCACGTCATGGAGCTCGCGGGCGATGCGGATTCGCTCCTCACGCGCCCTGCGTCGGGCTTCGTCTTCGCGGCTCCGCTCTGCCTCGACCGCCCGTCCCTCGACTTCTTCGAGATAGGCCCGACGGCCGCGAGTCGTTTCGCCGAGCATCAGGCTGGCGACCAGCCAGCCCGCGAACCACAGGGCAGTGATGAGGTCGATGACGTGGCCGCGGCCGAGCAGGACGCCGATCCCGAGGAACCCGCCGACGACCGCGACGATCGCGCTGATCCCGATTCGTGGGTGGCCGGCATCTGCAACGGCGAACAGCGCGACGCCGACCGCGATGGTGCAGAGGCCGCCCGGATAGTTGAGAAGGTCATAGGCAAACGCGGGGATCACCGTGCCCGCCAGCGCCGCGACAGGATGCGCGCGGCGGAATAGGAGGGACGCGGCGCCAGCGACGAGCAGGCCGTAGCCCAGTGGGCCAAGCGTCCGCGCGTCGGCCAGGAACGCGGAGCCCACGACAAATCCGGCCGCGACCATGACCGGCAGGCCGGCCTCCACGACCGAGACGGGAAGGATTCGGATGGATGCCATTCGTTCGGAGCGTATGCCTCCAACTACGAGGCGTCGTCCGCCCCCGGATGTATTCGCGACTGCGCCGTTCGGATGAACGACCTGACCCGGAGGCGGATCCGGCGTCCACCCACGGAGGCATTCGGAAGCCTCGGCCTGCGCCCGGTGGCGTAGTCGATTTGCCGTCCACAGGCTGACGACACCGAGCCGACCGCTCGGCAGGCTGGCGCCCATGAACCACATCACCCGCCAGCCTCGTTCCGCGGATCCCACCACGACGTCCGCGACTCGCGCGACGCCCACGGCCGAATCGCCGCGGCGCCCTGAAGACGACCAACCATCCCCCGCCGACCGCCCGGGCATTCGGCTGACCTGGCGGAGGCTCGACCGGCTGGAGTCGGCGGCGACGCTGGGCATGATCCTCGCTTCGCCGCGATCCGCCCTGGTCATGCTCGACCGGCTGGGATCCCGGATCCCGCCCTCGAGCGCCACGGCGGTGCAGCATCCAAGGGCGGTCACTGCCCGCCGGCGGATCAGCTGATGACCAGCCGAGCCCACGTCCGGGACATCGATCAGGCCCCGGTCTCGAGCCGAGCGCCGATCACCGCGAGAGCCCTGCCGGCCAGCGGGAACGCCGCCCTCGTGTCGAGCGCGATCGTCCAGGGCGCCCTGGGGATCGAGTTCGCGCTCTCAGGCCTGAACAAGCTCGCGGACGCCAACTACGTCGCCAACTTCACCTCGTTCGTGAGCGCCAATCCGGGCGCAACAGCTGGCCCCCTGTCGTGGCTGGTGCAGTCCGTGGTGCTCCCCAACGCCGCGCTCGTCTCCTCGGTGCTGGAGGCCGCCGAGCTGGCCCTTGGACCGATCCTCCTGGTTGGCGCTCTGGAGATCGCGCGCCGGAGGCTGTCCGGGCGGCTGGGTGCGGCGCATGGCTATGAAGCCGCCGTCGCCATCGTTGCCGGCGTCGCCGGCCTCGCCTCCGCCGGACTCGCCTTCTCGATCTTCGTCCTGATGGGCGGTGTCCTGCCGACCGTCATGCCAGGGCGTGCCTTCACCACGGCGATCCCCGTGGAGCTGCTGATCGTCCCGCTCGGCCTGTCCGTCGCCTGGGTGGAGTTCGGACGGTTTCTCGTCCTCCGCAGGAGATCGATGAGCGTGATTGCCCATGCCCAGGTCTGAAACGGACCACGCCGCGCTGGCGGCACGAACCACACGTCAACTCGAGAAGGAGAACAGCGACATGATCAAGTTGTCCCCGGTGCTGGCGACCCTTGTCAGCGCCACGCTGGCCGTCGGCTCGACAGGTGTCGCGCTCGCCGATTCGGCCGGCCGTCATGACGGCCCGGACGAGGCCCGAGCCGGGCTGGGGCCTCAGGGCGCCGCCATCGTCGTGGCCTGGAACCGCGAGCTGCTCCACATCGTTCAGATCCCCGGCGCCAAGCCGGCGACCGTTCACCAGACGCGGAGCTACGCGCTCCTTCACGCCGCGATCTACGACGCGGTCGTTTCGATCACGAGGGACGCTCGTCCGTATCTCCTGTCGGTCGATGCGCCCGGCGGGGCGCGGCCGGATGCGGCAGCCGCCGCTGCTGGCCATGCCACGCTCGTCGCGCTGTACCCGGCGATGAAGCCGGAGCTCGATCAGCTGCTCGCCGACGAGCTCGGCGCGATCCCTGATGGTCGGCCAAAGATGCGGGGCGCCGAGGTTGGCGACGAGGTCGCCTCGCTGCTGATTGCCGCACGGGCCGACGACGGGTCCGCCGCGACTCCGGCGCCATTCGTGGCGGGCGCCTTGCCAGGCGACTACCGATCGACGCCGCCCAATTTCCCCTCCCCGGTGTTCAGCCGCTGGGGCAGCGTGACGCCCTTCGTCCTCCGGAACGGCGCGCAGTTCCGACCCGCGCCACCACCGGCTCTCTCGAGCCCCGCCTACGCGCAGGCACTCAACGAGGTGAAGAGCCTGGGCCAGGACACGAGCACCACTCGGACCGCCGAGCAGACGGTGATCGGCAAGTTCTGGGCGCCCCCGATCTGGAACACCTGGAACGCCATCGCCGAGGACGCGGCCGTCTCTCATCACGCGAATCTCGAGCGAACGGCCGCCCTGTTCGCGGCGCTGAACCTCACGTTCGCCGACAGCGCGATCGCGATGTACGACGCGAAGTATCACTACCAGTTGTGGCGACCCGTCACCGCGATTCGGATGGCCGACACGGACAGCAACCCGGCAACCGTCGGCGATCCGACCTGGACGCCCCTCGCAGTCACCGCCGCCGACCCCTCGTATCCCGGAGCCCACAGCACGATCAGTGCGGCTGGCGCGACGGTCCTCGCGGCCTTCTTCGGAGACCGCGACGACATCCAGGTCAGCTCCAGTGCCTTGCCGGGCGTCGTGCGGACCTTCGACCGCTATTCCGACGCGGCGACCGAAGCCGGATTGAGCCGCATCTTCGCCGGCCAGCACACGCGAATTGACCACCAGGCCGGCACGCAGCTCGGCAGTGACGTTGCGCACTTCGTCCTGCGTGAGACCGGACTGGTCCAACCCGGCCCGGACGGCGGAGACCGACCGTGACGGCCGCCGCCCGGCCGGGGCCAGCGGCGATGCCGACGTCCTCCTCCCGTCGGCATCGCCCGCCACGGCTCCGCTTGATCGCCGCTGCCGTCGCGATCGGGATGCTGGCTGCCGCATGCTCCGGCAGCGCCAACGGCGCCGGACCGAGCTTCGCCTACGCCACGCCCGCGCCGTCTCCATCGACGACCCCGGGCATGGACATGAGCCCATCCGCGAGCCCGCCGACGACGTCGGCTCCTCCGCCGGCCGCCGGACCGGCCTCGGCCCCGCCGAGCACACCGAGCACACCGAGCAGCTCTGCCCCGACGGGTGCCGTGCTGCACATCTCCGCCCAGAACATCGCATTCGATACGGACCATCTGGAGGCGCCCGCCGGCCAGGCGTTCGCCCTCGACTTCGACAACAACGACCCGGGCATCCCCCACAACGTCGAGATCAAGGACGCCAATGGAACGAGCGTGTTCAAGGGCCAGATCATCACCGGCCCGGCGAAGATCTCGTACCAGGTCCCGGCACTCGCGGCCGGAAGCTACATGTTCGTCTGCGACGTGCACCCGAACATGACCGGAACCCTCACGGCGGCATAAGCGCCAAGTCCACGCAACCACCTATCGATACCCAGGAGAAATGGCAATGCAACAGGAACAAGCCGCACGCCGAGGCATGCAACTCGTGCGGCCCGACGTCCCCCGGATCGCGATGGTGATGCCGCACAGCCGTGCGGCGGCGCTTCCAACCGCGACCTTGCGGATCCTCTTCGGGCTGGCGTGGATCGCCAACGCGGCCCTGAAGTGGTTCCCGGCCTTCGGCGCGGGCTTCCTGTCGATGCTGACCGGAGCGGCCCAGGGCCAGCCGGCGTTCCTGAAGCCCTGGTTCGGTTTCGTGACCGCCATCGCGTCCGACGGCCGGGCGACGTTTCTGGCCTACGGATCCGCCGCGTTGGAGACGTACCTCGCGATCGCGCTGCTGACCGGCTTCGCCCGGAAAGTGACGTACTCCGTCGGAGCGGTCTACACGGCGCTGATCTGGGCGACCGCCGAGGGATTCGGCGGACCGTACGTTCCGGGCTCCAGCACCGATGTCGGTGCCGCGATCATCTACACCCTGCTCTTCCTGACGCTCCTCATCCATGACGCCGGCGTCGGGTTCAGCCGGCTCAGCCTGGATGGCGTCCTGGAGCGTCGGATGCCGCGCTGGCGTCGCGTCGCGGAGCTCGAGTTGCGGGGTCCCACGGTCAATCAGGGGATGGGCCGATGAACCCGCTCTGCCGTTTCGCCCCCTTCGTCGCACGCCATCGCGGGCTTGCATGGCTGATCGTCGGTGTCCTGCCCCTCATTCTTGCCGCCTGCACGAACGGTGGCAGCGGACCCAGCTATTGACGTGAGCCCGAACGTTTCGCCTCAACCAAAGGAGCAGTTCAGGCTCACCTTCTCGAGCGCGCGCTCGAGAACCTCGAGCTCCTGGTCGTCGAGTCGCTCGATGAAGAGCCTTGACACTCCTTCGAGGTGGACCGGCACCGCCTCCGAGAGTCGCGCCAGGCCGGCCTCGGTCAGGGCGATGACGACTCCGCGACCGTCGCCCTCGGAAGCTGTCCGTCGGACCAGCCCTTCCTCGACCAGGCGGTCGACGCGCCGTGTCATGGCCGATCGCGAGCTGAACGCCCTGGCCGCGAGATCGGTCATTCGGAGCTCGCCCCCGGCAAGGGTCAGCTGAGCCAGAGCGTCGAAGTCGCCCAACGGCAGGCGCGTTCGCAGAGCCAGATCCGTGCCGAGCTCACGCATGAGTGACGCGTGCGCCCGGAGAAGGGCGCGCCAAGCTGACAGCCCGCGCTGATCCGGCAGCGCGGTGTCGATCAGGCGCTCGAGCTCAGCGGCCGCGTCAGGGCTCCGATGTGCTTGCATCTGCAACCAGATAGGCGTATGGTCGTTGCAGTCGCAAGTATACGGGCGACGACGCCCGGAAGGAACACCATGATCGCAACCCCCGAAATCGCAGTCGAGCGGTCAGTCAGCCGCCGATTCGCCACCCTGGCGGACGACGACCGCCTGACGCGCACCGCGGCGGCGCTGGAGGCGAATGGCATGACGGCCATTCGCGCCAGGTCCGCGGCGGACGCCAAGCGCATCGTCCTCGATCTCATTCCCGACGGAGGAGAGGTGCATCACGGTGCCTCCCAGACCCTCGAAGTCACGGGCATCGCTGCCGCGCTCGACCAGTCCGGCCGCTACGAACCCCTCCGGCCGCGGATCTGGAGCATGGATCGCACGACCCAAGGCAACGAGATCCGGCGCTTGGGCGCGGCGCCCGACGTCATGCTGGGGAGCGTTCACGCGGTGACCGAGACGGGGTCGCTCATGGCCGCCTCGATGAGCGGCAGTCAGCTGGCCCCGTACGTCGCAGGCGCGGGCCGAGTCATCCTCGTGGTCGGCGCTCAGAAGGTCGTCGCCGACGTCGAGGATGGCCTGCGGCGGATCGATGAATACGCCTTCCCGCTGGAGGACGCCCGCGCGTTCGAGGCGTACGGCATCCACAGCGGCGTGAACAAGGTTCTCATCATCAACCGAGAGATCGTCCCTGGACGGATCACCGTCGTCCTCGTCGACGAGGTCCTGGGCTTCTGAGCCCCGAAGGAGCATCTCATCATGCCAACCCAGCTTGAGACGACCGACCGCGAGGTCCTGCTCGTCGAGCCGGCGCACGTCCGCCCGATGATGGGCCTCGAGGTGCTCGAGCCCGTCCCCGCACGGAACGTTCCGTATGAGCTGTCCGACCCGTACATCCTCGTCCACGAGGCCACCGTGCCGATCAACGCGGAACGGGCGAAGCTCGACACCACCCACCCGCACCGCGGGTTCGACAACCTCTGGTACATCCTGTCGGGTTCGGCGAGCACGGGACACAGCACCGGTCCCGGCGGGACGTTCGAGCGAGCTCGGCTCGGGACCGGCTCGATGCTGAAGATCCGCACCGGGCGAGGCGTCTACCACGCCGAGAACATCGGCGAGGACGAGCTTCCCGAAGGCCGGACTGGCGAGTTCCGCAGTGTGCTGTTCTGGGTGAACCTGGCCCGCAAGGACAAGCACACCGAGCCGACGGCCCAGGTGGTGGACGCCGTGGACGTCCCGACCCGCAGCGATCGGGGTACGACCATCCGGACGCTCGTCGGGCCGGGCGCGGCCGTGGAGCTGGGGACGCCGGCGCTCATCCTCGACGTCGAGCTCGCGGACGGCGGCGACTTCAGCCACGCGATCGACCCGGAGTTCAATGCCTTCATCTGGATGCTCGAAGGCGAGGCGGAGATCGGCGGGAACGGGCGCCACGCACGCCGATCCGAGATCGCAGTCCTGGGACCGGGAGGGGCGTTGACCATGACCAGGTCCCGACCCGGGACAAGGTTCATGCTGATGGCCGGCAAGCCTTACGGCGAAGCGCCGATCTACAACGGGCCGTATGTCGACTGATCCCGGACAGCACAAGCCATGACTGAAGACGGGGAACCGATCACGTTCGATCCTGGCGCACCGGCCAGTGGCCCAGGGTGCGTGGAGTGCCTGGCCTCGGGTGGCTGGTGGTTCCACCTTCGTCGCTGCGCACAGTGCGGGCACGTCGGTTGCTGCGACTCGTCACCGTCCCAGCACGCCAGCCGCCACGCGGCTGAAGCCGGTCATCCGATCGTCCAGAGCTTCGAGCCGGGCGAGGATTGGTTCTGGGACTACAGCGCCGAGCAGTACCTCGAGGGACCTGCCCTCGCTCCACCCCGTCACCACCCGCTCGACCAGCCGGTGCCGGGACCCGCGGGTCGGGTGCCCCGAGACTGGCAGCGTCACCTCCACTGACTCCGATGAACGACTCGCCGACCGCTCCCGCAGGCAGCACGGGCCGACCGAACGCGGGCATGGCGGGTGCGACCGCCGCCCATTGGCCCGAGCTCCCATGGCGCGACTGGGAGCCGACCATGTCGACCCTCCACATGTGGCTCCAGATCGTGGGCAAAGTCCGGCTCGCTCTGGCGGCGCCGCTCAACCACTGGTGGCACGTCCCGCTGTATGTGACCGCGCGTGGGTTGACGACGTCACCGATCCCGTACGGCAAGGGCGAGTTCCAGGTCGACCTCGACTTCGTCGAGCATCGTCTGGACATCATTGATGGCGACCCCGCCGCGTTCTCGATGGCTCTCGAGCCACGCTCGGTCGCGAGCTTCTACCGCGACTTCATGGCGGGGCTCCGAAGCCGTGGTATCGACGTCGCGATTACCCTCCATCCGGTGGAGGTCGCGGACCGTGTCCCGTTCGATCGGGACGAGGAGCATGCCTCGTACGACCCGGACCACGCATCGGCGCTCTGGCAGGAGTTGGTCCAGGTCGATCGCGTGCTGAAGGACTTCCAGACCGGCTTCGTGGGCAAGGCCAGCCCCGTCCATCTCTTCTGGGGCGGCTTCGATCTGACGACGACGCGGTACTCGGGCCGACCGGCTCCGCGCCATCCGGGCGGCATCCCCAACTGCCCGGACTGGGTCATGGAGGAAGCCGAGTCCCACCAGAACGTGACCGCCGGCTGGTGGCCGCTGGGCGATGCGCCGGGCCCGGCGTTCTACGCCTACGCCTATCCACAGCCCGACGGCTTTCGGACCGCCACCGCCGGCCCCGACGGCGCGTTCTTCGACGACCGGCTCGGAGAGTTCCTGCTGCCATACGAGACGGTCCGGACGGCCGCCGATCCGGATGCAGCCGTCTTGAAGTTCCTTCAGTCGACCTACGAGGCGGGCGCCGACCTTGGCGGCTGGGACCGCCGCGCGCTCGAGCCGGCCGAGCTGCCAGGCCGCCCCCCGCGGCGGCCGTGGAGCCTGGGCCGGTGACGAGCGACCTTGCCCTGGTGACGACGGTTGCGGCCAGCCTGGCCGAAGCCTTGAAATGAGTGGAATCGCGGGTCGGACGGTGTCGCTCGTCTGGCCATGCCGGTGGGCGAGCGCACCCAGGGTCAGTTAGTCAGGCGGCGTCCCCCGCGACCTCGATCTCGGTCGCCTCGGCGTCGACGCCCACCACGGCTGCCGCCGGCTGTGCCCTGACCATCACCAGCGACGCCCCGGCACATGCCACGAGGTCGGCCACGATCAGCCAGAGTGTCAGGGAGATGGCGGTCGCCGTCGGGTGGGCTCCGGGGACCACGGCCTCGGTCAGGAAGATGCTTCCGAATGTCGCCACGCCGATCACCAGGCCCAGCTGGATGACCGTGGTCAGGACGCCGCTCGCGTCGGGCGCGTCCTGAGGGGCGACTTTCGACAGGGCGACGGTCAGGATCGGACTCGCCGCCATGCCCTGCCCGAACCCGCCGATGAACAGCGCGAGCGGCAATAGGAGGCCACCGGTGCCGCCGTCGGCGACCGTCAGCCCGACGAGCAGATAGCCGATCGCCGCGATGACGCAACCCGCGGGGATGACCAGCTGGTGCCAGCGGGCCGGAAGACGTCGCCAGTTCAGGCTCGACAGCGCAAACCCGGCGGCCAGGGGTACGAACGTGAGCCCCGCCTGGAGCGCGGTATCGCCGAGGCCCCCCTGGAGGTGCTGCGTGAACGTGAACAGGAATCCGCCGTACGCGGCCAGGGCGAGGACGATGGCAACCAGTGCCGCGGGCATTCCCGGTGCGCGGAGGACGCGCTCCGAGATCAGCGGGGCGCCGCCGCGGCGCTCCACGGACCGCTCGATCAGCGCGAAGACGATGAACGCGACGACGCTCAGCACGAGGGAGCCGAAGGTCCAGGCGGGCCAGCCCTGCTCGTGGCCGAGAACGAGCGGGACGACGAGGAGCAAGACCGCCGCCGCGAGCGAGATCAGGCCGCCGACGTCGAGTGGCCGGGCGGGCGCCGGTCCGTCGACCGGGAGGAACCGGAAGGAGGCGACCAGCAGGACGAGGCCGATCGGGACGTTCACGAGGAACACCGGCCGCCAGCCCGTCCCGAGCAGGTCCGCGCTGACCAGCACCCCGCCAAGGACCTGGCCGACGAGGCCGCCGAGGGCCAGGGTCGCCGCCCACAAGCTGAGCGCCTGGGCGCGGGCTGGTCCCGTGAAGCTGCGCTGGATCAGGCTGAAGACCTGCGGAACCATCAGCGCGGCGCCCGCACCCTGAATGGCTCGAAGGACGATCAGCGCCTGGCTGGTGGGCGCGACCCCACAGGCGAAGGACGCGGCCGTGAACAACGCCAGCCCACACAGGAACGCCGTTCGGAAGCCGAAGCGCATGCCGAGGCGCGCTCCCGTGATGAGCAGCACCGCGTAGGCGATGACATAGCCCGCGACGATGAGCTGGAGATCCGATCCTGACGCCCCGAGATCACGGCGGATCGTCGGGATGGCGACGTTCACGATCGACGCGTCGAGGACGGCCATGAACTGGCCCGTGAGGATCAGGGCCAGGAGGATCTTCATCCGGCCCGACAGGCCAGGGCTGGTTTGAGCCAGGACGGCCGTCGATGTCATGTCGCGGACCGTGCCTGCAGGCTCGATCCGCGCCCGGCACGTAGCTCAGGCTTGGGCACGTGTGGGTTCGTCGTATTCGGCGGCGAACAGGTAGCTGACTGCCAGGCTTCGATACGGTCGCCAGCGTTCTGCCAGGTGGAGCAACTCGTCGTCCGTCGGGAGGTGGTCGAAGCCGTAGGCCCGCTCCACCGCTCGCCGAAGCGCGACGTCGCCCGTCAGGAACACGTCAGGCCGGTCGAGCGCGACCAGCAGGAAGCTGTGCGCCGTCCAGGGTCCGATCCCCGGAATGCCGGTGAGGGCAGCCACGATTTCCTCGTCGGACATGCGGGACAACGAGGCGTCGCTCAGGCGGCCATCGACGAAGCGTTCTGCGACCGCCCGCAAGGTCGCTGCCTTGCGCGTCGACATGCCGCTCGATCGGACGGCGGCGGGATCGGCGGCCACCATCTCGACAGGAGTGGGCATCCGGCCACCGAACACCTGCTCGAGACGGCCGAGGATCGTTCGCGTCGCGCGCACGGACAGCTGCTGGCCGATGACCTGGAAGATCAGCGTCGAGAAGGCGTCGAGCGCCGGGAGGTCCTGCGTCCAGGCGCGCGGCCGGAAGTCGGGCCGCGCGTCGATGATCCGGGCGAGGACAGGATCGGCCCCGCGCAGGAAGTCCCGGGCCTCGGGATCGGCGAGCGCAGGCTCCGTCGTCTTCGTCTCCATCAGCTCAATCTTGACGGAGGCGTTCGTTTGGCGCTCAGGGATGCACCTGCAAGCCGTAGCCGCGGTTCAGACGGATCGACTCCATGAGCCAGAACGCGACGTCCGGGGTGAACACGTCAGCGGCCGCGAGCACGCCCGTGTACTTCTCGATGACGGGGGCGGCAGTCGCCTCTCCCACCGCGTTCAGATAGGCCTTGACGGCGCCCCACATGTTCCCGACCGCGCCGTACTTCTGGAAGTAGGGCGTCGGGTCGACGCTGTCGAGCGCGCTCTTGGCACTTGCCTCGAGATCGGCCATGTACTGCTGGTGCAGGATGACGTCCTCGCGCTTGCCGAGCCGGCCCAGGTGGCCGCTGACGAGGGTGGTCCACCGATAGCTCAGGGCCGCGGCCGGCATGGCCAGGTAGCCCGGGATGTCGTCGGACAGGTTGACGACGAACACGGGCACCCAGCCCACGTTCACGATGTCGACCATCATCAGCGCATCGTGCTCGGGAAAGTGGATGACGCTGTTGTCGGGCGTGTGGTTCGCGCCGTGCCACGCGAGCTCGATCCGCTCGCCGCCGATCTCCAGGGTCCGGCGATCGCTGAAGGTCTCCTCCGGAGCCGGCCGGGCCGGGTCGTCGTCCCGAAGCAGGAGCCGCCGCGTCTCCTCATGCCCGATCCGGACAACGTCCTTGCCGAACAGCGAGGACGCGCCGGCGTGGTCCGCGTGGTGGTGGGTGTGGACCAGGTAGGTCACCTTGTTGCTCACGCCGTCGGCTTGGGCGACCTCGTCGATCGCTCGCTGGAGGTTGTGCCCGATACTCGGCGGAGCATCGAACAGGACGACGCCGTCAGGAGTGGTCAGGAAGGCCGCCTGATAGACGCCGTCCGTGACCCAGTGGAGGTTCCGCTCGATGCGCCCGACGTAGTAGCCCTGCGCGTTCGGAGCGGGACCGAATGCGGACGCAGGGATCGGCGCGAAATCCGGCAGGGGCTTGACCGTTTGGCTCGGGATCGCGGGAGCGCTCATCGACCTGCTCCTTCCTGGCTCGTTCCAGTGACCGCGGGTTCAGGCGCCCGTCACCACGCCCAGGGCAGCTTCACCCCGCCGGACTGAGTGAGGATCGCCGCGAAGTCCTCGAAGGCCCACTGCTCGCTGATCTTCCCGGCTTCGTCGATCCGGTAGATGTCGACGGCGTCCCACTGCAGGGGACCTCCGGTTGCCGGCATGCCGAGCAGGGTGCCGGTGTGGCGCGCCTTGACGACCTGGCGCAGCGCGACGAGGTCGTCGCTCGCGATCACGTCCTGGACCTCGGAGTGGATGTCCGAGAGCGCGTCGATCAGGCCGACCAGGACGGGCACGACGGTGTCGACGCCGCTGAGGGTGCCGACCGTCAGTGCGTGGAAGGTGACATCCGGGGTGAAGTACTCGCGGGCAAGCTCCCCGTTGTGTCCGTTGAACACGCGGTCCACGTACTCGCGCGCAATCGCCACCCGCTTCTCAGTTGTATTTGTCTGGATCACGTCGTTTCCTTCCATGCGATTTCGCCTGTCGCCCGCGATCCTGCTGGTGCGTCGTTGCCGTTCGCATCCCGGAACTCCGTAGTTCGAGACCCCAGTGGCATGCTGAGCGCGACGAGGAATGCCCCGTCGAGTCGAAAGGGAGGCCGCGTCGAGTGCAGTTGCTGGGCCGGGAGCGTGAGCGAGCGGTCATCGATCGGCTGCTGGAGTCGGCGCGCGACGGATACGGCGGCGCCCTCGTCGTCCATGGCGAACCCGGCGTCGGCAAGACGGCGCTCCTGGACGACGCCGTGCAGAAGGCAACGTCGCTGCGAGTCATCAGGAGCGCCGGGGTCGAGGGCGAGATGGAGCTGCCGTTCGCCGCGGTTCAGCAGCTCTGCGCGCCGATCCTTGCAGTCGGTGAGCGCCTGCCGCGACCCCAGCGCGATGCGCTCGACGTGGCGTTCGGGCTGAGTCCGGGGCCAGCGCCGAATCCGTTTCTCGTGGCGCTCGCGGTACTCGGGCTGCTGTCGGAGGCCGCCCGGGAACGCGGCCTCCTGTGCGTGATCGACGACGCTCATTGGCTCGACCGCGCGTCGGCCGAGGCCCTGGGGTTCGCGGCGCGCCGGCTCGCGGTCGAGCGGATGGCAATCCTGTTCGCCGCGCGCGAGACGGGCCAGGCGCTGCGGGGATTGCCGGAGATCCATGTCGAGCCACTCGGTCATCGGGACGCTCGCGCGCTCCTCGAGTCGGTCCTGCCGGCCCCACTGGACGATCAGGTGCTCGAGCGGCTGGTCGTCGAGACCCGCGGCAACCCTCTGGCCCTGGTGGAGCTGCCTCGCGGCCTGACGCCGTCACAGCTGGCGGGCGGCTTCGGCGTCACGGCGGCAGCGCCGATGCACGCTGGGATCGAAGAAAGCTTCCAGCGGCGAGTGGCTGCCCTGCCGCGTGACGCGCGCCGCCTGGTCCTCATCGCCGCGAGCGAACCGACCGGGGACACCCCGCTCGTGTGGCGGGCCGCCGATCGGCTCGGAATCCCGGAGTCGGCAGCGCTCGCCGCAGAGTCGGACGGCCTGATCACGTTCCGGCCACGCGTGGCCTTCCGGCATCCGCTCGTCCGCTCCGCCGTGTATCGGGCCGCCAGCGCAGTCGAGCGGACCGAGGTCCATCAGGCGCTCGCCGAGGCGACGGATCCGGAGACCGACCCGGATCGCCGCGCCTGGCACCGAGCGCAAGCGGCGGTCATGCCGGACGAAGATGTCGCGGCGGAGCTGGAGCGTTCTGCCGCGCGAGCCCAGGCCCGCGGCGGGTTCGCGGCAGCAGCAGCATTCCTCGAACGTTCGGCCGCGTTGAGCGTCGAGCCGGCGAGACGCGCCGGCCGGGCGCTCGCGGCCGCGCAGGCGAAGCACCAGGCGGGTGCGGTCGACGACGCCGTCGCGCTTCTTGAGCAAGCCGAAGCCGGCCCGCTCGACGACGTCCAGCGTGCCCAGGCAGAGGTCCTGCGGGCCCGAATCGCGTTCGCCACCAACCGCGGGAACGACGCACCGCCGCTGCTCCTTGCGGCGGCTCGTCGACTCGAGGCGCTGGACGTGCCGCTGGCGCGCGAGACATACCTCGATGCGCTGACAGCGGCGCTGTTCACCGGTCGTCTGGCGACCGCCGGCGACACCGCACAGGTGGCCCGCGCGGCACTCGCCGCGCCTCCGTCATCAGCTCCGCGCCCCGTGGACCTGCTCCTCGACGGGCTCGCGACGCTGATCGCCCATGGACCTGCGGCCGGGACGCCGCCGCTGCGCCAGGCGATGGCGGCCTTCGCGCGCCGCGACCTCGAACCGGCCGAGGCGCTGCGTTGGCGGTGGCTGGCCGGGCGGGCTGCCGGATTCATCTGGGAATACGAGGGATGGGACAAGCTCACGGCTCACCACATCCGAGCCGCGCGGGAGGCGGGCTTGCTCGCCGAGCTGCCGCTCGCCCTCACCACGCGCGTCGGCGTCCTCCTTCTGGCAGGCGAGACGAAGGCAGCAGCAGCGCTCGTCGAGGAGGCAGATATGCTCGCACGGGCCACGGGCGACGGCATCGCACCCCGCTACGGCGCCCTCGTGCTAGCCGCCCACCGTGGCCGTGAGGACGAGCTGACGAGGCTGGCCCGGACGGCCACCGCGGACTTCCTTGCCCGGGGCGAGGGGCTGGGCATCGCTGCAACGAACTGGTCGACCGCCCTCCTGAACAACGGTCTCGGACGCTACGACGATGCGTTCACGGCGGCCGCAGAGGCGACTCGGATCTACGGCGAGATCTGGTTCGCCACGTTCGCGTCGGTCGAGCTGATCGAAGCGGCGTGCCGGAGCGGTCGCCCGGAGCGGGGCGCCGAAGCCTTCGAATCCCTGAGCGCATCGACGAGCGCCAGCGGCACACCGTGGGCACTGGGAGTCGAGGCCAGATCAAAGGCCCTGCTCGCTCAGGGCGACGCCGCGGAACCGCTCTACCGGGAGGCGATCCAGTGGCTTCAGCCCACCCGCCTTCGGCTCGACCTGGCCCGCGCGCACCTGCTCTACGGGGAGTGGCTCCGGCGCGAGGCCCGACGGATCGACGCGCGGAACGAGCTCCGAACCGCGCACGAGCTCTTCACGGATTTCGGGATGAAAGCCTTCGCCGAGCGCTCGAGGATCGAGCTCGAAGCGACGGGCGAGCACGCTCGCAAGCGGAGCCCGGACACGCTCGATCAGCTCACGGCGCAGGAGAGCCAGATCTCACGCCTCGCCGCGGAAGGCAACACGAACCGCGAGATCGCCGCGCAACTCTTCATCAGTCCGAGCACCGTGGAATACCACCTGCGCAAGGCATTCCGAAAGCTGGACGTGACCTCGCGAACCCAGCTGGCGAAGACGCTGCGATAGCGAGCGAGCCGGAACGGTCAGCCAGGTGGCGTGCTCGCCCTGAGCTCGGCGAGCTGGGCCCGCGCCGCGGCAATCAGCTCTTCGTTCGTGTTCGCGTGGCCCGCCAGACCCCAGCCGCCGTCCGGAGCCTCGGTCAGGAGGACCCAGGTGCGGTCGGTGAGGGACGGGTCGCCGGCGGCCTCCGCCACGAGCGCCGTCAGCCGCGAGACGACCGCGATCTGCTTGGCTCGGTCGAGTGCGCCGTGGTTCGTCAGCACCTGGACGCGGACGTAGCTGCTATCGCCGTCGACGTTCGAGAGCTCGGACGCTGATAGCGGGTGGACGAAGGCGGCGGTGTTCTTGCGGAACATCGCGATGTTCGGGACCTGCTCGATGGTCATCAGCTCGGTCGCCAGGCCCTGCGCCAGCGCATGGGGATCGGCGAACGTGCCTTCGGCAGCGTAGACATCGATCATCGGCATCGGAGTTCTCCTTCACTCGGTGGAGTCAGATCTTGGGCTGAATCAGCCGACGGCTGACGCGCCGACCGATTCGGCGGCCCGCTCAATCAGGCCGGCGACCTCCTCCGGACGAGACACCATCGCGACGTGGCTCGCGGAGACCTCGACCGTCGTCGCGCCCATTCGGGCCGCGAACTGACGCTCGGCAGCGGCTGGGATCGCCTCGTCGTCCTTCGCCACCAGGTACCACGTCGGCAGCGACTTCCACGCCGGGATCCCCATGACGTCGGTGAAGGCCGATCCCGCGAGAGGTTGCTGGACCGCCCACATCGCTCGCGCCCGCGGCCGGTCGACGTCGCCGGCGAAGTGTGCGACGAAGTCCTCCTCCGAGAGCCAGACGAAGCCGCGCTGGTCGGTGAAGATGTGGGCCAGTGCCGGCGCCACCGGCCCCTGCGCGAGCAGGGCTCCCAGCGACTCTCCTTCGTCCAGGCCGAAGGCGGCGACGTAGACGAGACCGACGACGTTCGGGGCGTCGGTCCCGAGCGCGGTCATGATCTGCCCGCCGTAGGAATGTCCGACGACCACCGTCGGGCCGTCCTGGAAGGCCAGCACCTGCCGGAGGCGCGCGACGTCGTCGGCAAGTGACGTGAGCGGGAACTGTGGGGCACGGACGCTGTATCCGGCTTCCTGCAACCGTTCGATGACACCGGTCCAGCAGGACCCGTCGGCCCACGCGCCGTGGACGAGAATGACGTTTGGACGACCAGCCATTTCGGAGTGCCTCCTCTGCGTTCCGAGTCTGGTCGCGAGCAGCACGGGCGCGCATCCCCTGAACCCGCCATTCGTTCCGGGGCGAATGCGCGGCCGCCGTATTCTCGTCGGATCACATGGGGACCGTGCCGACTCCAGCGAACGAAGCACCGGATACCCGTGTGGGCGCTGCAAGGCCGCCAGGGGCGCTTCAGGCAGGGATTCAGGGCCGCGATTCGGAGCTCCGGCTGATCGGCGGGTGCCTCGATGAGGTCGCCTCCGGCTCGGGTCGCGTGATCGTCGTCGAGGGAGCGAGCGGCATCGGCAAGACCCGGCTCCTCCTCGAGGCTGTCCGCGACGCGAAGCGCCGCGGGATGCGGTTCGGCGTGTCAATGGCCGAGCCGGGGGAGCGAACCGTCGAGCTCGCGGCGCTGCTCAGAGCGCTGTTCGACGGCCCTCAGCCGCTCCTCGCCCGCGGCGCGCTGCCGTCAACGCGGACAGAGCCGGGGCAGCGGTTCTGGCTGTTCCGCGACCTCGAGGAGCTGTTGAAGCGGACCGCGGAGTCCGAGCCCGTCATGATCGTCATCGACGACGCCCAGTGGGCGGACGCCGGTACGGCTGCCGCCCTCCGGTCCCTCCCGCGGTCACTGTCGGCATCCGCGATCGCGTGGCTGGTTGCCTGGCGCCCATCCCCGGAATCGGCGCCAGATGCCGCGAGCGCGATCGACCATCTCAAACGAATGGGCGCGACGGTGATCACCCTCGGCCCGCTCGGCGAGGCTGCGACCGCTCGGCTGGCCGCCGAGCTCCTGGGCGGGGAGCCGGACGACCACGTCCTCGACCTCGTCGAGCAAGCTGCCGGCAGCCCATTCCTGCTGGTCGAGACGTTGCTCGGACTACAGGAAGAGGATCGGATCCGCGTCGTTGATGGGCGTGCCGAGGTCCTGGATGGCCGGCTGCCCGACCGCGTCCGGTCCGGCATGCGCGAGCGGCTCGGGCGGCTGTCGCGACGGGCAAACGAGGCAGTGACCGTCGCCGCATCGCTCGGACGGACGTTCACGTTCGCCGAGCTGGCCGCGACGCTCGGCTGGCAGCCGTCGGCCTTGCTGGGGCCGGTCGCGGAACTCCTCGAATCGAACCTGCTGGTCGAGCGGGGAGAACGCCTCGCGTTCTGGCACGACATCACCCGTGGTGCCGTCCGCGAGACGATCGCCACGTCCGCTCGTCGTGCGCTCGACCGCTGGGCGGCGGCAGTCCTGTTGCGGACCGGGGCGCTCCCGGTCGAGGTGGCGACCCAGCTCGCAGCGAGCGCAGAGCCTGGTGACGAGGTCGCCGTGACCACGCTGCTGGATGCGGCAAGGACCCTGGTGGCGACCGATTCCGCGACGGCGGCCGCGTTTGGTCGACGAGCCCTGGAGATCGCGCCGAGTAACCACCCACTCCGCGGCGAGATCGTCAGCACCACGGCGATCGCGCTCCACATCGCCGGCAACAGCGACGAGGCCATCGCGTTTGCGGATCGGGCCCTGCGCGAGACCTTTCCGCCGGCCCAGGAGGCCGAGGTTCGCCTCGGCATCGCCGGGATGTTCGCGATCTCCCCGGAGATCCGGATCAGCGCTGGCCGGCTGGCCCTCGCGTTGCCGGAGCTCCCGGACGTTCTCCGGGCCCGACACCTCGCATGCCTGTACCACAACCTGGTGACGTCGGGCCGGCCGGACGAGGCCCGGGCGATGCAAGCCGTGGCGGACGAAGGCATCGGGCCGTCCGGCGACATCCGAGCCAGCTTCACGCTCCACCTCGCCGAAAGCGCGGTGGCGTACGCAGAGGACGATTTCGGAGCCGCGAAAGAGCTCGTCGAACTCGCCAATCGCGAAGGCATGGGCGCCGGTGATGACCAGCGCCTTCGTCTGGCGCACATGTGGCGCGGCGAGATCGCCAGTGTCCTGGACGCCTACCCCGAGGCATTCGACGTCGTCGACGATGGTCTCGAGGCTGCGAAGCGAGACCGCCAGGGCTGGGCCTACCAGATGTTCGAGACCTGGCGAGGACGACTCCTGTTCCAATCCGGCAGGCTGACGGAGGCGCGCGCGGCGCTCGAACCGCGGTTCGCCGACGAGGACGGCAGCCACGCGATGGCCGTCCTCGATGCCGCCGGTGTCGCGGCGTTGGCGAGGCTGGCGCTCCACTCCGGGGACGCCCACCAGATGCGGCGACTGACGGACGCCGCGCACGTCGTCTCCGAGCGCGGGACACCGGCCGTGCGGCGGCATGCATCTTGGGTGCTCGCGCTCTACGCCGCGTCTCGCGGGGATCGTGCATCGGCGCACCGCTGGGCGGCCACGCCGGATCCGGAGGACGGTCGGCCCCTCCTTCCGCGGTTCCCGGTCGACGTCACCGACGAGGTCCATCTCGCTCGGATCGCCTTGGCGGTGGCCGACGACGAACTGGCAGGTCAGGCGCTCACGACCGTGAGGCGACGGTCCGCTCTCAACCCGGGCGTCAGGACGATCGCGGCGGTCGAGGCACAGGTGAGCGGCCTGATCGAAGGCCGGCTCGAGGACCTGGAACGGTCAGTTGCGCTCTTCGAGCAGAGCCCCCGCCGCCTTGCGCTGGGATCGGCGCTCGAGGATTACGGTCGCTGTCTTGCGAGGACCGATCGCGAAGGCGGCGTCGCCGCCCTCGGGCGGGCGCTCGAGCTGTATCTGGCGCTGGGTGCCGAATGGGACGCTCGGCGCGTCCGCGGCCGCCTCGCTGACCTGGGGGTCCGCCGCCGGATCGTCGCGACCCGCGGTCACGGCAACGGCTGGACGTCCTTGACCGGCGCCGAGGCACAAGTCGCCAATCTCGTTTCAGACGGAATCACGAACCGTGAGATCGCTGACCGGCTCTTCCTCTCGCCCCACACGGTGAACAGTCACCTGCGGCACATCTACAGCAAACTGGCCATCAACTCGCGCGCCGAGCTGGCGCGCATCGTTGCAGAGCAGGCAGGCGACAGGCCGGCCTCTGCAGGACGCCCGAACGGATGACTCGATCGAGTGATGTCACCCGACGAGCCCCCTGAGGCTCTTCTATGGATGGCTGATGAAGCAGAAGCAATACTCCTCGACCCCGCCAGAGCCGTCCCCAGGGGCCAGGAAGTGCAGCTTGTCCACCATGTGGTTATGGCCACCGACGAAGGGGCGATAGACCCCGGTCGCCTCGATGACCGTCAGCTCGAATGTCCCTTCCAGGAACTGCCCACCCACCCCGTCGGGAACAAACACGAAGTCACTTCCCGTGAACCGCATCGCGAACGAGCCTCCGGGAACGTGGTAGGCACAGAGGTCGCCGTTGAACTGCACGTAGAACCGGCCGACGGCCTTGTTCGCATCCTGGTTTCCCGGCATACCGCTGACGGGATAGATGCGAACGGTCGAGTACGAACCATCGTTGAGGTCCACCGTGTTCAGGCCGAGGTTGGGCGCGTCGACCACGGGCTGATAACGCCCCTTCAACAGGAGGACGAACGAATCACTCGGCACTGCGGCTCTGGCGAACAACTGACCGGGAAAGAGCAGCAGACCACCCACTCCTGCCAGCCCGCCGAGCGCAGCCCGTCGGCTGATCAGGGGCTGACGGGCGAGGATGCCGGCTTCGGTCGGCACGTCGGAGCGAATCTGGGCAGGTTCCACGTTTGTTCCCCTCTCGATCCCACCCGCGCAAGACGATGCGCGATGGCAGGCGCGGCGACTTGGGCAGCCGGCAGGCGCCTGACTCTGGGGAAGAGGACGAACTAGCGCACGGCTCTCAAGGCGACGCCCATGGATGCCGGTGGCATCGATCTCTTCGGTCCCAGACACGCCAGTCTGCGCCTGCAGGACGGCGGAATCAACCGCCGCTGAGTCGCGCAACGGATCCGCCTTCTCCGGCGACCCATCATGGCGCCAACATCACGCTTACTTGCGTGCCATGTAGGCCTCGCGCAGCACGTTCGTCTCGGTCTCCATCTCTTCGAGGCGGTTCTTGACGACGTCTCCGATGCTGACGATCCCGCACAGCACGCTGTCGGCGACGACCGGAAGATGGCGGACCCTGCGTCTGGTCATCTCCGCCATGACCTGCTTGACGGTGTCTCGAGGCGTGCAGAGGACGACGTCCCGCGTCATCAGTTCGGCTACGGGCGCCTCCAGGACCCGCGGCCCGCGCTCCGCGAGTCCGCGGACCACGTCGCGCTCCGAAATGATGCCAAGGACCGAGCGGCCGTCCTCGCTCACGACCATGGCACCGATCCGGTCCTCGCGGAGGCCGTGGACAAGGTCTCCGACGGTCGCGTCGGGCTTGATCGTCACGACCGATGCACCCTTCGAACGCAGGATTCCTTCGACGTTCATCGGCCCACCTCGTGCGGTCGTGATGGTACTCCGGCCGCCGGAGGCCACTGTCGCCGGCGCCATGTACCGACATCACGATCCGTCGATCGTCTGGCTGTGAAGCGAGCGCCGCCGGCGCGGCCTGCGAACATGCGGGCGGCCAAGTTGACACGTCGGGGCACGGATCGCAGGGTTCATCCGTGGAGGCCGCCGATCGCTACCCGCTCCTCCTGTCGCCCTTCGACATTCGCGGTCGTCGGCTGCGGAACCGCATCGTCTCGACGCCACACGCGACCGGTTGGAGCCGGGACGGGCTGATCGACCGGAGCGAGGTCGACTACCACGTGCGCAAGTCCGCCGGCGGTTGCGGGCTCGTGATGACGTTCGGATCGGCGTCGGTCGACCGGTCGACCGAGGCGTCGTACGGCTCGATCGCGCTCTGGGACGAGCGCAACGAGCCGGCGCTGCGGTCACTCGCCGACGGCGTCCACCAGCACGGCGCGCTCGTGATGTCGCAGATGACCCACATGGGCAGGCGCGGCACGTCGGCCATCTCGGGCATCCCGCTGAGGGCGCCGTCGGACCTGCCCGAGGGCGTGCATCTGGAGGTGCCGGTGCCGCTGGCGACCAACGAGTTGCCGGCGATCGTCGAGCGCTTCGCGAACGTGGCCCGC